>Ga0208825_1000391_pt1 | contig 43372 bp, 39 predicted proteins | sample AD_UKC113_MetaG_FD_184450 | JGI IMG/M metagenome (GOLD analysis project Ga0208825, IMG submission 184450) | Active sludge microbial communities of municipal wastewater-treating anaerobic digesters from Hong Kong - AD_UKC113_MetaG (SPAdes)... | ecosystem: Engineered > Bioreactor > Anaerobic >... | reverse complement strand
CGAATATCAACCGATCTTCCGCAAGGAAACTACTTATCAAAGTGAGGCCGAACTCGAAAGGGCTTTTATCGAACTGCTGCAAGCTCAAGCGTACGAATATTTGCCCATAAAATCGGAAAACGATTTGATTGCCAATTTGCGCAGGCAGTTGGAGTTGTTGAATAATTATCGATTTTCGGATACCGAATGGGAACAGTTTTTCAACAGCAAAATCGCAAACCTAAATTACGGGATAGAGGAGAAAACGGCCATTATTCAGGAAGATTATATTCAGCTTTTGCAATGCGACGACGGAACGATGAAAAACATCTATCTCCTCGATAAGGACAACATCCACAACAACCGCCTGCAGGTGATCAATCAATATGAAGCCCTTGACGGACAGCGCCCCAACCGCTATGATGTGACTATCCTCGTCAACGGCTTGCCGCTGGTGCATGTGGAGCTTAAAAAACGCGGCGTGGATCTGAAAGAAGCGTTCAATCAAATGGAACGTTACAGCCGCGAATCGTTTTGGGCAGGTTCCGGGCTGTTTGAGTATGTGCAGCTTTTCGTGATTTCCAACGGAACACATACCAAATATTACAGCAACACTACCCGTTTTACGCACATTAAGGAAGCAACAAGCGGAGCACCCGCTAAAGGGAAACGAAGCAGCAACAGTTTCGAGTTCACGTCGTGGTGGGCAGATGCCGGCAACCGGCCTATTCCCGACCTGAGGGATTTTACCTCAACCTTTTTTGCCAAACATACCTTGCTTAACCTGCTTACCAAATATTGTGTTTTCACTACCGACAGATTGCTGCTGGTAATGCGTCCCTACCAGATTGTGGCTACCGAGCGCATTCTGGGAAAGATAAACGTGGCAAACAATTACAAAATCTTTAATTCTCCTCGGGCAGGCGGATATATTTGGCATACGACCGGCAGTGGCAAAACGTTGACTTCGTTTAAAACGGCTTTATTGGCGAGCAAATTACCTTATATCGACAAAGTGCTGTTTGTGGTCGATCGCAAAGATCTCGACTATCAAACGATGAAAGAGTATGACCGATTTGAAAAAGGGGCGGCCAACAGCAATACCAATACGGCCGTATTGAAAAAGCAGCTGGAAAATCCCGGCGCACGCATCATTATTACCACTATTCAAAAATTGTCGATACTGATCAAAAAACACAAGAATTTGCCGGCATTCAATCGGCATTGCGTCATCATTTTCGATGAATGTCACCGCTCACAGTTTGGCGATATGCATGCAGCCATTACCAAAAGTTTCAAGAAATATCACCTTTTCGGTTTCACCGGAACCCCTATTTTGGCAAAAAATTTGGCTGGTAATGCCATTCGTCCCGATTTGATGACAACCGACCAGGTCTTCGGCGAAAGATTGCACACCTATACGGTGGTGGATGCGATAAGGGATAAAAATGTGCTGCCTTTTCGTGTCGATTATGTCAGCACCATGCGTGAGCAGGAAAATATTGCGGATACCAAGGTGTGGGACATCGACAGGGAAAAGATTTTGCTGGCGCCTGAACGTATCAACAATATTGTGAAATATATACTCGAACATTTCGACCAAAAAACCAAACGCAACAGTTTCTATCGCTTGAAAGAGCGTCGCCTGGCCGGTTTCAATTCCATATTGGCCACCGCTTCCATCGATGCCGCGAAAAGATATTATGCCGAGTTCAAAAAGCAAATGGCCGAGTTGCCGAGCGACAAGCAATTGAAAATGGCGCTCATTTATAGTTTTGGAGTGAATGAGGACGAGCCGGAGATAGAAGGATTGATCGATGAAGAAAACCCCGAAGATACGAGTAAGCTCGATCAAAGTTCGCGCGATTTCCTAGAGTCTGCCATTCAGGATTATAATCGGTTGTTCAAAACCAATTACGACACCTCGAGCGACAAATTCCAGAATTATTACAAAGATGTGTCGCAACGACTGAAAGATCGTGACATCGATCTGCTTATCGTCGTCAACATGTTTCTCACCGGTTTCGATGCTACTACGCTTAATACGCTTTGGGTGGACAAAAATCTGCGTTTACACGGGTTGATGCAGGCTTTTTCGCGTACCAACCGCATCCTCAATTCGGTGAAGACTTTCGGCAATATTGTGTGTTTTCGCAACCTCGAGGAAGCAACCAACGAGAGCATTTCGCTTTTCGGCGACAAAGACGCTGCCGGTGTAGTGTTGCTGAAAACTTACGATGAGTATTACTATGGCTATAAGGATAAAAACAAGGAATTTCCCGGCTATGCTGCATTGGTTAACGAGCTGCAAGAGAAGTTCCCGCCGGAAGAGCCTGTTGTTGGCGAACAAAACCAAAAAGATTTTATCCGACTCTACGGAAACATCCTCAAGGTGAAGAATATTCTTTCCACCTTTGATTCATTTGCCGGAAATGATATTCTTTCCCAACGCGATATGCAGGATTATCAAAGCATGTATATCGATCTCTACAACGAGTATCGGAAAAAGAAAAAAGGTGAAGCCGAAAACGTGAACGACGATATCGTCTTCGAAATGGAACTCGTTAAACAGGTAGAAATCAATATCGACTACATTTTGGAATTGATCCGCAAATATCACGAAAGCAATATGAAGGACAAAGAAATCGTGGTAAGTATTCGCAAGGCGGTGGATTCGAGTATGGAATTGCGCAACAAAAAAGACCTCATCGAACAGTTTATCAGGTTGTTGAGCGTAGTCAAAACAACCAATGTTGACAAAGATTGGCAAGCCTTTGTAGAGGCAAAGAAAAAAGAGGAGCTCGACCATATCATCGACGAAGAGGGCCTCAGCAGGAATGAAACTTACCGCTTCATCGACAACGCTTTTCGCGATGGCTTTATCCAAACTACCGGCACAGCTATCGGGAAGGTGCTGCCTCCGGTATCGCGCTTTACACCGACCGGAGACCGTACAAAAAAACGGGAAACGGTACTCGAAAAACTGACAGCTTATTTCAAAAAGTTTTGGGATATTTCCGGCGGAAAATTGTTACGCTAAGTCTATAATTTATTAATTTGCAATTCGCATGAACACTCAACAATAATTTTATAATGTCATAGCAGAAAAATAAATGCCTTTTTAGGACAGTCTATGTTTAGACTGTGAAATTAGTATTTCTATTCTTTAACATATGAAAAACTTCTTGGGGTTTGCCTGAACGGCTGGTGTAGACAACCCCAAAGAGTGTATCATATGTATTTTATCCAACCCTTTTCATCTCTCTGTATTCGAATGGTGTCATATTGTCAAGTGACTCATGTGGCCTCTGTGCTATGAAATTAAAATCGAATAATTTTCAATACGGCTCATACCATTGAATTTCATTTGAAAAATTTAAAACTGAAATAAACTTGCTTGTAAAATGATAAACAAAAAAGTTGCTCAATCTCTTTAATTCAAATATATTTGCGACACATTAAATTATTGCTACCTTTGTATGCAAATAATGAGCAACTTATCCAATAAATCTGAGATTAATGTTGAAGCAGCAAAGCTTTTAAACGACAAGAATCTATACTCATCAGTAGCTCATTGTGTTTATTATGCATGTTATCAAAAAATCAAACATATTTGGTTACATAAACTGCAAAAGACAGAACAAGAGCTTGTTAATTTGGGTAATAATAAACCCACAATGGGCTCACACGAGATATTGATCAATGAAATTGGTACATTTATAAAAAAATCTAATGCAAAAAACTTTTTAGATGATTTTCGCGTTTATAACAATAATATATTACAGCTAAAAAAATTAAGAATAAAAGCAGATTACGAGGATACTATTTTTGATGCTAAAGACAGCTCCGATTCGTTAGATCTTTCAAACAAGATTATTCTGATTCTTAACAAGTATTTGTAATCAATAACATTTTTATGACACCACAAGAACATATTATACAGGCATTAAACGATTTTATCATTAAGTTCCCTCAAACCAGAGTTCGATACGAATATGACCCGCTCTCTGATGTTCATTTTATTGAAGTAATTCCCAACAAAGTTTACCATTTGGATAAAGACTATATTGATTGGGAAAATCATATGTATGATGAATTTGTTTCGTCACATCCAGATCAAAACATCTGTTTCATTTCCGATGATGCAGTTATAAGGTTAAAAAATGTTCAGCTTGAATTGATTGGCACTTTTTTTGACATCTCCTATTCTACTAACAGAACTGAAATTCTGGTGGATGAGTCATCCATCAAAGTTACAGGCCTTATAAAGTCAAGTACTGTCTTAAGTTTCACTAGTAATCCCTGTTCTTTACCTACTAATGATTGCGACTTAACTGTCGTTTTAAATAATATTGAAAATTGCCCTTTAGCTGCATAAAAATGAAAGAAGAAAAGAATAATATAGAATCCGGGTTTCGTGTTCATAACATATTACTTGTGGAAAGCAATTTCTTAAGAATAGAGGCTGTAGAATTTAATAATCCTGAAATAAAACAAAATGTAAATATCGATGGATCTGTAAATATAAACCATAAAAATAACATGATTTATGTCAAGCAAACTCTTCACTATTCACAAGAATACAGAGATAAAGAACAAGTTAAAGCAACAATTTCCATGGTTGGAATATTTGAGAAGTTTGGAGATTCACCTCTAAATTTAGAGCAATTTGGGAATGTAAATGCAGCTGCAATAATCTTTCCTTACATAAGAGAACACTTGTCAAACTTATCAGCAAAAGCGGGGTTGGGTTTAATTTTTTTACCCCCTTTTAATTTTTCTAAAAATTAAGATTTTTTACGCTCCTTTGAATGTTTAAAAACCAATTCCGAGTTGTGACAAAAGTGGGAACACAAATGTTACGATTGCTGCCCATATGATGTATACCGGGAGATAGCGCGAAATAACAATCCCTATCCTGTCAATATTACTTTTACCTGAAATTACCTTAATTAGTTGCACTGCAACCAGTATCAAATTTACAAGAACAAGAGTGTTTGCACCTAAAACTGCGGTTCTGTTAGGAGTCAAGCCCCATTCCGATATCCTGAAAAGTATGGCAGAGAGTGCTATGCCATTGACAATAATAGTCACTGCAGAGAGCAAAAATAAAATCCATATCCTTAATTTGTTGACAGGATAAATAAAATCCATATCCTTAATTTGTTGACAGGATTTCCAGAGGACTCTGATACTGAAAAATATATGACAGCCAAAACCCCTATTAACAAAGCATTGAAAATAAGAAGAAATGCCCTGTCGTTATAAGGATCTTTCCCTGAATAAACAATTGCTACCAGATATACTACTAACATGATCAGCACAAGAGGGCTGAATATCCTTGCAATCACAGGTGAGATCCTACCCACTAACTGTGGATTTTTTTGTATCAAATATGTTGCGACAATAGGTGTTATGGCAAATCCTACTCTTCCTATATTGCCCATATAAAAGTCTTCTATGTTCATTCCAAGCAATTCAAAAAGTCCTATTGTCACAAGACTGAGAATCATTCCGGCTATAATTAATAACGTGGACATAACCACCAAATCCCCGTTATATTTCAAATAGGCAAGGCTTCTTGTATTTCTGTCCTCCACATCTGAGACAAAAGCAACACCAAGTAACGCCCATAACAATAACGGCATATGAATGCATGCAAGAATCACAGTATCTGACTGGTTATTAGGCAATAGATTAATAAACACTGCTAACAGCACAAAAAATGATCCTGAAATGATAATTTTTTTCAGAGACAATCTGTTTATCCATGCAAAATAGGCAAACAATACAGGAAAAACTACAAAGCCGATATTTCGTGAGTAATAAAACTCCTCATCAATACCCAAAATTGCATTCAATTTTACTATCAAACCTGCAACTAAAGCTAGCAACACGACAACAAGCAATTCTTTTTTATTACCCTTGCTTATTAACTCACTTTCATATGTCAGTCTTTCGTACCAGGACTTTGCGATAGGACTTTCTCCTATCTCTGAATAGATCGCCATAAATTCTCTTTTAAAGAGAGAACCATTACTTCTATAAAGTCTTTCAAGATCCTTTGCATCATCCAGATGTTTAAGAATCTCTTCTTTCATTGTTGATTCCATTAATTTAAAATTATTGCTTTTTATTATTTTCAATAAATTTCTCAAGAGCATGCAAATGTTCCTTAAATGCCTGCCTGCCCTTTTGTGTCATAAAATAACGCGTATTTGGCTTCTTGCCAACAAACAACTTTTCAACGCCAATAAAATCTTCTCTTTCGAGAGCTTTAATATGGGTCGCAAGGTTACCATCGGTAACATCAAGATACTCTTTAAGAGAGTTGAAATCAAGCTTGTCATTGACTGCCAAAACAGACATGATTCCAAGCCTCACCCGACTCTCAAAAGCCTTATGAAAACCTGCATTAGAAATCACTTTTCGTACTTTAAATGAATATATATCCCGTAAATAATGTGTGCCAGACCAAAACCTGTTGCCCAAAAAATTAGAGAATATTTTATTATAAATAATGCTAAAATTCCCAGAAGTATCTCCACCAACCCAAGAACTTTTACCTCAGGCAAAGTATGATATCCTCCTCCAAAAAGAGCAAGACCATAAAATATCAAAGTAAAAGGCGCAATTAGCCCATTTAATCCATTAATAATCAAGATAATAATAATCAGGGCACCTGTTATCAGTGGAACTGAAAGACTAAACAGCATTCGCCTCGTTGTAGGATTCCATAATTTTTCACCTCTTTTAACAGCTTTGCTGTAGGAACAGTAAACAGCAACTGTAAGAGCAATCATTAAAACTGCCAAAGCCAGCCATAATACGTTTGTGCTGGCTTCATAAAAAAATGTCGTGGGGACAAAGTGCAAAAATTTAAAAGCAGAAAATGTACCTGCAATAGCTATTAAACCGGCAATAATCCCTGCCCATCCGGACAAAAGCATAAACTTTGAAGATCGCTCCATCATCGAGCGTATCTCTGTTATTTCCTTTGCATAATCTTTTATCTTTTCCATTAAAAGTACTTTTTATTGCAAAGTAAAATTTATTATTGGAAAGTTCCAAATTTGTCAGAAATTTTTTTTTATGTTAACTCAAAATAAGAAATAAATTATCTTTATAGGCAAATAATCATAAACAAACTCTCAGTATATCATGAAGCGATTCTATCTAATTCTTAGTCTTGCAGTTCTGCTTATTCCACAATTATTATTGTCTCAAACCACAAAAGAAGAGTTTCTAAGTAATATCAAGTATGCAAGTGGCATTTACCAACCTTACGACTACGTTAAAACAGCCAAGACACCTGCTCCAAAAGATTATGCCCCTTTTTACATAAGTCACTATGGAAGACATGGTTCAAGATGGATTCAATCTCAAGAAACATATGAATACCCTCGTTCCATACTTGCCAAAGCACACAACGATAGCAAATTGACTCAGCTTGGAGAAAGTGTATACCAAAGAATTAATACAGCCGCACAAGATGCTTGGAAAAGATATGGAGATCTTTCACAACTTGGTGCTAAAGAACACAGAGCAATAGCAGAGAGGATGTTTGACTCTTTCCCTGAAGTTTTTTCAACACGAAATGGTAAAAAATGCACAATATACAGTCGCTCGACAGTTGTACCGCGATGCATTCTGAGCATGGCTGCCAATAACGAGAAGCTTAAGGAATTCAATCCACAAATTGAAACAATAAGAGAGGCTTCTGACAGAAATTACTATCTAAACAACCGTTATACTCAAGTATACAGAGATTCCATTTCAAAAATTGTCAATAATTTTCTTCTCAAACATGTTAATTTTGACACATTTCTTAATTCATTGTTTAATGATATGACCTATGCTCATAATGTTGTTGACAGTCCTGTTACATTTATGAGAAATATTCACCTTATAGCTACAGATATTCCATGCGTTGACAACCTTGATTTTACCCTCTTTGACATTTTCACAAAAGACGAGCTTTTTTATCTCTGGCAGGCAAACAATATGTCTACATACTATGCATGTGGGCCTTCAAACGTAAATGGCAAAGTAGCAAAAGACAGTTCCAAACTGCTTCTCAAAGATATACTCGACTGTGCCGTAAAAGCCATAAAAGGACACGGTGCATCTGCTGACCTGAGATTTGGACACGATTCTTATATTATTCCACTACTGGCTCTTATGGACATAGAAGGGATGAATGTGGCGACAGATGATCCTGAAAAAATCAGCGAGGTATGGAGTGACTTTAAGGTAAGTCCCATGGGAGCTAATCTGCAAATAATATTTTACAGAAGCAGTAAAAATCCGGAAATCCTGGTTAAAATCCTTCACTGCGAAAAAGAAGTTAGGATACCTTTAAAAAGTGACATTGCTCCATACTACCGATGGAGTGACTTCAAAAAATATTATACCACCAAACTTGCCAATTAAGATCTTAGTGACCCAATTTATCTACTTAACTATAAAAACTTCAATCAAACTATATGGGCAAAAAAAATAAACTCGCCTTACATTGGCAGATTCTGATAGGTATCGGACTCGGCGTTCTGCTGGGCATCTTCGGACACGAATATACTATCTATACAAAATGGCTGGGTGATCTGTTTCTTAATGGTCTCAAAATGGTAGTTATACCATTGGTCTTCAGTGCTCTAATTATGGGAGTTTCGAGCATTGGAGAGACTAAAGATCTAGGAAGAATTGCAGGTAAAACCCTATTATATTATTTATTTACAACGCTAATTGCCTGCATTTTAGGTCTTCTGCTTGTTAATGCTTTCAAACCTGGTTTCGGAATGGAACTTAACTTAAAGGAAGAGGTTACATCAATTGCAGCTACTCAGGTGTCAATCATTGATCAAATTGTCAATATTGTTCCTACCAATATTGTTAAAGCCATGGCAGATGGGAATATGTTGCCCGTAATTTTCTTCGCAATTCTGTTTGGAATATTCATTACACTCTCTTCCCAGAAGAGCCGCGTTATTATGACTGACTTTTTTAACAGTGTATATGAAGTAATGATAAAGATGACCTTCCTTGTTATCCGCTTTGCTCCCTTCGGCCTTTTCGGCGTTGTATCCTCAATTATCGGTTCTCAAGCAGGTGACTCAAAAGCTTTGGGAGAAATGTTCGTGAGTCTTGGAATATATGCAGCAATTATAGCTGGAGGGTGCTTGATACAGGGACTTGGAATATTACCTCTGATATTTGTTGCATTTACTAAGAAAAATCCATTCAAATTCATGAGCCAGATGGCTACAGCGCTTCTGACAACATTCTTCACCGCCTCCTCTGCTGCCTCATTACCGATTACCATACCTGACATACAAAGTAAAACTGGTGTTTCTCAAAAAATTGCTGCCTTTTGTCTTCCATTGGGGAATACAATTAATATGAATGGTACTGCCCTTTTTGAGTGTGTAACAGCTATTTTCATAGCTCAAGTATATGGAATTGACTTAACATTTGGACAACAAATTATGGTAGTTCTGACAAGTCTTCTTGCGGCAGTGGGTTCTGCCGGAATTCCTCTGGCAGGACTTGTCATGCTAACAGTAGTATTGAATGCAGTAGGCTTGCCATTAGAAGGAATTGGATTAGTCCTTGTTGTTCAACAGCCACTTGACATGATTCGCTCAGCTGTGAATGTATGGGGAGATTTGACAGGTGCAGTCATTGTTGCAAAAAGCGAAGGAGAAATTATAACCATTTGATATTATGAATAGTAAACTTGTTTGCCCCTGCTGTGGGGCTGAATATTCTACAGAAGAACCAATATGGCGTTGTAATTGTGGCAGTTATTTGGATATTGATTTCAAACCTGAGTTTAAAAAACAAAATCTCTCCAGCGAAAAGACATTGTGGCGCTACGACCAGGTTTTGCCTGTTGACAAAAAATTCGCAGTAGCATTTGACGAAGGTTATACGCCTCTAATATCTTCTAATTTCTGGGGGATGAAAGTTTTGTGCAAACTTGACTTTATATTTCCAACAGGTTCATTCAAAGATAGAGGTGCAGCCTTATTGATATCAAAGTGTAAAGAATTGGGCATAACTGAGATTGTGGAAGACTCGTCAGGTAATTCAGCGTGTTCCGTATCGGCATATTGCGCAAGAGCTGGTATTACAGCCAACATATATATGCCAGCTGGCAATTCCACCGGTAAAGCTGTGCAGGCAAAAGCTTATGGATCAACTATCCATCTTGTTCAAGGGAACAGAGAAGATTGTGCAAATGCTGCCCTTGAAGGTGCCCAAAAGAGCTATTACGCTGCTCATGCGTGGAATCCGTACTTCTTACAAGGGACTAAAACTGTAATATATGAAACTGTTGAACAGCTGGGCTGGGATGTTCCGGACTATATATTTGTTCCTGTTGGCAGTGGAACCCTGCTTTTAGGAATTTATATAGGGCTTGGAGAACTAATTAGTTTATCGATTATTGATAAAATGCCAAAATTAATAGCCGTTCAAAGTGAAAAATGTTCTCCACTAAAAGATTATGTTGAAGGTAAAAAAAGTTGCATTTCTGACAAAGACACATCAATTGCAGAAGGTATCGCAATACACAAGCCTGTAAGACTTACGCAAATAATAAATGCCGTTACAGAAAGCAAGGGCGACTTTGTTACTGTTGACGATACTGCAATTATTGAAGCTTTAAAAGAATCAGCACATCAGGGCATTTTCATTGAGCCAACATCAGCTGCAGCAATAGCTGCACTAAAACAATACGCAGGTAAAATCTCCCCACGCAGTAAAGTCTTAGTAATCCTTACCGGAAGTGGACTGAAAACTACAGCCACAATTGAAAAATTGCTTTAAATGTTGATGAGACAGGCTGCTAAAGTTTGCACTCCTTTATAATAAACTTTGCCAGTTCTCTGCCTGCTTTAGCATAACACTCCTGAATTCTATAGCCTGAATCGAAATCTGTCCCCGAAAAACTATTGGCAGAAGAATTAATTATCATAACGAGCGCTACCTGAGAACCATCTGAAGTATCTATCAGGCGGCATGTTAGATTGATAGCTGCATTTCTTCTTGCAACACCAACGTTAAAACCCGGTTCTATAAAATCGGTGTTAATAATAAACTTGTATTTCGCTCCGTCTTCCACCCTTATGCCCTTTTCGCTCAGATATTTGTCAAAAAGTTCATTGAATTTTGGTTCAAATCTCGAAGACCTGTCTTTGATCCAATTTTGATGCCATTGGTCTCCGGAACCAGCTTTCTTCGAATTATACTCCTTGATCTTATCACTTACATAATCTTGTTCGGTCATCTTGCCAACTTTAAGATTATCGTAAGTAAACGATGTGGAAACGCTTTTCTCACCCTTAAGAGGAGCAAGTGAGCCAGACATGACTTTTATATTTTGAGCACCTGCCACCAGACAGATTAACATCAAAGAAAATAAACCGATTATCTTTTTCATAGCTTATTAGTTTTATTCTATTTTTCAAATTTAACAAAAAATGAATTGCTAATATATGAACAGATTAAAAAAAGAATCTAAATTTGTTTAAAATAAGATTAATAACCATTTAACAGCTTTAGAAAAAAGGCATGCAGTCAGTCAAGAAAATTCTTCATCTTCCTAACAGGAAAAACAGTAAACTTACATATTACACTGTCAATTTTGTCCGTTATATTACACCTGGGATAATCTCAAGAATATTAAGAGACCCGACCCTCGCTAAATACGAGAAGCTTGATGACTCAATTAAAAAGACAATAACAGACAGAGTAAATTACTACAACAAGCTCTCTGTTCCTGTAATTTTTGATAAAGAAAAACTGATAGATGACTTGATAAAAAGTGACACAACAATTCCACTGGGAAAACTGAAACTTAAGACTCCTATTGGAGGTAAAATTCCAAATAGCACGTATGTTCTCGACTCTTATAGTTATATGCGTTATTTTAAAAAGAATCTGATAGCAAGTTTTCTTTTCGGTGATATAACTGAAGTGCCAAAAATCCCATCATTTGTAAAAAGCAGGCCTATTGAAGGAGAAAATGCAAATTCAGTTTTACTGCCACTTGATAAAGTCCGCCATTTTACAACTGTAAACGACAGACTGAAATTCGGAGAAAAAAAAGACATGTTGATTGGACGTGCATATGTTGATCAACCACATAGGATCAAATTCTGGGAGATGTACTTTAACCATCCCAAGTGCAATCTGGGCAACATAAACCCCAATCTTAAAGATCATGAAGAGTGGAGAGTTAAACCTATTTCTATTGATGAACACCTGAAGTATAAATTTATTTTATGTATTGAAGGAAACGACGTGGCTTCAAATCTTAAATGGGTTATGTCGTCTAACTCACTTGCCGTTATGCCAAAACCAACTTACGAAACCTGGTTCATGGAAGGAAACCTTATAGCGGACTATCATTATGTCGAGATAAAAAAGGATTATTCTGACCTCGAAGAAAAGCTTAACTATTTTATTGCCCATCCACAAGAAGCAGAACTGATATCCTTTCATGCCAATGAATATGTAAAGAAAATCCTGGATAATAAGCTTGAAAAACTCATTGCTCTCATGGTAATAAAAAAATATTTTCTTTCGACAGGGCAAATTGTTAAATAATAGCAAACTAAAGGCTGGCACAACTTAGACCATGTTCTTATAAAAATTACTTTAAAATATCCAAACATTTCAAAGTAATTTTATTAACAAAACTTGTTTTTATTTAAATAAATTTCATATTTTCGCACATTAATAAAAATCATTTAAATGAAAAAGATTTTTGCAATCTCCACAATATTAGTTTTTTTATGTTTTTCTGCTATTCTGAACAGTTGTGTAGATCTTAAAACAGACAATAAACCTATTCCTTCTTCATTGGGTCTTATACCCTCAGATTTTGATTGGAAAACAGTAACTGAAATAAACTGTTCCATACAGGTGCAGTCAGTTTCTGGTATAAGTGATGCTGCACCCAGAACTATTAAGATTTTTAACTCCCCTCTGCTTAATTCATCTGCATTAATAGCTTCGGGAGCCGCAAAACCAGGATCTCCCTATTCAGTCAGTTTGACTTTGCCTGCTGCAGCCAAAACAATCTATATACAGGAAATACTCCCAACAGGTTCAAGTACGGTCCAAAGCGCTGACGTCACCTCAAGCAGTTTGAATTTTACATTTACAAAGTCAGGCATGGCTTCTTTTGGAGCTCCTCTGATGGTTGGAGACGATCCTGTCCCTCCGGTAAACATTCCATCAAATTTTGACATAACACTCAATGCGTCTTCTAGTGGCACTTTAAGTGGATTTAATTCTGGAGAAACCAGTGCATATGGCAACAAATACAAAGCTTACTATCTGCCCGCGGGCGTTACAAATAGTAGTATCAAGGGCATAAATGGCTGGAATAATCATCTTGTACTATATGTCGCAGGAAAACTGACATTATCGGATTTCAGTATAAATCAGGGTTCTTTATTTATTCTGGATGGAGGCATTGTTGAAATACCCGAATTTTCTCTTTCTGCACAAACTGCTACTGATATTCCAGCAATATATATTGCTCCCGGCGGAACTCTATCATTGACAAGTGATAAGAAGGATTCGCAAACAAGTGGCTCATCCTACATTATTAATAGGGGGAAGATCACCTCAGCAAGAAACGTTACTTTTTCAGTGTCATCAACATTTTACAATGTTGGCACTATAGACCTTAGCTCTACCAAGCCAAATTTCAAGCCTACACTCAATTTTACAAACAACTCAATATTATATAACAGTGGTACCATCAATACATATACTTTAGACCTTAACTCAGCAGTTACTATTACCAACACCTCCAGTGGAAAGATCTCAGTCAAGGAATACTCACAAAGCAACAGTAATATTTTAGATAACTATGGAGAGATAGCTGCAGAAAAAACTTTTACGATATCCTCCGGTCCTAAAATTAATAACCATTGTCACATCACTGCGAATGCGGTATCTTTTTACGGAACAACTGTGAACATGTTTAGTGGTTCTCTTTTCCACTGCCAATCGCTATCTCCAAACAGCACAACATTAAATATGAATGGGGGAAGCATCTTTCTAGTTGACGGAAGTGTCTCAGTCGTTTATAATCTTTCATTGAACAATACTACATCAACTTTTTCACTTTTCAAATGTCTCGGGAATTTTACTAACGGTATGACTTCGTCTGTTGGGGCAGGAACTTGCAGTGTAAGTGGCAATATTGATTTTGTGCTTGTCCCTCTTGTAAATGGCTCAGGAATAAATGGAAGAGACAGATTTGCGCCTGTATTTTCAAATGGTGCATTACTTTCAAACACACAGACTCAAAACATAGTTGCTACAGTTTGTAATTTAGGTCTTGGACAAATTTCCGGAGGAGGGTCATCAGATCATGATGGTGATGGAATACCTGAAGGCACAGACTTTGATGATAATGATCCAGATGTGGCTTTTGTATCTTACTTTCCGGCCGAGGGTACATGGGGGACGATTGCTTTTGAAGATTTGTGGCCTGAAAAAGGAGATTATGACGTTAATGATCTTGTGATGGATTTTAGAATATGTACATACTCAAATGCTTCTAATCTGGTGACAAAACTGAAAATTGACTATAATGTTCGAGCAAGTGGAAGCACATATGTCTTAGGGTGTGCATTCCAGCTTGACCAGGTATTGGCTTCACAGGTTCAATCTGTTACAGGACAAACTTTAGGATCCGGCAATTTCTTCACAACAGCATCTAATGGTGCAGAGGCAGCTGTAAATCTTGCGGTTATCCCTTTATTTAACAGCCAGAGAGACCTCTTAAGTTATAGTGGGTACTTAAACACCGATAAAAATATTGCTCGCATTAACACACCAGATAATGCTGTCACTGTAAAATTTTTAGAAGGTCTATCTCAATCCAAATTATCAGTAAGTAAAATTAATTTCTTCATTACAGCCAATTCAAGAGGAAGAGAAATTCACCTTCCAGGTTACACCTATACAACAAAGTTCCTTACATCTCTTATCGATGGAATATCGCTCTATCCAGGAGATGTATTTAAATTTATTGACGGCATGATGTGGGGCTTAATGATTCCTCAAACTTTCAACTATCCTGTCGAGAGGGCTGCTATTAATAATGCTTATACTCATTTTGCCGAATGGGCCACCTCAGGAGGCACTTCATTTATAGATTGGTACTCTCTGCAAAACGGTTATACTAATGAAAGTTTGATATATTAAAGCCATATCATATCTTCATGATATCGGACAAAGAAGCTGCCCAATAATTCCCTAATCCGTGTCCTTTTGCTTTGCCTTCTACCCTGTCGGTAAAAAGAATTCTCTTTGTTTTGACATTAAAACAAACTACAACATATCTACCTATAGCATCCTGCTTGTTAAGCATCTCGGCAACATAAAGAACACCATATCCGGTATCTTTGCCGGTATTAAAAGATTTAATAAGAGAAGCAATATCTTGATCAGAAAGTTTAAACTGCTTGTTATAAGTACTCATGCTGCTCCCGTCCATAACTCTGCTTCTGTAAATGGCCTCATCAATATTCACATTGCTGTAACTGTCAAATTTTTGCCTTTTTAGTTCCGCTGAATTATCCAACTCATGTGCATATTTTATAAAAAAATTTGTGAAAGGGAACTTTTTGGAATCCTTAATAACAGCCCTGTTAATCTCCTCAAAAGCTTTGACAAACTGGTCCGGAGTCTCTCTTGCACCAAACACTTTTACCATGGAAAAATCTACACCGTAAAAGTTAATTTTAGGCGGAGCCTGTGCTCCTGCATAATTATTGCTCATAAACATGAGTAATAACGTTAAAAAAGTTAATTTTTTCATCGCTTGGCTTTTTAGGTTTTAACAAAGTTATAAAAAAATTTTAATTCTTTTTTCTATAGCTCACTATTGCCCAAGAATTAAAAAATAGTGCAAATCCAAAAAGGATAACTATCTGCCATTTAAAATCTAACATACTGCTACCCTTTAAATATATCATCCTCATGATCTCAATAAAATATCTCATTGGATTAACTGCAGCAATCATCTGAGCCCAAACTGGCATACTATCAACAGGTGTAAACAAGCCTGCGAGTAATATCATAATAAGAACAAAGAAAAACATTACAAACATTGCCTGTTGTAAGGTATCTGAGTGATTGGATATAACTAGCCCCATCCCCGACATGACAATTACAAATATAGATGCCATTAAATAAAAAGTTAGAAGAGAACCGACAGGGTAAATATTATAAACGGCCCAAGCCAAAATCACAAGTATGGTAAGAATAATAAATCCTATAATCCAATATGGAATAAGTTTAGAAAGTACGAAAGTAAATTTAGAAACAGGAGTAACATTTATCTGTTCAATTGTTCCTATCTCCTTTTCAGAAACGATGTTCAATGCAGGCAGAAATCCGGTTAATAAAGTAAGAATCATAACAATAAGTGCAGGCACCATAAATTTGTTATAGTCCATAGTGGGATTATATCTGGTCTGAGTAGATATATTAATAATTGATACATCGCCTGAAATACTTTGCTGAACTGCAAAATCAGACAAAATCTCTGTTAAGTACAAACTTCCAAGAGAACCTCGCATTGCATCAACAGCATTTATAGCAAGATGAACTTTATCTGATCCTTCCTTAATAATGTTTTTTTCAAAATTTTGAGGTATTTCAATAACAATATCTATATCTCCATTATCCACAAGATATTTTGCCTCCTTGTATGATTCACAGCAACATTCAATCATAAAATATTTGGAGGCATCAATTTTTGTAACAAGCTTTGAGGAAATACTACTTAAATCTTCATCAACAACAGCAACTTTCAAATTTTTTATATCAAGGTTTGCAGCCCAAGGCATGAGTAATATAATGACAACAGGAAATATGAAAATGAGCTTTGGAAGAAACCTGTTTCTTACAAAAACCTTAAACTCCTTCTCTATCAAGTATTTCAACATATTATGAAACTCTCATTTTGAATGCTTTCAAACTGATGAAAATAAAGGATATTGCCATAGCAAAAAGAATTAGCATCTCCGTCAATACATAACTGACAGGAAGTCCCTGAATCATCAACTTCTTAACCGCAACAATGTACCACTTTGCAGGAATAAATTGAGCGATGGCTCTTAGTATAAATGGCATGTTATCAATGGGGAAAATCATGCCGGAAAGCAACATTACAGGGACCATAAATACCAAACCCGACATTAACATAGCTGCCACTTGCGTGCTTACAAGCGATGATACCAGAAGCCCTGTAGCAAGAGCAACAAATATAAAAATAATTGATATTATCAAAAGCCAAAAAAGACTTCCCGTTATTGGGACCCCAAGAAGAAAGACTGACAGTAATAAAATAGTGGCAAGATTGATAAGTGAAAGAGCCAGATATGGAACAGACTTGGCCAAAATGATGTTTAGAGGCTTCATCGGAGAAACAAGTAAAACATCCATAGTACCCTCTTCTTTCTCTCTAACTATCGATATTGATGTCATCATCGAACAAATCAGCATGAGAATTAATCCCATTACTCCTGGCACAAAACTGTATGAACTCTTTATTAAAGGATTGTACAACATGTTAGGTTCCGGCAAAATGGTTATTCTGTCATTTGTTAAAGACATTTGCTGCAATGGTGCTATATTTATTAATTCTTTCTGGGCTGTCAAAACAATAGCCTGAAGATATCTTGAAACAGCATTTGAGGTGTTTGGATCTGAACCGTCTGTTATTATTTGCACATTGCCCGCTCCTTCACGCATGATATCCGATTCAAGTCCTTTTTCAAAAATAATGACTGCCATGGTTTCACCTGATTGCAAAAGCTTGTCGGCTTCATCCATGTTATCTACTGAAGCTACAACATTAAAATATGGACTGTTCAAGAGTTTAGGAATAATGAGTCTTGATGAAGCATCATGTGACTGGTCAAAAACCGCTATATCTATATTTTTTATATCACTCGTCAAAGCAAAACCAAACAAAATTATTTGGATTGCCGGTATGATCAACAAAATTAAAATTGTTCTCGGATCTCTGAAAATATGCAGAAATTCTTTATTAAAAAAAATCAAAAATTGCTTCATCTTATTAAATTTCTGTCCTTTTTGCCTTCCTTGCAAGTTTGAGAAATACTCCTTCCATACTACTTACCTCATTCTTCTCCTTAAGAGCTGCCGGAGTATCAAGTGCTTCAATTCTTCCATCAACCATCATTGATACCCTGTCACAATATTCAGCCTCATCCATATAATGCGTCGTCACAAAAATTGTAGTGCCCTCATTGGCAGATTGATAAATTAATTCCCAAAACTGTCTACGGGTAGATGGATCCACCCCGCCAGTAGGCTCATCCAAAAACACAACTTTGGGCTTGTGAAATGTAGCAACTGAAAATGCAAGTTTTTGTTTCCAGCCAAGAGGAAGGGATTTTACCAAAGAATTTCTAACTGACATAAAACCCAATTTCTCAAGCATAAAATCACTTTGTTTAACAATTTCCTCTTCACTCATTCTATATATTCCTCCGAACAGTCTGAAGTTCTCCCAAACCTTAAGGTCTTCATACAAGGCAAAGCGCTGACTCATATAACCTATGTTGGCCTTGACCATGTTAGACCTCTTCATGGTATCGTAACCAGCAACACTTGCTCTTCCGGAAGTCGGTATACTCAAAGCACAAAGCATTTTCATTGCGGTAGTTTTGCCTGCTCCGTTTGCCCCCAAAAAACCGAAAATTTCTCCTTTATAGACTTCAAAGGAGATGTGATCAACAGCTGTAAAATTGCCAAACTTTTTTGTAAGCTCAACAACTTCAATGATTTTCTCTCTATTTGTCTCTTTAGGCAACACTTAATAATAATTTTATATGTTCTCTTTTGACAATACCATATAACAATCTTCCACACCAGCTCTTATCTCTTTAACATCAACATTATTAAAACCTTTATCTTCGAGCATTCTAACAATATCAGCAGGTGACAAGTCCGATGCAGAATCTTTCAATGTTATATGATTAGTTTCGCCAAAGGCAAAAGCCATTTCAACAACAGACAATGTTCTCAAAGCATTAAGAATCAGGTACATATTCTCCCCTCTGACTGCCATTACTTTTTTGTGAAGTGAGTTAACAATTCCGTCAGGAGTATCAATCTTCATAAACTCCCCTTCTTTGATAAGAGCGATTCTGTCACAAAGCTTGGCTTCATCCATGTAAGGCGTGGAAACAATAATTGTAATCTCCTGTTCACTGAGTTTCTTTAACATTGTCCATAAATCTTTCCTTGAAACAGGATCAACGCCGGTTGTCGGTTCATCAAGAAACAATACGGACGGCTTGTGAATCAAAGCACAACTTAGGGCAAGCTTTTGTTTCATTCCACCGGAAAGATTTCTTGCTTTCCTTTTTTTGAAAGGTTCAATCTGGCTATAAATATCCTTAACAAGATAATAGTTCTCTTGAATAGTGGTTTTAAATAAAGTCGCAAAGAATTTCATGTTCTCTTCAACAGAGAGATCCTTATAAAGAGAAAACTTACTTGGCATGTAACCAATTATGTTTCTTATTTCAGCATAGTCTTTCAAAACATCATATCCGGCCACTTCAACAGTTCCTGAATCAGGGAGTAAAAGTGTAGTCATAATTTTAAAAAGTGTACTCTTACCCGATCCGTCAGGCCCTATTAGTCCAAAGATCTCGCCCTTGTGTGCAGAGAAACTAACTCCTTTAAGAGCTATTACTTGTCCATAGCATTTTTTTACATTATCAACTACAACCGACTCCATTAGTCTACTTTGTCAAAAAACTCCAATTCCCCATACATTCCTATCTTCAGATAGCCATCGTTCTTTACCAGAACTTTTATTGCATATACAAAGTTTTTCCTTTCTTCCTTTGTCTGTATTGTCTTAGGAGTAAATTCAGCTTCATCTGATATCCATATAATTTTACCTCCGTATTCTTTTCTCGCTCCATCATCATAATCTGTAAAGACTCTAACAGAATCATTCAATTTTAATTTTGTCAGCTGGTTTTGAGTAATATATGCCTTAAGAATCATTGTATCCAGATTTGCAACTTTAAAAAGCGGTTTTCCGGTGACGGTTATTTCACCTTTTTCTATGTATTTGCCAATCACTGTACCTGTAATTGGAGACGCTATTCTGCATCTTCCTATCTGGTCGTTTAATTGTTTAAGCTGAGCCATTAAGCCGGAGATTTCATTTTCCAGGCTGATATTCCCATTTTTCATTGAAGATAGTTGTGCCTCTCTTTGTTTCTGAAGAGTTCGAAGCTGACTGTTTATGTCATCCAAAGTTTTAGTATTGCCCACACCCGCTGCTACCAGCCTTTCAGCCCGCAGTCTTTCCTTTTCAAGATAATCTATCTGCTGGTCAAAGGCGGCTAATTGTGTAGGTATATCTGATTTTCTATTATTTATAGCGGCTATGCTTGCCAATAGTCTCTCTTTCTGAAGACAAAGTTGAACACTATCCACACATCCTACCTTCTGACCAGTCAAGACTTGTGAACCTTCATCGATATTAAACTCCTGTATTCTTCCTGTTGCCTCTGATGAGACTATTACTTCAATTGCCTCAAAATTGCCAGAAGCATCAAAAGAGTCGTCACTATTTATACATGAGGCTGTAACACTCAAAGGCAAGAAAATCAATACACATTTTTTAATCCAATTCATACTCTTAACTGTTTAATTAATTATTGGTAGTAATTTTAAGATTGTATTTGGCCATCAAAAGCTCCACTTCATGTCTTGCTCTGGTAACTCTTGCTCCATCCAACTGATTCATCTCATGCATAAGTTCCGAAACAGAGATAACGCCTTCACTCTGTTTTATCTCAGCAGCAGTGAGAATTTTCTCCCGCAGAAAAATAATTTCGTCGTCCCTCCTAAGCAATTCGGCTATCTTATCGATTTCTTCGGATTGAATAATTACTTGAAGATTAGTATTATAAATAAAAGCGTCCCTTGTGTTCTCAATTCTTTTTTTATTTATTTCTATCATACTTAGTTCGTTTCTTTTTGTATAAAGCCCGCCTAAACTCCATACAGCCTTAACACCTGCTATATAAAATGGAGAAAACTGATTTTCCAACATATTAAGTCCCGGACGTCCATATCCTGCCTGAAAATAGAGACCAAATCGAGGTCTAAGCTGTGATTTGACCATTCCTGCCTGTGTATCGAGCAATTTACTTTGATAAGCCATTACTGATAGCTCAGGTCTTTTTATCTCTTTTGAAACTGTTAAATGTTGTGGCACTTCGAAAGTTGCTTTAAAGTCCGGCTCAACCCCCATCATAGACGACAATACTGAGATATATGCTTTCCGCCCTGCATTAAGCTCACACATTTTCTGACCGGCGTTTATTATTTCAACATTTATCTGGTCAATATCAGATTCATTTGCCAAGCCGTTGTCCATATAAGATTTAATTCTATTGAGATTCCTGTCAAGATCCTTCAGCAAAAGATTTAGTTGTTCTATCTGTTTATCAATTAAAACTATACCAAAATAAGTTTGACTTACTCTCTCTTTTATGGCATACATGTCTACATCGACTTTAGATTTTTCCACCTCAGACTGCTGACTGATTGCGGATTTTCTAAGAGAAGTTATACCTCCATCCCAAATCAACTGATCAACCTGCACGGCAGCATTATACTGATCCTTACTTAGAGCCTCGATATTTATCCCCGGAATATTCAAAGGTATTTCTATAACATCAGATTGATAGGAAGCCTTCGCCTGAAAAGCTACTTGAGGCAGATAAGCCATACCGGCATTTTTCAAGTCATACATCTTTGAATTCTCAATAAGGCCGTATTGCCTGATTAAAGGGTAATTTTCGGCTGCCTTTTTCTGGCAAATATCAATTGTGTACTGAGCTTTTATCTCACCTGACAGCGATATTTGGAAAAAGATCAGCGTCAGAAAAATCCTTAAACCAGTATTCATGATTTATTCCTCCAGTTAAGATGCATAATGTTTTTAAAATTAAGTAAAAATTTCTTGAGTTTGGGTTTTATTTTAACAGTGAAAGGAAAACTCATCACAATCAAGCTTTTAAAGTCGGCATGACCAAGGCATTTAAGTTTTTTTAATTCTTGGATTATAAGTCTTCTTTCTTTCACGGACAAAATATGTGATTGATATACAAGAGAATTTGTTATTAAATAGATTTCTCTCTCAACTATTATCTTTTTGTGATTATCTATTCTATCAGCGAATAATCTCAGCTCTCTAATAACAGTCAGATATCCTTCAACATTCTTTGCTGAAAATCTAGTTGTCATAGTTGAATTTTGTCTGACTCTTCTATGAAAAAAAACCTTAGAAATATATTCAACCCTTTGTGCCAAAAGGAACATCTGAGTGGTAAAAAGTTCATCTTCATGGATAATTCCCGGATAAAATCTGAGTTTAAAATTCTCAATAAAAGCTCGTTTTATAAAGAAAAGCCATGGCGCTACTCTAAACAAATTAGTATTCAGCAATTTTTCCATAGCCACCTCTCCTGAGGCCATCTCCTCTGTAATTTTCCCCGCTCTTATATATTCCCAGCCAATTTGCGCATTACTAGCAGAAAAAACATCTGCATCAAAAAAAACAAAATCCAAATCTTCAGAGATACACTTATTATAGCAGATCCCCAATGCATCTTGCTCCAAAAGGTCATCACTATCCATGAAATAGACAAAATCTCCTCTTGCATTATCGAGTCCGGCATTCCTTGCAATAGACTGCCCTTGATTTGGTTGAAACCAATATTTTATTCTTGAGTCACCTTTCTGATAAAATTCAATTATTTCTTCACTCTTATCAGTAGAGCCATCGTTGATTACAATGATTTCAATATCTCTAAGAGTCTGGTTAATAACCGACAAAAGAGTCTCTTTCAAATAATCTGCAGAATTGTAAACAGGAATTATGACACTAACTTTAGGATTGTGCTCCATGCATTTTATTATAAGTTTCAAATGAAATTGGATCCTTAATAAGACCTAAATCTCTTACTAACTTCAGTTTTATGAAATGACAAAAAGCCTTTAATGTGCTATTTGTCTCCTTCAATATCGAATATTCAGGAAAGATTTGTCTAACCATAGATATATCCCATTTTTTAACAAAAAAGGATTGCAAAAATTCATCAGTAGGATTAACAATTAAATCAATCGAATCTTTCCACTCATACCTTACAGCATTAAAATTATTTCTTGTCATTACTTGTAGTCTGTATGGCAAAGAGTGATATGGTAGATAGTTCAAAAAAAGATCTCCAAAATCAGCCTTAAATTCAAATGGTAAAGCTGATTTTTCAAACATTACAAATTTATTGTCTATTTCAAGTGAAACCCATTTGTGAGATTTTTTTGGAGCCAAAAATTCTCCAATAATACTGGGAGCCTCCAGATATCCTGCTTTTGCGACTCTGCTCTGTTCTGCTGCAAATCTGATCGGATCGTCAACATGCTCAATTACATGGCTACAAATAACATAATCAAATTCGTCATTGTTAAAAGGCAGTTCAACAGCATCTGCCTCTATAACAGTTTGGTGTAAATAAATTTTGAAGTCTCCCCTTCTGTAACGATTATTATATAGATACTTTTCAACCAGCACATTAGCTCTTTTTGTAGGGTAACTCCCTGGACCAACTTCAAGAACCTTATAATCTTTTTTTATATGAAGAGAATTCTTATCGTATGGATTGCCTGTTTTCATAAAATTATATACTTTGTAAAATTAAGAAAAATCCTAAATTTGATTAAAAATCATTCAACAAAAGGGCTTGATTATGGAATCACTCACAATTGCATATTGTATACCATCACTCTATTCAATGAGTGGTATGGAGAGAACTCTAACTGTCAAGAGCAATTACTTTGCAGAAAACTATAATTATAAAATCTATTTGATCCTGACAGATGGTGGGGATAAAGATCCGGCTTTCCCTCTTTCTTCAAAAATAACAATAATTAATCTTGATATTAATTATGATAAAATCTGGGGAAAACCCTTTTTTAAACAATTAGTCGGTTATTTAAACAAGCAGATCAAATTCAGAAAGAGACTTACACAAAAGCTTCACGAGATTAAACCCGATATCACAATATCAATGTTGAGAAGAGAAATTAATTTTATAACGAAGATACATGACGGAAGTAAAAAGGTTGGAGAGCTTCATTTTAACAAAAACAATTATAGAGATTTGAACAATTTGCCCAATCTGCCTCTAAGGAATTTTTTTGCGAAATTATGGATGCATCAACTTGTTTCTAATCTGAGAAGACTGGATCAATTTGTAGTCTTGAGCCATGAAGACAAAGAACAGTGGAGTGAATTAAAGAATGTGAAAGTAATCTATAACCCTCTTCCTGAATTTCCGGAAAAGGTTTCTGATTGTTCAAACAAAATAGTTGTAGCTGCCGGAAGATTTGTATATCAAAAAGGATTTGACATGTTGATTGATGCATGGCAGATAGTTCAAATTAAACATCCAGACTGGATTTTAAAGATTTATGGTAATGGAAATAAAGAGGATTTCTATTCCCGTATTGAAAAAAATAATTGTCAAGACACCTGTTTTCTATATGATGCTGTTAGTGATCTCTCAGCTAAACTTGTTGAGGGTTCTATCTTTGCATTCAGTTCGCGCTTCGAGGGCTTTGGAATGGTTATAACAGAAGCAATGGCATGTGGTGTTCCTCCAGTAGCCTTTGCCTGCCCTTGCGGTCCTGTTGATATTATTTCAAATGGTATAAACGGGCTTTTAGTACCTCCTAATGATATTGAAGCTCTTGCTGACAAAATAAATTATCTGATAGAAAATGAAGGTTACCGGAAGGAAATGGGTAAATTCGCAAGAAAAAGAGCTGAAAGATTTAAAATTGAAATCATAGCTGAAGAGTGGATAACACTTTTTCAATCACTTATAAATAAGAATTAACAGTCGATACTATGAAATGGTATAGCAAATATCTCTCTGTATACGAGAAGCCTTTCGTCAATGCCCCTCAGTATGTCATTGACCAGGTAAGAGAAAAACTCAAATCCTTGCAAAGCTCAGATCCTGTTGCATCTGTTGTAGTTATTGCCTATAACGAAGAGAGACGGTTGCTTAGTTGTTTGTGGTCATTGAGTGAAACAAAGTGTAAATATCCCATAGAGATAATAGGTGTTGATAACTCCTCTTCTGACAGAACTGCTGATATTTTCAAGGCTACAATGCTGCCATATTTTACAGAAGAAAAAAAAAGTTGCGGATATGCTCGAAACAGAGGACTTCAGGAGGCTAAGGGGAAATATTATATCTGCATCGATGCAGATACTATCTATCCGGAGAGATATGTAGAAACGGTAATAGAAAGATTGATGCAACCCGGAGTTGTTGCTGTTTCTTCATTGTGGAGCTATGTTCCTGCAAAGGGATATCCACGTTTCCTGATGTTTGCTTACGAACTTTTGAGAGATCTTAATCTTTTCTTTCTGTCATTCAAAAGTCCAGAGAGAAGTGTCAGAGGTTCGGTATTTGCTTATGAAACCGAACTTGGCAAGAAGGTAGGATATCGAGTTAATGTCATTAGAGGGGAGGACGGTTCAATGGCTTATGGTCTTAAACAGTATGGTAAAATCTCTTTTATAAGAAACAGAAAGGCAAGGGCAGTGACATCTATTGCCCCGATTACCAAAGACGGTTCTTTAAGGAAAGCGTTTATCAACCGATTTAAAAGTTCTTTTAAGGGCTGGAGAAAATATTTTTTTAAAACAACCGGCGAAATTAAAGATCAACCTGATAATATTGTCGATAACGACAAAAGATGAAAGCTGTTTTTATTCACTTTTTTGACTTTGCATCCCACAGTGGAATAAGCAAAAAAATTAACTCCCAGGTAGAGGCACTTGTACAAAATGGAGTTGATACGGAATTGTGTTATATAAATATAGATAAAGACGGTCGACAGAGAAGAATATGCGGGGAATGTGTCATAGATGATTTTGGGAACGGTGTCTTTGCCAAAATATATAAATGGTTCAGGTTTTCAAACTTAACAAAATACATCCTTTCAAACAATTTCGACATGGTCTATATCAGATCATTTTATAATGTAAATCCACCAATGCTTAAAATGCTTAAGGAAGTACATAATGCAGGAATAAGAATTGTTATGGAATATCCCACTTATCCTTATGATATAGAGACCAGGAATCAGCCTTTGAACTACTCTTTCATTTTTCTGCTCAACAGGGTCTACAGAAAACAACTTTACAAATATGTAGATAGAATTGTAACTTTTACCGATCTTGAGAAAATTCATGGAATCAAGACTATCCATATATCTAACGGAGTGGATTTCTGCACTCTTCCACTCAAAAGTAAAAAAGAAAAAAGCAATACAATTAATCTAATCTCCGTTGCAGAAATACATTACTGGCACGGGCTTGACAGAGTAATTAATGGGCTCTCGAAGTATTATGATAAAGACAAACCTTCATCTACAGAAGTTAATTTGACAATTGTCGGAGGAGGAGACAAAAGATTAATTGACTCTTTAATAAAACTTACCATCAATCTTAAACTCCAGGATCATGTCAGATTTGTAGGATATAAAAGTGGTGAAGAACTTGATCGTCTTTTTGAAGAGGCAGATTTTGGCATTGCAAGTCTTGCAAGGCATCGTTCCGGAATTTCAAAAATAAAAACACTTAAGAACCGGGAATACGCTGCAAGAGGCCTTCCTTTTATATATTCAGAGGATGATGAAGACTTTGATAATATGCCGTATATTATAAAAGCGCCTCCTGATGAATCACCCATAAATATTGAATCGCTGGTTGAATTTTATAAGACTCTAAATATTACACCGGAAGAGATTCGCAATACTATCATTAGCACTCTCTCATGGACTACTCAAATGAAAAAAATAATCGACACCATCAATAATTTTAATTAAAGATGAGAGGATTAGAGATATTTTTTTGGATAGCATTGGCTATTGTGTTTTATGCATACGTTGGATATGGCATCCTGGTTTTTTGTATAGTCAAGATCAAGGAATTGTTTGTCAAAAGAGGTACGGCTGCAACAACTGACTTTCAACCTGAAGTCACTCTGCTTATCGTAGCATATAATGAGGAGGATATAGTCGATAAAAAGATGGAGAATTGCATGCAAATAAGATATCCTATAGACAAACTTAACATTGTGTGGGTCACTGACGGATCAACTGATAGTACAAATAATAAACTTTCAAAATACAATAATATAACCCTGTTTTTTGCTCCGAAGAGAAGAGGCAAAACCTCTGCAATAAACAGAGTCATGCCATTCATAAATACTCCCATAACCATCTTTACTGATGCTAATTCAATGATTAATGATACAGCCATATCATTAATGGTTGAAGAATTTAAAGATGAAAAAGTCGGATGTGTTGCAGGAGAAAAAAAAGTTGTTAGATCAAAAAATGAAAACATGTCGGCAGCAGGTGAAGGAATTTACTGGAAATACGAATCTTTTTTAAAAGACGTAGATTCACGGTTTCACTCAGCTGTTGGTGCTGCAGGAGAATTATATGCAATAAGAACTTCATTGTTTGAAGAAATCCCTTCAAAAGTATTGCTTGATGATTTTGTGCTTTCAATGAAAATCGCAGCTAAAGGTTACTTGATTCGTTATTGTAAAGCAGCTTACGCAACAGAACAAGGCTCTTTGAATATCAGCGAAGAGAGAAAAAGAAAAATAAGAATTGCGGCAGGAGGCATTCAATCTGTTGTTATACTGTTCAAGACAATAAATCCATTAAAAACTCCCCTGCTTTTTTTTCAATATATTTCTCATCGGGTATTAAGATGGACCATAACTCCTTTATTAGTTTTTTTATTACTACCTGTGAATATCGTTATTGTTATCTTTAAGCACAATTTCATCTACACGGCACTGCTGATTTTGCAGATTGTTTTATACCTGCTGGCTTGGAAAGGTAAAAAGATGGAAGGGAAAAACAGTATAAAAATTATCTTCTTAGTCCCATATTATTTTTTATTCATGAATTACAATTTCTTTCAAGGACTTATATATCTTGTAAAAAGAAAAAAAGGTGATGGAACATGGGAAAAATCCCAAAGGAATTTATAATAAGACTTTCTCCCATCTGCCAGATTCAAGGGAATATCTCTTTATTATCCTAGCAGGATTACCACCAACCAGACAGAAAGGAGGGACGTTTTTATTTACAAGACTGCCAGCAGCTATTACAGAATGTTTGCCGATTTTTGTTCCCTTGGTCACTACACTGTTTGCTCCTATCCATACCTCGTCCTCAATTATCACTTCTGCTGTGCTGACACCCTGATCCAAAATCGGCAAGTTGACATCAATGTAATTATGATCAAGCCCGGAAATAACAACATTCTGAGCAAATATGACATTATCCCCAATTTTGACAGGGCCGATAATAACGTTGCCAATCCCTACTCTGGTTCTCTTGCCAATTTCTATTCCGCCTACCATGTTGTTAAGTGTCGCAAAGTCTTCAATTATCGATTTTTCGCCTATTGAAAACTTGTTAAAAGGGACTAAATCCTTCCTGGCACTACGACATATCACAGACTTTCTCCCTCTGCTGATATACATAAATCTGAAAAATCTGACCCAACAACGTGGCCTGATTCTTACAGGATTGATTGCTGTAAAAAGTATAATACTTTTTAGCCTCTCATGCTTTCTGACAAACTTAGTTATATTAACCAAATTCATATTTTTCAATACTCTATACAAAATTAAAATAATGTAACGAAATTAATTGAATTGCTGATTATTTTTGTAGATTTAAACGGTTAATATCACTTTTCACATCTACTGTTGTGCTAAATTCTAAATATATATACGGGCATAATTGGAATATCGGATTTTGCGAAACAACTCCTGAAAAACTTATATCACAAAAATCGCTAAGTAAGATAGAGTGGCTTAAACATCCCTTTAAAGATAGATTTTTTGCTGATCCTTTTGTAATAAGCGCAGATGAGACAACAATATACGTTCTTGCGGAGGAACTTCTGTTTTCAGAAAAAAAGGGAAGAATTGTCAGGTTGGCCGTCGATAAAAAAAGAAAATACCTTATAGAAAGAGAAATAACGATTGAGCTCGACAGTCATTTGTCTTATCCTGCGTTTTACAGAGAAAACGGCAAAATATATATTTTCCCGGAAAACAGCGCTTCAGGAGCATTAAAAGGATATGAATATGATGAATCTAATAACAGTATTTCAACTGTTGGAATCATGATAAATGAGCCTCTGGCTGATGCCACTTTGCTAAAATATAACGGCTTGTATTGGATTTTTGCAGCAAAACTGCCCAAACCAAATGACGAACTCTATCTATATTACTCAGACAAAATATTAGGAAATTATACTGCTTTTTCAGACGGTAAACCTGTTATTGTCGATAATTCATGTTCCAGACCTGCTGGTAATGTTTTTGAAGTGAAAAAAAATTTATACAGGCCTGCTCAAAATTGCACACAACATTATGGTGGCGGTGTGGTAATTCAAAAAATATTAAAGCTTGACAAAAGAGAATACGAAGAACAGCAAATACTTTCCATTAAGCCTCATTCGTTCAGATACAATCTTGGCGTTCACACAATTAACTTCTATAATGGTGGTTGTATTATTGATGGTTATGGTTATCTTTATCCATTAATTGGCCATATTTCAAATTATCTAATTAAAAAGAAAAATATACTGTTTAAAAAAACAACTACTACTTAAAAGAGATGAACATTGCCATCATAACTACTGGTATATTACCTGTGCCTGCAGTTCAAGGAGGTGCTGTTGAAACACTGACTGATTTTCTTATCGAATATAACGAACATAATTCAGCCCATCAAATTACTTTATATGGAATATATGACAAAAGACTTGATATAATTGATTTTTCTTCTTACAAAAACACAAAATTCATTTTAATCAATAACTCATCTTTTGTGATCAGGATAAAAAGGAAGCTCTTCGGAATAGCACATAAAAACTTTTATTATAACTATTTCCTCGACTTTTTCATCAAAGAGATATGTAAAAAAATAGCAAAGCAAAACTATGACTTAATAGTTGTAGAAAACCGCCCCGGTTTTATTCTTAAACTAAAAAAAGTAACTACAGCCAAACTCTGCCTGCATCTTCACTACGACTCTCTATACAAAGGTGCAAAATTTGCCGAAGAGATTTTGAATGCATGTGACGGCATCATAACTGTCTCAAACTATATTAAAAAAAGAGTTTGCACCATCGATAATAAATACGACAAAGTTAAAGTTGTTTACAATGGGATAGATTTGGACAAATTCAGAGCCAGGATCGGTTTATATTGTTCAAGAGAACAATTCGGCATTAATAATAAGGATTTTGTAATACTTTATTGCGGTAGAATTGAGCCAATAAAAGGTGTCAGAGAGCTAATCATGGCTTTTGCATCAATCGAAGCATACTCTGACATGAAACTTCTAATTGTTGGAGGCTCATCAAATCTTGATTCATCCCGGGACACGTACCTTGAAAATATACAGGCAGTGGCAAAGCCTCTTGCTAATAGGGTGATATTCGCCGGATTTCAGCAATACAGCTCAATACCTTCAATTTTGAAACTATGTGATATTTCTGTCATACCTTCAATATGTGAAGAGGCACTCTCTTTATCTGCCATAGAAAGCCTTGCTTCCGGACTACCATTAATTATTACTAAATCAGGCGGAATGCCGGAAGTTGTAAATGATGAGTGCGCTATTATAATAGAAAAAAATAACAATCTGGTCAATAATCTGGCTAACGCCATAGTATCATTATACCGTGACAAAGAAAAACGGTTGAAAATGTCAGAAAGTGCAGTAAAACAGGCAAATAAGTTTGGAAAAGACGGTTTTGCTTCGGAATTTTTTAAAACACTACGCGAATTTTAACGTGAAAATCTTTCCTTTAAAAAACCCTTTATATCAATCATTTTATCAAGAAGTCTGAAAGAATAAAGAAGAAGTAATAGAGAAATAAAAGAAGCAACGATATAACCAGCGACACCTTTCAAAAATAATAAAACCAGGAACACTGCTAAGACACAAAGAAGCTGAAGCAAAAATTGTTTACAGAGATTAATGTTTATTGAAAAAGCAAATTTTCGCCAGGTAACAGTTACAACCAGTAAAAAGTAACATACATGCATTACAATATACCCCCATGCAAGTCCTGTAAGTCCATTCAACCTGTACCCCACAACACAAGCTATCAGAAGGCTTATATTGGCAAATAATGCTTCCACATAAAAAAAAGCCTTTTTATCACCCTTGACAAACAGCAAGGCACCAATAAGATATCCGGGCACTTTAAAAACCATAGCCAGAGAAAGAATTCTCATAAAATCTTCTATAACAAGATATTCCCGTGTCCACAAAATGCGAATAATCACAGGTGCAGCAATCATTATAATGCTTAAAACAGGTATCGCAATAAGAAGTGCAATTTCTATCTGCTGATTTACAGTCTCGTTAGCTTTTTCCTTATTGTCACAAATGGCTGCCAGCCTTGGATAGTAGTCAACAACCATTGCAGTAAAAATCAGACCAACAGATTGAGAAACTATGCTTGTTCCTGCCTGATACAAACCTAAATCTACAGCAGAACCTCTATTAATTATGTATGAATTTACAAGATAATTCACCAGAGAGCCAATTGATGAAGATATGAGCATCAGAACTCCCAATTGGACCATTCCTCGTCCACTGACATAGCTCTCCTTCCATGAGATCTTCACAGGTGCTGTCTTAATACCCGAAACATAAAATCTGCTAAACAGATATGTTATCAAGGAAGAGGCTACCAAAGCAGGAACTATGGCTTTAATACCAAACAAAAAGTAAAGAGGAACTGAGACAATCAGAGAAACTGCAGAGCCAGTTAAAGAATAGAGTGCAAATTTCTTAAGATCCCGCATACCTTGCATAATTGATGCATTGCCCATTGACAAAGTATTGAAGATTACCATCAGAGAAAGAAAAATAAAAGCTACGGTGTAATTGCTACTGTTAAAAGAGAATTTACTCAATAAAGGTGAAAGCAAAATGACTAATACAAATCCAATAATTGAAGAAACATAAAGCCAACGCTTTAAGGTAATGACTGTCTTAGATAAGGTTACAGAATCCCCTGTCTCTTTTGCTCTTGATATCTCCCTTACAGCACTATTGTTAAGTCCAAGTCCGGCTAAATTACTAATCAAGCTAATAGTTGAAGAAAACATCGTGTTCAAACCCATTCCAACCGCTCCCAGTATGACTGCAATAAACTTACCCCTCACAAGGTTAAGTATAATCTGCATAGCTTGTACTCCTCCAAACAAGGATGTAGCTTTAAATATGCTTCTATATGAGGTTGTACTATTCAATCTGTCATTATATTATTATATAAATTCAATAAAGACAATGCTGTATTATTCCAGGAAAACTGAGATGCTCTCAAAAGACCCTCTCTTTCCATTTTTTCTTTCAACTCCCTATCATTTTCTATTTTTAGAATGGCATTAGCAATCTCGATCTCATCATAAGGATTTACTATTATTGCTGCATCTCCTGCTATTTCAGGCATGGCTGTCAGGTTGGACGTAATTACAGGTGTTCCACAGGCCATGGCTTCAAGAATCGGCATACCAAAACTTTCCGCAAGTGACGGATACAAAAATATAGAAGCTTCAGAATATATGGCAGGAAGTCTTGAATTATCAATATATCCTGGAGAATAGATATTGTCCAAAACATCAACTGAACCTGATTTTTTAAGAAGATTGACAATATGTTCTCTCTTAAGGTCAACAACAAACAATGGCAGTTTAAATTGAGATTTTCCAAGATATAGAGAATAAGCCTTTAATACTCTCTCAGTATTCTTCTTAGGATCTGTGTTGCCAAAAAACAAAATATATTTTCCATTTTTTGCAACAGCAGATTTGAAATGTTCGCCCACACCATTGTAAATGACTTCCAGTTTATCACGTCCCAAATTTAGTCTTCGAGATATTTTTTCTGCTTCATAATTTGAAACAGTAATTACTTTATAACTTTTCCGCACTGCAGGAGGCACAATCAATTTTCTATAGTAACGACCAAATAGCTGATAAACAGATGTGTTAACTCCTTTGGGCTTGTCAAGAAATATTATATCATGCAAAGTAATAATAAGAGGAATACTGCAAAAAAGTGGAGCCGTATTGCTTGTGCAGTGAAGAAAATCTGCTTTGATCTTTTTTACAGCCAAGGGAAGAGCAACTTGTTCCCAAAGAGGATATGAAGGACATTTAAGCTCTACAATATGAAAATTGTCTGAAGGCTTTAATACACCTCGATCCTCTCCAGGCCTTACAAAGATAAAATACTCATTTTGTCTGTCTATCTTCTGAAGCTCTTTTATGGTTTCAAGAGCCACAAAATCCATCCCATGCTTCTTCCTTCTAAATATTCGCTGTGCTTCTATTGCAATCTTCATAATTTACTACTTTGTGGTGTGGATAAAATTTCTGTCAGCTCCCTTTATACGAAAAAGATTGATAAACATAAGTAAATAAATAACAGGCAATTTTTTTATTGCTTTTAAAGTTTTTTTTGAACGCAAATAATGTGGAGTTGCCAAAATAAATGCAAAGATTAAACAAACTAATAATAGTAACCACTTTATTGACAATGTCCAATCTACTATTAAAAGAATCACAGCAGTAACGGATATTATACCCATAATTACAACTCTTGGCAAAAGCATCCACTGAACAATTTTGTCCAAATAATCATAATTTAATTCAACAATTGATTCAGAAAGCCACTTAATGCCCTTGATCAATGCGCCATACTGAGCTGCGACCCATCTTCTTCGTTGATTGTAGAAAGTCCTTTCAAACTCCACCTTTGCATCATATACCAGCAGTTCATCGAAATAATCAATATAAATCTTATCCTTTAAAAGTAAAAGTTCAATTTCCTTATCCTCCCCCATTGTTTTAAGTTTCTTGACATTGTCCCTGAACCATGCAAAATCAAATGCCATTCCTGAACCGGCCAATGCAGATGAAAGTCCCAAATTTACATGTCCCTTTCTGAAAATTGAGTTGTTAATCTCTTCGCTTAAAGCGTCCAGAACTGATAAATAATTATTTGTATTTTTGGCAACTCTATGAGCCTGAAGGGCTTTAACTCCAAGATTGAATTTTTCATTGACAGAAGAGACAAAGTCTTCATAAAAAGTATTGTCAGCATCCATTATGATTATAACATCATACTCGCAATCGTTTACAGTCTCCATTGCCAATTTCATGGCAAGAGCTTTTGAACTTCTTTCCGGACTTATCTTAAGTAACTTGACCGGAAGTAAAGAAAGTTTGCTATTAGTAACATCATTCATTTTATCAGAGATAACTATAACCTGCAAACATTCCTTAGGATAATTCTGATTAATGGCCGAATTTACAGAATCCATAATCACATTATCCTCCATATAAGCGGGTATCAAAATTAGCACTCTATTTATCTTTTGTGAATTCACTTTGATTCTGAATCGGTTTCTGTTCCAAAGTGAAGTTACAGCAAATATAAAAATATAAGCGACAAAAAATGCCATCCATAAAAACAGGACAAAATCCACTATATGAAATACTTTAATCATTTTGCGCCAAATAGCTTATCTCTCATTTTTAAGTAATCAATTACTCCCTTGAAAGTTGCCTTAGCGAGGTCAACTCTTCCTTCAAAAAGGGAAATAATTACAGCTCTGGGATTCGCAACAAAAATTTGATAGATGATTGAACAAATAGATTCTGCACGACTGAGATTTCTTCTGGCAAAAAGGAGTCTGTTTCTGGTTAAGAAATATCTCTTTACATAAGAGTTCTCTCCGGTACTTCTGCTCTCCTTATGAACTAATCGAGCAGAAGGCAGGTACCAAAGCTCACATCCTCTTTTCTTTATTTTCATGCACCATTCAACCTCTTCATAGTAAAGAAAATATTTCTCATACATAAAACCAATCTCCTCCAGGACTTTTCTCCTGACCATCATTGCAGCACCATGAAGAGAAAATGTAATACACTCTTTGTCGTATTGTCCTTTGTCTACCTCTCCTCTTCCGATAGATCTGTTTCTTAAAGTTACATGTGAAAACTTTGTAAACCCTGCATATTGTATAATTTTCTGTTCTCCCGGATAATAAATTTTAGGTGACACTGCTCCTGCTTTTTCGTAATTATCCATAAAAGAGACCATTTTTAATACAGAATCATCGATAAGTAAAGCATCATTATTTATTAAAAAAATATACCTGCCTGAAGAATGCCAAATGCCAAGATTATTTCCTGCTGCAAAACCCATGTTAACGTTACTTCTTACAACTATTACATCGGGAAATTTCTTCCTCACCTCTTCGGCTTCATTAATCAGGGAACCATTGTCTACTAATACAATTTCATAATCAAAACAGTCGTCAAGAAATTTTTGTATTGACTCTATCAACTCACAAGAATCTTTAAGACCATTATAGTTGACAATTATAAACGATAATGTTATGTCTCTTGTCATTTTAACAACACAGTCGATTGCTTGTCTGACATAAGTTCCTTATCATATAAAGGACTTAAAAAAATAAAGGTCATAAATGTGTACATTATGATACCATTCGGAAACTGTCCCATTAACTCCAAACTGTATGAAGCAACATACAAACCGGCAATTCCAGATGTAAAGGCGGCAATAGTTCCTCTAAGTTCTTCGTTTTTAAGCCTGAACAGCACCACAAAACAACCAGATCCCAATATTAACATAAGTATTGTAACATGGAGTATAAGACCTACAATGCCAGTCTCTACCCAAACTAAAACATACCAGGAATCCTTTGGAATTGAAGATAAAAAGGAGTCTGATCTGTATTCTTCTCTTTCACGTGACATTCCAACACCTGCCCCAAATGGCTTATCAGCCATATAAACCTTAAGTTTTGCTTGATTCTCAAGCCTCACAAGTAGCGAAGCATCTTCAGTGTTAAACACTGATCTCATCCTTCTGATATACTGATTGCTATGCCCTATGTAAGTAAATTTTAGAAACGCAAAAGCCACAACTATAATAATTGCCGTAGGAATTGCCAGTTTCAATTTTTTTGAAAGTACTACAAACATTGTAAATCCTACAAAAATTACCAGTAAAGAACCTCTTGTTCCAGAAATAACCATCCCTGCAAAACAGGCAATTGCTGTAAGAAAAAAAAAGATTTTTTTTAATTTATTTTTTTGATATATAGAAACAATTGCAAAAACAACCCCTGAGAAAGCTATTCCTGTCCCGAAGTTAGCCGCATCAGTAAAAAATGAGAAGTATCTTATCCCCGAACTTATTATGTGTGTACTTCTTCCTATTTCAGCAAGCCATCTGGATTCAGCTGAGTCAAATCCGACATATTTTTGAATAAAGGCCTTTAGTACAGCTGTCAAACAGAGAATTGCCCATAAAGAAAGCAAAGTCTGCAAATCCTTATATCTTCTCATCATAACAGATACTACAAACGCTGTCAAAACAAAATATGTTCCAACCCCTCTTACATAAGTCAGCCATGCAATTGAAGACGAAAGGTTTGGATTGAAAAGCTGAAATATAAGATATATCATCCAGACAGAGGACATCAAAGTAATAGCATTAAGACCATCTTTGAGCAAGACCTTAGGTGGAACTTTAAATTGGTTTAATAGTAATGCAACCAGCAAAATGGAAAAGAAAACATCCATTACTATACCGGGAGGAATTGAAGGCAAATATCTTGATAAGCCGGATATATAGTAATTTAGAATGAATAGAAAAAAAAATCCCCATTTAGGATTCTTGAAAATCAAATAAAAAAAAACTAGTGCAAAAGGCAGTACAGAAATCAATACCCCTATTTTATAATTTTGATATACAGTAAGATAGGGGATAATCAAGGCACTAGCTATAATTATTAAAAAAATCAACAGCCTGTTAAAATTGCCTAATATAAAATCTTTGACACTCACGTAATCATTTACCTAATGGTTAAACCAAACTGTGTCATATTATATAATAATGTCCTAAATCTCGTGTAAGGTGGAAGAAGTCCCACAAAACTCATAACGACATCCCTGTCTGCTTTATTAAGATATAAAACAAGCGGGGCATTGCCGGTCTGCTGTTTTAATCTTTCAAGAGCAGTGGCATCCACCTCCCGCCAAGCCTTATCTGCCCTTGCCACCAAGAGATTAACAGCAGCTTCTTTCAATAAGCCTACAGGAATAGCAGCTTCAATAAGAGCCCTATGCTCCACGATGACAATGTCTTCGTTTTCAAAGTCATACAATTCTGAAAGTTTATTTGAAAGAATAAAATCTCTATACTCTGCGTATATTCCATTATGCCAAGAGATAAACTTGACTCTTAAGCCTCTGTCTTCCCAATATTTTACAAGTCTTTCTGCTAAATATGATTTGCCACAACTACTTCCTGAACTAATAAAATTTATTATGTCTGGCCCCTCTCCATAATTAAGAAAAGGTACAAGTGCATTGGCCAGATAATTCGTAGCGATGTCCTCATACTGTTCTTTATATTGCGCATATCTTAACCTGTCCACTTTTGGATAAGCTCCCAATACATTAAGATTGGCAATTCTTCGAGTTCGATATTGATCTCTCAATCTCCTGTCAAATATCTCTAAAAGGATAAAAAATACAAGCACAAAGAAGAGAGTAGCAAAATAACTGATAAGAACAATCGACTTCCTGGTAGAAAGTTTAGGGCCAACAGGAAATAAAGGAGGATTTATCGCCTTGAGTGTGGCAGAATTCATTTGTAAAGTTTTCTGCCTCATAAGTGCAGCATTGAGACTTGACAGCACAGAAAGATATGACTGTTCTGTAAAACTTATATCCCTCTCCTTCCTTTTAAGAGTTGAACCTATTGGAGAGTAGTAACTGTATTCATTATCGAGACTTTTTTTTACATCCTCCATGACATTTAATTCTGCCAATGCTTCTTCTCTTGCTATTACAGATGAAACCCACTGATCGATATATGCTGCCGAAGCTACATTATCCTGCGAATATCTTTGTTTGAAAATTGTAGCAGTATATGCTTTTAATTCTTCTTCAGCTTTCTTCTCTTGAGATTCCAAATCTTCAAGCAGCCTCCTGTTAACAGGAGAGATATTAGCAGTATCAATGTTCAAGACTTTAAACCTTGCCAGTTTAGAACTAATTTCAGATAGTGAATTTAGTTTCTGTAAAAACATTGTATTATTCTCGATTGCCTTTAATTGCCCCTCGATCCTAATTTCAAGTTGTTTGACAGACGCATCAGCATCTGCATGCTTCAGCATGGCATTGTAATACATCAATTCATAATCACGAGAAAGAGCCGTTACCTGCTTTGTCTGTTCCTCATAGTTAATGATCTTTTTGTCAACATAATAGCGGGTTAAAGAGTCTTCAGACTCTTTAAGCTTTTCTCCAAGACGCACCAATTCCTTGTTGAAATAATCAATGACATCATTTGTTTCACCATATCTTAGTTTCTTATACTGCTTGACAAACTCTTCGTTCAAAATTACAAGAGTATTGTAGGCGATGCCTGGATCATCTGCAGTATAAATAATATCGAGCATATCACTGTCAAACAATCTCTTTACCTCAATTTTACTCAGAGCATAATAGCTGTAGTGACGATGATACCAATTAAAAAGGCCATAAACGAAATTAGTTGGAGAAGCCTTTTCGTATCTCTTAAGATTGATGATGGTTGAATCAACCGAATTTTTGTCTATCAGTGCCTTTACCTCTTTTGGAGTGATTCTGAGCAATTCTCTGTAATTTCTTGCCAAAATATAGTTGTTATCTTTTGTAGAATCTCCGTATATCATATTTTGTGCATATAATCGCAACGACACCTCGTAAAGAGTACTTTTGGATTTAATTATGCTTATGAGATTGTCCATACCGTTGCTGACGCTTGCCCAGTCTACCCGTCCGGATTCCATACCTGACTCGATTGTAAATCCTGATGCAATCCCTGTATAAATAGTCATATTGACCTCATAGGTGCGAATTATGTTTTTTGTTAAGTAAATTGCAACAAGTGCAGCAACAACCGGCAAGATAATAAGCCAGAATTTAATTCTATATAGGAATTTAGTGAATTGTAAAATCATGTTTACTATTGATTAAGTATCTTGGTACAGGAAAGTATCTCAAGTTGAAGGATTGAGTTTTTAAGTTCTGACTTTATTTTTGATAATTGCTGAATTGATTGGACCTGTTTGCCTTTTGCTATTCCAAGCTCTGAAATAGTTATAGTCCCCATAATGTAGTCTTTTTCTGCCATATCATATTCTGCCTGAGAAAGAGAAAACTGTTCCAAAGCTATTTTAAGATTACTTATCATCTCTTCTGATTTGGTGTATTGATCTATTATTTTCATCTTTCTGTCCTCAAACCACATTTCCTGCTCTTTTTCGGCCTGACCAACCACACTCTTTTGAGTTTTTATTCTATTTTTTCTGTCAATAACCTTGTCCAGCGGAAATCGGACTGAAACTCCCGCATTGTACCAAAGTTGCTCTCCACCACTGTTTTGATAAATAATTGGATAGTTTGTCCCCAGATCAGTGTAAGAGTTCATCCCAACCACTCCGTACTGATAAGTGCCAAATAGATCGACGAACTGATACCAACTCCTCTTCTCTGTAATATATTTTCTATTAAGTTCATCTTTCTTCAAATTATAAAACTCCCATGAGGGACCATTCTTGGCATTTTCAAACAGAATTTCAATAGGAGGTAAAATAACATCCAACAATAAATCACTACTGTCAGATTTAACAGTCGCAACAGGTTCTTTCTGTCCCCATGCAACTGCTGGGAGTAAACCAATAATTAACAATATTGTAGTCCTTCTCTTCATAAAATCATACGTTTTCTTTTTGAATAAAAGCAGTTAGAGTTTTAAACAGAATTTTTATATCCATCCAAAAGTTGTAATTATGTGCATAATATATATCTAATTGCTTACGTTCTTCTGGAGATAGGCTACCTGAAATTCCTCTCTTTTCTACCTGCCATATTCCTGTAAGTCCCGCAGGGGCAAAAAATCTATCAATATACTCATCTGTTGTGAGTTGCTCTGCTTCATACAGAGGCAGTGGTCTGTTACCTACAAAAGACATGTCACCTTTGAGAATGTTAATCAATTGAGGCAATTCATCCAAACTGAACTTCCTTAAAAATCTTCCTACCTTTGTTATGCGTGGATCATTTACATATTTAACAAAATTATTTTTCTGACGTATTTTTTTCTCTCTTAAATAAACAGATTCAGGAACGATCTCCTGGTCTGAAACATATATATCAGACATAAATTTATCAAAAAAGGGGATCTTATTTGAATTTTCGTAGTCGAAATCGGCAAAATCTTCAAAGTCTCTATACTGATTTAAATTAATAAAATCTTTTAGCCTCTTATCTGCATCTATATACATGGACCTGAACTTGTAAAAGTCAAATACTTTATAATTACTTCCTACCCTTTTGGATACATAAATTACAGGCCCCTTACTTTCTATTTTTATAAGAGCCGCTAATAGCAATAAAAATGGAAAGAGAATAATAATTGTTATCACAGAGACAATAATATCAAATGATCTTTTCCAAACAGGAGGTTTATAAATTTCCAAAGGGACTTGATTCGTATGGGATGAAAGAATAATCTCCTGGTTCTTTTCAACAAACTCAACCCCATGACGCAGTCTTATTTTCGTAACATTCTTGTGAACAGTGTCATTTATCCCGAATTTATGATATTGCAGCAATTCTCCCTTATTAATATTATCGTATACCAGCACCATGTATGCTTTAGGAAATTTACTTTTAAAAAGTTCAATAGCATGACTTTCAATTTCAAAGCTTTCCCTTTTTTCATAAAATACCATCAAGGATTTGTCACCACAATTATCAGCTATTAAATCTACTGCCTCCTCAAAATTTACAGCATAAGCCAAAGTCCCGTCAAGGTACTCTTTGAAGCGACTGTATGTCACTTCATCGTCCCCAATGTATATTGTATAAACATTCACGAGATTATCTTTCTAAGTCTAACTTTAAGCTCCATCGGGTTAAAAGGTTTAGATATATAATCATCGGCCCCCTTCTCAAGAAGGGCAATTTTTTGAGATGTACTGTCTTCACTCGAAAGAATAACAAAAGGGATAGATTTGAAAAGATCATTCTTCTTAAGGTAATCAAGAAATTCCGCACCACTCATGTTTGGCATGTAAATGTCTGAAATAATAAGATCTGGAATATTACCCTCCTGCATCCACGCTATAGCTTTCAATGGATCCTCAAAGTATATACAGTCATACAGATCAGAAATATAAACCTGTATAACCTTTGCAATAGTAGATTTGTCATCTACAATTAAAATTCTCTTTTTACTTTTCATAATTATTGGGTTAATAATTATTTACACTCCACCTTCCTTTAACTGCCTGTAAAATTAAAAAATATATTTGAGAGTTCATGTAATGCTAATAGCTTTGCTAACAAATTTAAATCACAGATGAAAAATATGGTTAAGAAGAGATTTATAATTTACTTTTTGACTTTCTGCAGTATAATCGTATTGATTATATCTATTTTCGGTTTTATAGCCGGGTGGATTAATCCAAACGATTGTGCCATATGCATATTCCCCTCACTTTTAATGCCAGTTTCTCTTGTTTTGGCGGCACTTTTTACATTGTGCCTTATATTTTTAAAAAGTCGCAATTATCTTATACCTCTCTCTGCAATTTTAATAAACTTCCAGTTTGTCATAGCAAATATAAGCTTTGGAAGACTGCTTAGCAACAACTCTACAATTTGCAGCACACCAGTAAGAATAGCAACATACAACACACATGGGTTTAACTATCATCCTTTTCTAATCCCTCTTCGAGACATTGCGGATTTTATGATAGAAAACCAAGTAGACATTCTCTGCATGCAGGAGTATCAAGTGCACAGTATTTACAATAAAAATGAAATAGATAGCATTTTCGGCATTTTTAAAGAACAAATTCCAAAAGAAAATTGTATACAGGCATATGGATTAAAAATATTTAGCAGATTCCCCGTGTTATCAAGTGGTCAAATAGAGATTCTTAACAGCATTAATGGTGCAGTTTGGGCGGACATATTGCTTGCAGACAACGATACTGTAAGAATAATAAATGTGCATATGCAGACTTCCGGACTAAAACATGGGATATATTTAGGACTTACTGAGACTGCAAGGAGACTCATTGATAACTCAAAAAATAGAGCAAGTCAGGCATTAATGATAAAGCAACTTATTGACAGTACAAAATATCCAGTTATTCTCGCTGGTGATTTCAATGATTTGCCTTCATCATTTACTTTTAAAACTATTAAAAGAGATTTAAATGACTGTTTTGTACAAGGAGGCATTGGACTGGCGGGAACTTTCCCTTCAAAATTGCCCTTAATGAGAATCGATAACATATTTAGCTCAAAACAATTCAAATGTAATTACTATTATTCCCCCAATAAAGATTGGAGTGACCACAATCCAGTTATAGCTGAACTAATAATTTTACAGAAGTAAAAATATTTTACATTTTTATGGATAATGTAAAATAATATTTTACATTTGTGTAAAATTATTGTTGTGATGAAGGGATGTAAAAACATATTTGCGCTGATAATTTCTTTCAATATTCTCTCTTTGGTTACTCTTTCGGCGCAGGTTTCTGCGAGTGCTAACGCTTCAGCAGTAATAATGGAAGCTGTAAGTATATCACCCCAAGCTGTCACAGAACTAGCTATGGACAACAGTCTTTTAATAAAAGGGGATAAAGCTGAAGTTGAGCTTGGAAGCGTAATAATTGACTCCGGAAATTCCGGAAGTTGCAGTATTCTTATTAAACCAGCAACTGTTACTTCTAAGTCAGGAGACAATTTTATGATTACCCCTAAGACAAATGACCTTGTAGCAAACAAAACTCTATCGCTGAAGGGGAACACTTCCAATGCAGAGTCGCAACTTTCTGGTTTTTACAAAGGTTCCTATACTATAGTCTTTGCCTATAACTGACAAAAAGAAGATAAATATTTTTCTCTATTTTTTACACAATGTAAAAAGTTTCTTTCCACATTTTTTTCATAAAAAGATCTTCGATTAATATTTAAATCAATTTTCAAGATATTTTTTTAATCGCAATGTGTTGTTTTTATGCTATTTATAGCATAAAGATTTT
>Ga0208825_1000388_pt1 | contig 43754 bp, 58 predicted proteins | sample AD_UKC113_MetaG_FD_184450 | JGI IMG/M metagenome (GOLD analysis project Ga0208825, IMG submission 184450) | Active sludge microbial communities of municipal wastewater-treating anaerobic digesters from Hong Kong - AD_UKC113_MetaG (SPAdes)... | ecosystem: Engineered > Bioreactor > Anaerobic >... | reverse complement strand
CGACGAAAAAGTTCCATTCGTCAAAGAAATAGCCGATGCCTGTATGAAAGCAGCAACAGATCGTGGTTACATTAAGACCCTGTTAGGACGTCGTAGACACTTTAATTTGTGGGAACCGTTCGATGCATACAAGAGAAACAGGGACTTTAAGAATGGAGTTCCAGGTGCGCGTCAATGCGTTCCATTGCCTGAGGCGCAGGCACGAGAGTTGTATCCAGGAGTTCAGTTGCGGCGATCAAATACGCATAAGGCATTAAATGCGTTGATTCAGGGATCATCAGCTGATATGACGAAGGCTGCGCTGATTAAGATTCGTCGTGAGGGGAATGTGATTCCATACATGCAGGTACACGATGAAATCGATTTTGCTGCGCGCGATGAGGCACACGCGCATCAATGCCAACACCTTGCTGAAACGTGTGTGGATATGACAGTGCCGATTAGAGCGGATCTATCGCTCGGAAAGACGTGGAGATGAATGCTCACCCAGATACATGGCCAATAGTTCCAATAGCTGAAGATGAGTTTAATCAGTTACGTGAACAACAGTACCCAAGAGTTCTACACGAACAAATCAAACGTAAACACGGTAGTGGTTGGTTACGTGGAACGTTAATCAGACAGGGAGTAAACACATCTGGAAATCGTGTTGATCATATTCTATGGGAGCATATTTGGATCTATAAACGATGAAAACTGAAGCGCAATTCAAAGCACAATTTTGCTCGTTACTTCGAAAGACTTGTGACGTTGCGACAATTGAATCAACGACTGGGCGTGGTATTCCAGATGTGAATATCTGTTACCAAGGTGTTGAAGTCTGGACTGAACTTAAGATCTTTCAGGGTGGCAGAGTACTGTTACGTCCTGAGCAATACGCTTGGGGAGTTCGTCGAACCATTGAACATCGTGGCAGGGTATTTGTTGTAGCTCTACATCCCAATGATCGATTGCACATATTTCCGTTTACAGGACTATTTGTCACACCTCATGGCAAATATGTCTCGATAACGGGACTGCATAGTAGCTGTGAATTAAATGAGGATCAGATTAAAACAATCCTGTTTACATAAGTCATTACGCACACTATACTTATACAGAATTTAGAGCATGAAAACAGTGTTCATCATTGAAGACGTTAAGGGAAAGAACTTCTTACCTGCAAAGGAATTTGGGGATCTTCGCGTTATTCTCACTGGCAAGGAAGATGTGGATCAGGCGATGGATAAGATTCGCCACACGCTAGTGAATATGACAGCGGACGATTACTTACTGCTTGTTGGTTCCCCAATTCACATCGCTTTGGCGAGTCATTACGTATTAAAGGCGTTTGGCAGAGCCAATTTCCTGGTATGGTGCCGGGATTACTATCGGTATAACTGTGAAGAAATAAGAATATGAACGTATCAGATCAACAACTACAGGAGATTTCAGATCTCGCCACGCAGCAGGTCAAGGTGGAAGCAGAGATTGCTGAACTCGAAACCATCTTGGAAGCTAAGAAAAACCGGCTTAATCAACTATCTGGCACGTTGATTCCAGAGGCGATGATGGCAGTCGGCATGGAGAGTTTCAAACTGGCTGATGGTACGATGGTTAAGGTTGACAAGTTTTACGCAGGTCGAATCGATGACAGTCACGCAGCTGATGCATTTGCTTGGCTACGTAAGACGGGCAATGACTCACTGATCAAGCGTGAAGTGAAACTCATGTTTGGTAGAGGTGAAGACCAACAAGCGCAAGCAGCAATTGCAGCTCTGAAGTTAAAAGGATTCGAACCTGTTGACAAGCAGTCAGTTCACCCCATGACACTCAAGTCGTTCATTCGTGAACAATACGAAAGCGGCACAGATTTTCCGGCAGAACTATTCGGTGCGTATGTCGGAAACAAAACTAAGATAGCACCAGCGAAAAAGACGGTCGCTACTTCTCCGTCTCAGGACCCACTGTAAGAAAGAACCATTATGGCTAAAGAAACAAAAATGCCTGTCACTCCAACCTCTGCTAGTCAAGCAGTCGGAGCGGCATATGACTGGTCTCAAGCTAGTGTAACTGGCTTTGAGAATGTGCAACAATCAGATCTGGGGATTCCATTCCTCACGATCATTCAGAAAGGAAGTCCTCAGGTGGATGAGGCGCATCCTGAATACGTCACCAAGAAGATTGAAGGTGCAAAGGTTGGTGACATCATCGACGCTGGTAAGAACATTGTGGTATGGAGTCGCAGTTCTGCCGCTCCACTTCAGTTCATTCCATGCGCGTTCGAAAAACAATATGTTGAGTGGAAGCCACTGAACAAGGGCGGCGGCTTGGTTAAGATGCACGCCAGCGCGAATATCCTCAATGAGTGTGTTCGTAGTGAATCCACCGGTAAGGATACTCTGAAGAACGGTAATGAGATCGTAACCACAGCGTACTTCTATGGATTGGTTCTCTCCAATGGTGAATACACGCCAGCCATCATTGGTTTGTCGTCTACACAACTGAAGAAATCCAAAGCGTGGTTGAACATGGCTAGCGCATTGCGCATCCAAGGTCCGAAAGGTTCCTTCAATCCACCTCTGTATTCGCACGCTTATGCAATCACAACCGCTCCAGAATCCAATGAAAAGGGTAACTGGTATGGTTGGGTCATTCGCGTTCATGGCCTGATTCAAGATAAGGCTGTGGCACAACTCGCCACCGAGACTGCCACTGAGAAATCCCAATCACGCGCGGCGCTGCCTCCTCCTTCCGACACCGCGTTCTGATCCTCAGCCAAAGCGACACCTGCTTCTAAGTGGTGCTGACAGCCGGAGAGAACGGCAAGTCTCAAACTCCAACGGAAGGAGAATAGATGCATCCCATTGTTCAGGGAATGATGGATTTGTTTGATGGGTTCCGGCATGCGTATGGAACGTATTCTGGACACATGGTTTCTCAAGACGGCGGTCCGAAGTTAAAAGGTAAGGCTCTATCGATACCTAAAGATGTAACGCAGATTCAGTGGGAAGAACATCTCGCTGGCAATGTTGGTCTGGGAATCATTCCAATTGATCAGAACAGCGAAGTTAAATTTGCTGCGATTGACATCGATAGTTATGGTGAGAGCACACCGTGGGACGTCAATAAGCGATTGCAGGAATTGAAGTTACCACTCATCTGTTGCAGAACAAAATCTGGTGGTGTTCACGTATACTTGTTTATGCGTGAGTTCACTGATGCAGCGGTGGTACAGGGACGTATGAGGGAATTTGCGGCATTACTTGGTTGGGGTAATGCTGAGATCTTCCCCAAGCAGACGCGAATAGTTCCTGAGCGTGGTGACATCGGCCAGTGGATTAACGTTCCATACTTCAATGCGGCTGATACGAATCGCTTTGCCTTAGATAAGGAAGGAGCGAAGATGACGTGTAAGGACTTCATCGATTATGCGATGACGATACGTCAGTCCAAGGAAGAGCTGATCGGGATATCACTTAAGGAAGAAGAGAGGTTGGTAGACGGTCCTCCATGCTTAAACCATTTGACATCCATTGGCTTCCCAGAGGGTACTAGGAATGTCGGGTTATTTAACCTTGGTGTATATGCTAGGAAAATGTATCCCGACTCGTGGGAAAAATACGTGGAGGAATACAATGCAAAGTATCTAGATCCTCCACTGCCAACAAATGAAGTTCTTGGCGTAATGAAGTCTCTTCGTAAGAAGGATTTCTTTTATCAGTGTAAGCAAGCGCCGTTATGTAACTTCTGCAACATGCCAAAATGCAGGAAGCAGAAGCATGGTATTGGAGTAGGTGGAACTGGATTACCAAAATTCGGCACACTGACTAAGCTACTGAGCGACCCTGTCATATGGTTTCTTGAAGTTGAAAACGGTGGCAGGTTGGAGTTGTCTACTGAGGATCTACAGAATCAACGAAGATTTCAAAATCGTTGTATGGAGTCACTGAACGTGATGCCAACAATGATTAAGCAGGAAGAGTGGCAGGAGATCATTCAGGGATTGTTGGAGAACGTGACAGTTGTTGAGATGCCAGTAGGTCTCACGCCAAGCGGTATGCTGTTACAACACCTTGAAGACTTCTGCACGAGTAGAGCGCAAGCTAACACGAAGGAAGAGATACTTAACGGTAAGCCGTTTCTTGATGGTGAAGTTCACTTGTTTAGAATGCAGGATTTCCTCGCGTATCTTGAACGTCGCAAGTTCCGTGAATTGGATTTACCACAGATTGGCTTATGGTTCCGTGAGTGGAAGGCAGATAAACGATTCTTAAACCTGAAAGGAAAAGGCGTAAATGTAACAGTGTTTCCAAAATTCAAAATCAAGCAGCTTGAGAAATTCGATAACCCAATCACTGATACACCGCCACCATTCGTATGAAAATTAACATCGTAGCTTTTATGCAGAACCCGTGGTTCCCTCCTGGAACGCAGCGTGAAGTCATAGATCGGTATAAGACTGATCAGGAATTTCATCGCCGTTTGTTGCGTGAAACAATGTCTGGATATAGACTGCACCAAGCGTTTGGCGATCTGTTTGATCGCATTCACTGGGATAACGTGGCACCTGAAGCTGTTGATCACCCCAAGAAGCGTTCACCCGTTAATGTGAAACATGTTGATAACGTGATTCTTACGGTCAAGCCGAATCTCATTCTTACATTTGGAGAAGTTGCTAGAGAAGCAATAGCTGACAGCATTGCCGCGATTAGAATTAAGACGATGTATTGCCATCATCCAAATGCGCGATATAAGTTTCAAGCGGATCTTGATTACTTTGGTCAGCAGGTCTGGGATTACGTTCTGCTGATGGAACGTAAAGATGAGTTCACAATTGCTGACGAGGAATAATATGCGAGGATTTCATCATTGCCGAAGTTGTAACCACGTAATTCACAATCGATATAAGGCGTGTCCATATTGTGGATTTACACCAGCGGAGACAGTAACCGTACCTCCAATAAAGAACGAGTTTGAGATTGGGAAACTAATACACGAGGTGAATAAGTTGAAGTTGCGAATGTTAGAAGTCGAAGGAGAAATTCTAGAAAAAGAATTGGCGATCAGTAAAGCCATAGCTGAGATAATGAAACCAAGTAATAATCATGAATCCTGAAACACACATCATATTTGGTCCACCTGGGACAGGCAAAACAACCAAGCTCCTGTCTATCGTGGATGAATACCTGCAACAGGGACTATCACCCGCTGACATTTGTTACGTTGGTTTCACTCGACGTGCGGCGAATGAAGCGAAAGAGCGTGCGATTGAGAAGTTCAAATTTGCTGAAGATCAATTCCCGTGGTTCAGGACACTACACTCATTGTCATTCGGGATGTTGATGCTCAACAAAGATAACGTCATTGGTGTTGGTGATCGTATCGCAATAGCGAAACACCTTGGAATGAGCATCACGATTGGTGCGTTTAATGAAGACGAGGGAATGTTCGTTGGACAAACCAAGGGCGATCGTATCGTGTTTGCTGAAGCCATGGCGCGTTCACGGATGATGACGCTACAGGATTACTTCAACACAATTCCAGATGAGGATCTTTACTACTATGAGTTACTCCAATACCGTGAAGCATATGAAACGTATAAGAAGGTTCATGGCAAGATGGACTTCACTGACATTATTACGGAGTATTCTGGAAGTGAGAAATATCCAGTGCCACCAGCTAAGGCGCTCATTGTTGACGAAGCACAAGATCTATCTCCGTTACAATGGAGACTCATCAACAAACTATCAGATGGAATCGGCACAACCTTTATTGCAGGAGACGACGACCAAGCCATCTTTAGATGGGCGGGAGCAGACGTTGACAAGCTCATCGACTTGTCCGGTTCGCGCCTTATCCTTACACAGTCTTATCGAGTCCCTAAGAAAGTGCAAGAAATTGCAGATACAGTTGCACAACGAATTTCTGTCCGGGTTGAGAAGCACTGGAAGGCGCGCGAAGCGGAAGGACAAGTAGACTTCGTAAACAATCTCGATGAGGTTGATATGTCAAAGGGAGATTGGTTGCTACTAGCACGTAACAGTTTCCTGCTTGATGACTACATCGGACATTGCCTTAGTCATGGATACATCTTCGATTCTAAGAAGTGTGAACTTCTCGGTAAGGACACTCCTGAAGCTATTCATGCCTGGAATCAACTATCGTCTGGCCGTCCGATTCTCGGATACCAACTCAAGAAGATGGTAAGTCTCATGGCTGCACGAACTGGTATTGCTCATGGGTATAAGGGAAAGATCGATGATCTACGTGATCACGACATGTTCGACATATCGACTCTACAGAAACAACATGGTCTGCTACGCAAGATAACAGATACTTGGGATGTTGCATTAGACAGGATCCCAGATGCTGAGCGGGAATACTACTTGGCAGCGCTACGTAGAGGTGAAGTCTTGGGCGAACGTCCACGTATTCGCATATCGACAATTCACGGAGCAAAGGGTGCCGAAGCAACAAATGTCGTTGTTATGACTGACATGGCACAACGTACGTTTCGTGAAATGGAAGCAGCAGAAGACGATGAGCACCGTGTATGGTATGTCGCTATTACGCGTGCTCGTGAACGATTAGTGATAGTTCAACCACAAACGGAAAGGTATTACCAGATATGAAGAAGGAAGATTACATATTTATAGGCATACTGTTCTTAGTGGGAGCTTGCCTATTATTTACAGCTTTAAGCAATTTACTAAAAACCCTGGTCATGTTAAAAATCATCAAGTTATGAGACTCATCGAAGCACATGTTAAGTTCAGAATCCTCACTGAGGAAGAAACAAAGCAAGCATATGAGAATCCACCAGCAGGGCAACAGGTAATGCGCGGTGGAGTAATACTCGAAGGTGAAGTCTGGGGAACAGCGGAAGAGTTTAAGGATCCAAAATTCGTTGAGCGAGCTCAGCATATCATTCGGCAACAGATCGTAAAAACCATCAAACAAGCAATGAAATAACGTTATGATACTTACAAGAAATGTAGTAGTGGATGGACAAACTCTCTTCAGTGGAGAACGCATACCGGCCATTCTAACAACGTCAGAAGCTTGGCAAATCAATGCCAACGTTCAAGAGCCAATGAATTGGTTATCGGAACACCAAACCAACCTTAGACTTGAAAAAGAGTTGATACAAGAGCACATCCTATCGCAACAGAAGTCATCCCCTAATACATCGGGTGATATTAAGCCATAATAACACATGTCTAAAATTACCCCGATTATTATATGAGAGAAGAATACATGAAACAGTATCGTGCGAGAAATAAAGAAAAGATTACTCGCTTAAAACGAGAATACATGCAAACGCACCCCGAAGCTAGAATGAAGCGTGTTGCAAGAAATAAAGTTAGATCTATGATTCGTAATGGTAAATGGACAAGACAACCATGTAGTAGGTGTCAAAATCCTAAAGGTGAAGCCCATCACAAGGATTATTCTAAACCACTAGACGTTATTTGGTTGTGTCGATCATGCCACACCTATGTTGAAAGGGAGGCAGCATGATAACAACTCCAGTTCATTTCAAGTTTTACACTAAACCATATGAACATCAACGTATCATATTCGAACAATCAAAGAATCTCACATATTATGCTGGGTTCTGGGAAATGGGTGTTGGCAAGTCAAAGCTCATTATCGACACAATCGCTCATCTATACTGGGCAAAGGAAATCGATGGGGTTATATTGGTGGGCGATAAGGGAAACTACCTTAACTGGTATGGGGAAATATCCACCCATCTGCACCCTGAAATTGAGCGACGTGTGGCACATTATTCGTCGTCGCCTACACGACGAGAACTCCAACAAGTTGAGTCCCTGTTAATCCCGAAGAATGACGTATTGGACTTCCTCCTGTTGAATGTGGAGGCATTCTCAGGTCAGAACGCCTCAGTTCTATGTCAACGATTCTTCAATGGACACTACGTCCTGATGTGTGTCGATGAAGCAACCAGCATCAAGAATCCCAAAGCGATCCGTACTAAGAACGTGATTGCAACTGGGCGTCGAGCGGATTATCGTCGCATATTGACTGGAACACCAGTGGTACAGGGACCATTAGACTTATTTGCCATGTGTGAATTCCTTAAGCATGAGGCGCTGGGATTCCCAACATACACGTCGTTTAAGTGCCACTACGCAATACAGCAACGTATTAACCTCGGTCCCAATCGTCCATCGTTTGATAAGATTATTGGGTATCGGAACCTAGATGATCTCACAGCGTCCCTGGAACCATTTAGCAGTCGTGTCACCAAGGATGAGTGTCTCGATCTTCCTGATAAGATCTATCAAACATATAATGTTGAACTCACCGAACAACAGAAGGCTGCGTACAACTTGCTCAAGCAGACAGCAGTGCTTCAGCTGCAACAGGGTCTATTAACTAGCGCGTCTGTTCTTACAACCATTAACAAGTTGCAACAGATCGTTTGCGGGCACGTGAAACTGGATAATGGCACTGAGGTAGATATACCCAGTAATAGACTCGATGACCTAGAGACAATCCTTGCAACGATAGGTGATGAACATAAGGTGATCATTTGGTGCGCATTTCAGCGTGACGTGGAACTAGTTGTTGCACGTATCCGTGAGTGGAAGAAGGCAAAACACGTAGTAGTAGACTATTATGGAAAAACCCCAGAATCTGTTCGGTTATCAAACCTGGAAGCATTTAAGCAAGAGCCCTGCTGCCAGTATTTCGTTGGAACAGCTGCGACAGGTGGCAAAGGAATTACGCTCACTTGCGCCAGTTACGTCATCTACTATTCCAACTCCTACTCACTGGAAGATAGACTTCAGTCCGAAGATCGTGCACACCGAATTGGACAAACCAAGAACGTCACTTACATTGACCTCGTTACAGTGGGGACTACTGATGAAAAAGTTCTAGATGCGTTGAAACGAAAAGAGGACCTCGCGCACGAGGTCCTCGATAAGGCGAGGGAATTGTTTAGTTGATACGCAATTCGTTCTGAACAGCACTATTCACCAGTGCTCCATTACCGTCTGACTGTGCACGCGCAGCAATTGACTTCTTGACGTCTTTTGCTGCGTCTCCAGCTGCTTCAACACCCTGAATAATAGTTGTTGCAACATCTTCCCATTGGTTCGCTGACTTCTTGTTTTTGCTGGCAGCTATACTTCGTGCTACTGCGAGACCAATGCCAGCTCCAGCACTAACAATCCAACCCCATGGTTGCGGAACAGCGCCACCAACAGTGCCAATTGTAGTGAGTGTGCTCTCAACGCGTGGATCGAGCTTTTGCTCAACCTTAATGGAACCATCTGGTTGTGTGACTGATACTGGAACAGTGCAACCGATTAGTAACGTGGCAACTATCAACAGTCCGAGTATTTTGTTTCGCATATGTTTTTCCTTTCTTTTGTGCAGTCGTGGTTTAACGACATCTTTCCAAACCTTATTTACCATGTAAATGGCTGTACAAGTACCAGCTATTGTTGCCATGACTACATTCCAACGCTCCAATGTTATGGTAGCGAGTAATCCCGCTCCACCTTTCCCGATCGTTGCCCATTCTTTCATAGATGCGGTCATGTCTCCTTCTGGTTAGTTTGTTCTAGTGATGAAAGCTGTTGGATCAGATCTATCGCTGATCTTTGTTACAGTGAAAGCACAGTTTTGAAACTCATACCTTGGAACAATCAGAATGTTTGTTCCAGCGTTGTTTGTGTAGACTTTCCACTTGTCAGTTAGGTTTGTCCTATATGACCAGGTGAACACATATCCCGAAACAACATACAGCTTTGATTCGGGATATACTGCTGTAATGGTAACCGTCTTTGTGGGAGGTGTAGCTGGTGTCAACGCTATTTTTGTTACGATGCCACCAGCTACAGCCAAGGATGCTACGATTATTTTTGTAGCAGTATTCACGTTACGCAGAAGTTACAGCTTTCCAAGCCGTTGCTGTGCCATCGTAAAAGTTAAGTTTCTTGGTGGTGGTGTTATAGATAGTTAGGCCATCATATAAACACTCAATGGCATCACGTTGTGCAGTAGTGTAACGACCACCAAATCCATTGCTAAAAATAACAGCTGCGTCATTTGCACCATTTCCGCACCGGGTCAAATCAACATTTGTTCCATCAGCATACACAAGTTTATTTGCATCACCACTGATTGACAAGTCAATAACCCCAGATTCGTTTTGATACATACATCCAGAAAAATGGACGATGTGTGTCATAGAATTAGGTGAATCGTGATTCAGGATATTTCCTGAGGATGCACCAGTCACACGGAAATAGCAACCAACAAACTTTTGAAAGCCACCAACATAATCGCCAATGGCAATTGTGTTTCCACGAGTAGTTGAACCTGTAATGGTGTTTGGTCCCATTACCCTAACATGACAACCAATGTAGTATATTTTATGGGCAACAGCTCCAGATGGTCCAAATATGGCGATTGCATCCCACATCGTTGTTGCTTGACAATTTACAAATCTACCAGAGAAGGCATTTGCATTGCGAAAATACACGCAATCTGTTTCTCCAAGCATTTCAACATTTTCAACTAAAAAATTTGTAACAGCAGCCTTTGCTGTAGCGCCACGGCGAACGCCAACACAAGCTTGAAATCTTCCACCAACTGCTTCCCAAACTGTTCCAGTGATATTTAACCCAGCTGAGCCACGATAATAGCAATCAATTGTAAGATTAGACAACGTGCTATCTTGTCCCAATTCAATACACACGCCACCATCAATGTTTTCGATGAAAGTTTCGTAAAACATCAAAGTTGTCGCACCAACACCAGCACCATTAAGCTTAACACCCGCTGGTAAAGCTACAACTGACATAACCTTATACGTCCCAGGTCCAACCTGAATTACGTCTCCAGATGTTGCGGCAGCAGCTGCAGCAGCAATCGTTGGCATTGGCGTCATTACGCCATTACGCATAATGCCAATAAACTGTCCAACGCTCAGACCATCAGCGTTGATTTGGATTCCACCATCGAGTCGACGAATTGTTGAGCTTAACATATTAGTTTCCTGTTACTTCAGAGGGCCGCATGAAGAAGCCCTGTTTGTTGTTTCGTTCTACTGCACTTTCCATCCGGCGTAACGATCCTGGACTCATCATCTCCTGCATTTGCCACAATGCAATATAGTCTAGGACGGGTCGGATGTAAAACAAATTGATTAAGGGCGCATTATCGGTAAGTAATTTTCCCGTTGATTTAAGCACTGATTCGCCACGCATAAGCCCTGTCTTAATGTCCATGACCTGATCCATCTGACCTACGATCGGACCTGCCATGCTACTAAGAAAGCCCCTGTAGTTACTCTCATATTCGGAGAGCAGAACATCACCAAGAATTCCAAGCGATCCACCACGAATTGCCGCATCATTAATGTTGCGCCAGACTAGATTTCCTTCATCGTCGACCAGGGGCTTAGGTGTTCTGCCCTTGAGCGCGTCTCGTATTGCACCAGACGTGTAGCCGATTGCCATCGACATTCCGATCATCATGGCGAGATTGAACTTGCCCATGTGATCGTGCATGAGCCAATCCTTCATCGATGTTGCTCCACGGCCGTAGATCTCACGACCAAGGATTTTGCGCATGATTGTGATTGGAAATGACTTGAACAGCATGATCGCACGTACTGCTTCACCAAGCGGTGTTCCAGCCTTGGTGTCAAACGTGGAATACTTGCGTTCTGCGGATCCTGGAGTTGGAATTGCATGATCGACACGATCGGCAATATATGTACGAAGAGCTGTTTCAATCGCATCACGTTCACGTTGAATGTTTACTGGAGACGGTGTAAGACCACGCTCTTCAACGAGCTTGGCTAATTCAGCATCGGATGAATTAATTTGGTCTGGTAGTAATAATTTTGCGCCCTCGTGGTCAACGCTATGCATTCTAATGGCATCCCAGCGTGACGGGGTAATATCATACAATGATAAGACATTGCTTAATTCACCCGGTAATTCACTGAATTTGAGGTGGGAATGCTCTCCGAGATGCGCTGCCATCAACTGTGCCGCAGCACCCTTAGACGCATCGGTCCACAGGTTCAATCCATTCAGATTGAAGAAATGCTTTTGTAGTTCGTGCGCCCAACCAGACGTGGTGGAATGATTACTGTAACGTGATAACGCATTGCCCATCAGTCCGTCCATTGCCACACCCATTAAACGAAGCATCTGCTTGTTCTCTGCGGATTTAGGAAGTAGCGATGTGATCTGAGCTCCTAAAACCTGTAAGTGACTCATTCCCTGATGAGCCATTTCCGCTTGAAGAAATGCACGGTCAGACAGGGACGATAGGACAACGGAACCCATCTTCGCCATCTGAGCAATCACCTTTGCTGTTCCAACCACGTTACTTAGGGTTGGGTTAGCAGACATTTCATTACGGCCAGTTATTTCATTGAATGCTGCTTCGATGCGCCAATCTTTCAGTGAATCTACGTGCTTTGCAGCATCGTCCGCTGTGCGTGACTCTTCTTGTAATTCGCGAACAAGTTGCTTCAGTGTAGCATCTGGACTCGGTCCAAGATTCTCCATCAACGCAATGCTACGCGTACGAACATGTAAGTCGTGTAGGATCTGTTCCTTAAAGTCCTTGATTCCAAAAGCCTGATTGTACTTCAACGCCGCATCAGCATCTCGGAAATGTAAGACGCGGGATTGGGATACTTTGTTGGCAAGTGAACCAATCACGGTAGTTCCAAATACATTAGCTTCATCACGTTCAGGACCATGGATTCCAGAGTAAAGTCCCTCGTGAATGTTACGCAGCACCTTCTCTGGGTCAGCACCCTGAAATGTTTTCTCTGCATCGATCAATGGAGCGACGAATTCTTTCCAAGCAAGGTATGACGCGTTCTTTGATTGTGCGTTGTTTCCGACACCACCAATTGCACGAATCGCCGCCTGATCATGCGTCTGGCGCATGATATATCCAGGCATGCGACGAATGAACGCACCAGCACGATTTTGCCGTGCCACCAGTTCTGCCATGGTTCCATCGATGATTTGCGCAATAGTGAACGCAGTCTTGTTTCCTGTGATAGATTTCGAAGGTTGCCCAGGTGCTTGCTCACCCATCTCGCGATAGATGTCGCGAAGCATATTCTCGTCTGGGTGCTTAAATTCGGAAAGCACTCCAGCCTTATCCATCTCAGCAACCATGCGCCCAAAATACTTTCCATGCAGCGCCTTAGATTGATAATCAACGGATAAGCGAGCTCCCTTGATTAAGCGTGAGGAACCTTGTAAGAAAGCTAAAACACCCTCACCAGCGCTACGTCCAGCTTGAACGAAGCGAGTAACATAGTTCTTGACATCTTGCTTCTTTTGAATCGTGAGAAGAGCATTGCGCTCGTGCACAAGATTCATTGTCTTCTCTTCAGCAAGAATCTCACCTTGGATTTCACGAAGAGCTTGATCAACTGGTTTACCAGTTTTTGCAGCACGAATTTCAGCAAGATTCTTTACACGCTGTAAGAGTTCCTCAGCTTGTTGCTGAGTGACACCAGTCGCGGTGACGTTTGGATTACATGGACTTGGCATTAGATTACTTTCTTTGTTATGCAGTCTACTGCGGCACGAATAGCGTCATCCTCAGACTTGAATCCACTGTTATCTGGCTTTACTCCAGCATCTTCAAGTTTCAAATCTTGCTTCAGACCATTGATCTCGAATTCGAGATCAGCATCTTGACTGCCATCATGCTCTGCGGCAGGAGTTGACTTTTGAATCTCCTCAGGCTTCATTGTTCGACCTTCGGCGATTTGACGATCAATCTCAGCTTGCTTCATTGCATCAAAGCGACCTTGCTTCGTTTGCTCATGCTTTTGGCGTTCTGCTTCGATGAAGTTCTCGATAGACTTCTGACGCTCACGCTCAACAAGTTCCTGAATCTCAGGACGAGACATCAGATATTGGTCACGGCGCTTTGAACGCTCCTCCATGATTTTCTTGAGAGCGTCAGTCTTCGAGAGATGTGGATTCTCCTCAATAAGCTGATTGTAGCGATCAAACTCAGCAGTACCAAGTTGCTCAGGATTGGCTGTATGAATCTGCTCAGACATCAACTTGTCGTTTTCAAACATCAGGTGATTGTAACCAATGTCTGGGAGACCAACAAGTTGTCCAGCTTCTTCTCGTGAAACGAAGCGCCCTTTATCGGTGACGAAACCTTCAGCATCTGGGTTGTAATCTCCCCGAGTATTTTTTGGTTCACCGTACCAAATAGCATCATGTGATTTTCCTGTTTTGATTTCACCACCAATGAGCATCGCTGGACTCTCAACCTTCTCACCATATTTCTCGCGAACTGCCTTCGCGACATCATCCATGTTGAGATTATTGTAAGCAGCAGATCGTGCAGCATCAGCATCAAACTTCAACTTCTCAAGAATCGCTCCCTCGTCAACGCTGACATACTGGTGGACCTTAATTTGTTCATCACGGAGCATCTGATTAAGAGCTTCCTTCGCCATTTGCTCTTTCGTGCCACGTCCAAGTTTTGCCATTGCCGCACCAAGACCATGCATCGCAGCAGAGAATGCGCCACCGGCGAAAATGTTGAACGCTGCTTGCTTGGGCCCGTAATCGGCACCGTCTTGTGCAGAAGCAATGACGTTAGGAACTTCAAACAGGGACTGGCCGACCATTCCGTTAATGACTGCTTCAGTTAATCGAGGCGCAGCGGGAAAGGTCTCACGTAGAGTCTCGCGCGTAATCAAGCGTCGCGCCATGAGTCTCCCAACACCAGTGGACGCTTTAGCCGCTGCAGCCTCTTCTCCGACGAACGGAACAAACATTAAACCTAGATCAAGTGGATTCGACACTGACCCAAGCACGCTTGCTGCCATTCCTGGGAGAAATCTACCAGCCGATGAACCTTGGTTCAAGAAGAACTCACGATCCATCTCATCACGCTTACGTTGATTCATTAAGCGTGCTACTGATTCACGAACTGGTTCAGCGAATTTTAGATTACCGACTCCCCATTTCTCGTTCGCTGTCTTAGCGTCAAGAATTGGAGAAGTAAGATCATCGTCAGCCGCATTAAACTCACTGATGCGACTAAGTGAGTTCAACACAGTGTCGTGCTGACCAGCGTTATATGACTCATCCAAATAACGACTCAGTGGCACCTGAACATGGTTCACCGATCCTGACGTATTCGGATCAATTTCTGGAAAAGCAAAGCTCATCGTTGCACCCTCTTTATGTAACTAGGTTCAACCGGCCAATTTGTTACAGTGGTTGTTTCAACTTTTGTGTAACCGCGGTATGCTCTAAATTCAGGTCGATCCGGAGCAAATGGAACTTCCTTAGTTTCAGTGGTGAAGATTGGATTAACAGTGATTGGAACAAACTCATCGTGAGCAAGTTGCACTTTATCGAAAGCAATCTGTCTTGTTGGAAAATGTTGCACAAACGTTGGAACATCGTTTATGTCAACCTGAATGGCTCTGTTCTTAGAATCGCGAACTTCGAATGGAGTTCCAGTGTCATTGCGCAAATAGAATGTAGCTGATTTACCGTCAGCACTTGGTTTGAAAAATCCACGATCTAACATTATTTGACGCAATTGCTCAATTCTCGTGTTTTCATTTCCAATTGATCGAAGTATTGGAAAATGATCGCGACCAAATGAATCAACAGTGCTAATCTCGCGTGGGTCAAGAACTTTTGGCAACTCACCTAAACGACGGCCTAGGTTAGCGGCTTCGCTATCACTGAGTTTTGGTTGTCCATGACGATCACGTTCCAATAACACTGGCTGGCCATTAACAGACGTCATCGCCATTTCACTGTAAAGCCACGTATCTACAGATTTCTTAATGGCGAGTTCTGGGGAAATCTTCTGGGTTTGTGCTTGAACCAAAGCGTAACTCATGATGCCACTCCGCATTCCACCAAGCATTCCCTCCATTTGGTTGTTGTCAGATGGAAAGGTCTGTGCGAATTGCTTCCATGGAACGTAACCGTCCAAGGCTTTGTCGAAATCAGACATCTTATCGGCAGTCAATTCCTTTGCCTCTTTCGCGTGCTGCAAGGCGCCAACCAAGTCAGCAACCGCTGGGTTCTTCCAGTTCTTATAGACTAGCCAGTAATCTCCCTTGATTCCCTGACCTTCCTGGAGTTGGACTAGATTATTAAATGCGATGGCTTCCTTACCTGGATGTTTCTTCAACTCACCAATGATTGTATTCAACGCTTCTTGTGGAGAAGATTGGTTGATTGCTTCGACTGATGCTTTTGCTTCAGCGTCGGACATCACTTTGAGTTGGGCACGATTAACGACGTTATACTGACGTCGCATTGTTGGGGTAGCATCAGGTCCCGGTGTTGACTGGAAGCGAAGAAGCAACTCATCACGTTCTGCACGTTTCTGAGTAACTGAATCAGCATTTGCTCCGGACTGCAACAGGGACTTAATGTGGTCATCGATTCCCTTGATCGCTGGGTTATTTGCGATCATGTAGCCAGCAGGATCGCGATTGAACCAACGAACATTATCATTGACCCGCTGTTCAACAAAACGTAGCACATCGTAATCACGAGATGCTGTCTTCTCGTCCTTACCTGCATTTGCTCGAAGATCTTCTACGAACTTGACTTGTTCTGGACCGCTCCATGACGAGATGTCAGTCACATGTTGATTGGCTAAATTATAGGTGTCAATCTGTGCATTCACCTTGTCACGCAATATAATCGCCTTGTCATCGGGCAAATATAATTGTATATCCTTTAAGTCAAATTTTGCCGGTTGCCTACCGAGTTTAGCAGCATCTACACGGTTTTCGACCATTGTGTTGAGAGTTGACATGTCAACGGCTTTAATGGACTCCTCCGCCGTCTTAATTTGATTCTCGATAGCGTGAATACGACGACCATCAAGAATGCCAGTACCTTGGGCTAGAATCTTGCGCGCTGTGCTAGGAGAATAATTCATCGTAGCATATGCGCTATCCTCAATGAGTTGTCCCTTGAGTTCCTTCGCCTTATTAGGAGCGATAGTGCCAAGTGATTGATCAATGGAAGCAAAGCGATCTGCCATATTCGACATCAATTCTTTGTTGGCGTCGATGTTTGGCGTCGTACGATCAACCTCATATCCACTTACGATGCTACCATTAAGAGCTTCATGAGACAGCAGCATGTTGTCAAGCTTAGTCTTGGACGCTGTAACTGAGGCTGCTTCTAAACGTGAATCCCTATAACGTTGAAATTGTTCACGAAACTTGACACGGGTTTCATTGTTAGGAGCTTTTGCCTCCCAATCCTTAAGCGACTTATCTGCAAGCGCTTTGAAGTCATCAGCGAATGTTTCCTTGGAGTTATTCTCGTTGTCTGCCATCCAAGGACCGTAGAACTGACGAAGTTCAGACATGGCGTCGTTCGTCCACTTGTCTGATTCCAAACTCTTATGAACAGCGGAAATGCGAGCAGCCACGTCAGCGCCTTGCGCCAACACTCCACCAAGTCGTTGTGTTGCCTCACCCATGCTGCCACCAAAAGATGATGCAGAGGCTTCAGGCATACCTGCAGTACGCCCAAGCAGTGAGTCACGTGTTTGAATTGTTTGAATTGGTGGCATATCAGAAACTTGGATTTGATTTTTTGTATGCTGATGTTGCGTTTACTGCTCCACCAAGTAATGACGTAGCAACTCCCATTTTACCAGCATTTGCTGCACTACGAGCTTCCATCTCATTTAGGCGTGAACGTGCAATGTTTGCATTCGCACTAGAGCGACCAGTATACAGCGCGATCAACGCGTCCATCTCTCCCTGGGCGGCAGAATCTGCTCGAACATCTGTGGCTGTTGCCGAATCTGGATCAATGCCAGAAGCAGACCATTGAGTTCGTTGAGCAGCGATCACGCGCTTATTCTTTTCACGAATCTGATCTGCGTCAAATGCGCCCTGCTGAGCAGCAGCCTCAGCGTTTTGCTTGTTTGCTTGCGCACTATAGTTTGCCGCTTTTTCTTGTGCATCAGCTGTTTGTTTTGCTCCAACAGCAGAAGCAGCAGCAGCAATAACGGCTAGAACTAGAACTACCCACTCCATATTATTCGTTGGTGTTTAACTTGTGCATCACAGCAGTTATGTTTAATGGATACGGCTCGTCCTGCACAATCTGGAATCGAGCTCCATCATCAAAGGCGTTATCAACAGAAAAGGTAATATCACCAGAAACATGAGTGATTGGATTCACTCCATCATTCGTGTCATTAAGAACCACGAAAGCTGGTGTAATGCTAGTATAGTCAGCTGAAGTTGGATCTACACTTGCCGATAGATTCTCAGTTTCATTCGTGACCTGCGTTCCAGCGGCAGTCTTGAAGTACCACGAGCTAACAACACGAGCACATGATTCAGTAATACGCTTCTTCTTACCTTGAGAACTACCGGCTTGCGAACCACCTTCAGGATCCAACAAACCAACGATTTGGGTTTTACGTAAACCAACAACGATTGAATTTACTGTCAGAGTGTGTCCTGAGTACGTGGTAGAAATAACCCCAGAACCACTAGCTGTTTTATCACCAATGTATACGCCATCTACCATCACTCCAACAGTTGCTGCAGCTAAGTGAGCAGCAGTTACAGATGCTGTAGCGGCTGATGAATACGTGAACAACTTATGGCAGTTTACATAAACACTATTAGCAGCTAGTAGGCCAGTGATTGATTCAACATACCTAACTGTGGAACCATTTATGGTGCGCTTAACAACAAGATACACGACGTCTTCGTTTGCTGGTGTAGTGGCACAGCACACAGATTCTACTATTCCACCAATGTCCTGCATTGACCAAGCAACAACCTCGTGCTCTTTCTCGTAGGTAACAGTCGCGACGTTTCCATCACCTAGAACAATCCAAATGATGTTGTATGGGCTTCGTTGGATGCTCCAATCTACTACTCCTCCATGCTCACGAAGGATGTGTTCACTGAGAATCGAGATGTCTGTGCACTGAAAAGCATCAATTGAGAAATCATACTTCAACTCACGAAGCTTTAATCCAGACCTATCAATGAACAGGGTCTGAGCTCCAACACGACTGGCATCCAAATCAGCTGAGCCATACGATGTTTGAACTGTAGCAGATATGTTCGTTGGAGTAATGGTTTGTTGGATGCTAGATGGCTTGATTTGCCACTCAGCTCCCTCAGTTCCACACAGTAAAACTGGTCCTGAATCCATCCACCTAGCCTTATTCACTTGCCTAGAAATCAGCGTGATTGAGATAGAGTTATCATCAGCCACAGCCGAAGTAGCTGGATCAGAAGGTTCAAAGGTGTAGTAATCTCCGGACTTAGTCATCCAATGAGCTGATGGTTCAGCTGTGTTACCTCCCCAAACCAATCGATTTTGGTGAAATGCCACAGTAGATGGATAACCCTGCACTGATCCCCAAGCCTCAATTTTCCACGTATCCGTCTTGCCATCATTGTAAAGCTTATATGCCGCTCCAGTATCAAGTGGAACCTCATCTTCCAAAGCAACTGTAACCACAGTGGATGATGTGTAGGCTGTAATCAATCCAATAACCCAGCTTGCTCCATACTTAAGACGAATCCAACGACCAACATCAGTTGAAGCAAAATAAGCAGTAGAAGCCGTTAACGTGGCAGTAATTGATCTACCTGTAACAGTGACTTCCTTTGATGGATCTTCAAGGTTCACCACGTACGATGGGACCTCAGTCATGTTCGATGAATCAACAAAACCGTACATGATTGGCCATGACGTGGCACCAGTAAGAGCTGGATTAGGACGAAGCATCTTATACGCATCGTTGCTCCCAAACACTCCAGAATTGGAGGCAGTAACATTCGAAAAAGCTGCGGCACTTACTGTGATCTTTGTAATTGGATCTGGATACTTGATAGCAGAGACAACATCGACAGTGGCAACAGTTCCAGAGGTAATCGACTTAAGTTGAGCTACCTTCCAAACATTATCCTCACGGAACTCTACGTGTGTAGTAGAGCACTTGATTGCAGTTCCGCCACTTGTCCACGCTGACGTTGGTGATTTACGACAACCATACAGGAAAAACACCGTAGTGCTAGAAACATCAACAATCCACGCCCCATTAGCTTCAGGAACCCCACCAACATTTTGAAGCAATACCTTATCACCAGTTACAAAACCATGGGCGGCTGACGTAGTGATCTTAACCCACTGATAAGATGCAGTAGATTGAACTCCAACAGCAGACACATTTGCTGCACTCCCTGTTGTTGAAAAGATGCTGGCTACTGACGTAGCTGTAGCTAGGTCCTGAACGTTTGATAACTGCATTGTAACATCTGGAGTTACAGCAGCATATGGTCCATCCTGATTGTCGTACGTTGCCAGTGTCCAAGAAGTTGGACTATTACGCGTTAACGTACGTGGATAGTAATCTTCGTGAGCAATAAATAGAACGTCTGCTGATTGCGCAAACCGCAAACCAGCAATGTCATCGTGACTGTACGGTGTAACAATCTCAACTGGTGAACCAACCAACGCGCCAGATTGCCAAACACGGATTACCTGATGCCCGAATTCCAAAACATATGAATCATTCTGGGAGAATGTGAATGGTCGCAGCAGAGTCTTCTTTGTGGAATCCTTAACTACTCCAAGATACTTTGTTCCTGGGGTGGTGCGTAATCCACCTTGTGGAAGACAGATCACACTCTGAAGTTTCCGCGCTCCATTAAAGTATTTGGAAACATCAACACGACCATACATGTTTGGTGATAACTCACCAGACGTGAAGTTCGTTTGGATTGTATTTGCCCGTGCCATATTACGTCTTCGGATCTCTCACGTAACCTTGGTTGGTGCTCCAACGTGCACGTAACCATTCGTCTGCGTCCAGCACATCGGAAGGATCTTCCACGGAATCCACAAACCTGGCTTGCTGCATGGCTTCCTTCAAATCACGCATCGTCATCTGCTTCACTGTCTCAGACCCGGTGATCTTATATCCAATTTCATTGGCGAGATGAGAAGAAAGCAACTGATCAAAGAGCGGGTCAAACAGGGTCGTATCGGTTACATTCTTGATGTATTTCGTACGAATGGTGTTGAAGTTCGTGAGGATGTATTGTCCCTCGATGCGAAATTCAGTCTTCGTGAGCACGTTGTCTGCATCATCTGAAACAGTCCAAATGCGCAATGAGTCACTGGGAATAGCGAACATGAACTTATATTCGTATGGTGGAGCTAAAGCTACAACACCACCTGAAACATAAGTGTTCGAAAAAGTTGAATCATCAAGAGTGAAACTGGTTGAGTTGATCACAGTCACGTAGGCTGTTTGATTCGCTTCAACAGTTCCAACCACGCCCTCAATAGTTACGTAATTCCCAGTCGTGAGTCCATGAGCAGAAGATGTCGTTACCTTGATTAACCCGCTGCCGTTATCAACAATTGCTGAAATCGATTTGCCTGTGATACGAACACGCACAGTGGCAAAATTCCATGGGTGCATTCGCAAAACGGCCTTACGACAAATGTCGTAGTTATCATTGCAAGCACGTCCCTCCTTGGAGGTATCAGATAAAGAAGTAATGCGCCTAGTTCCAATATTGGAAAGCGCATTATTACAGAGTTCTACAGCGTTCGTTGCCATAACAAGCTAGAAACCCTCCTCGAGTATTGCTCTCGAGGAGGGAACCACCCACCGCTTAATCAACCACGTACAGAACGTGGCCGGTCACAACTTCCGTTGAAACCGTACCAGTGCCGGTAGTCAACGTCAGATAGACCTCCTTCGCAGTCTCATACAGGTAACCCAGAGCCTGTGTGAGGGCGAAACCAACCGCAGTCGCACCTTGAGCAGCCGCGGCCTTCAACAGCGCAGTGCCATCGGAGACTGGCGTACCAACCGTAACGGCAGTGCCGTCCGTCTTGATGCCAGGTCCACCAGTGACTGCGTCGTCAATGTAACCGGAACCATCCTTACCAGCCAATCCCACAGCCAGCGTAGCGCTGTTAGCGAGAGTGCCAGATGCGATGATCGACCCACTGATGATGCGTGCCCCTTTCGGGATGATAACCACGGCGAAACTCGTGCCTGAAACTTGACTCGCGAGAGTCAACTTAAAGCTCGAGCAACGAACGCGGCCGTAATGACGGTTAGCCGATACTGGACCATAGGTCTGGGGAGCACCCGGAGCCGTTTGGCCAAGTTGATCGGAATAACCACTAATAGTTGTTGCTGCCATATTGCTTGTGTCCTTTCGTTAAATGATGGCCGAGATTGCGGTCTCAACAGACGAAGTGTCTGTGCCGTTATTCACAGCTTTCGCATACTGCAAAAGTCCGCGAAGTTGAGCCTCAGTCGCCACGTTCATTACAACACTGATGTTATCAGGGCTGCGAGCAAATTCCTGGTTGACCTGTGCCTTCGTTGTCACCTCTTTCGGGATGACACCAGCAGTCTTAACGGTCCCAGGTTGAACTCGTTTGATGTTGAGAAGATATGCGGCCATAACACATTAGACAGTTTCGTCGCACTTAATGCGCAACACCTTTTCTTCCCACATGCGCGTGGCACCAAAGGTAGCACACACGTAGACCTGAATGGAGTTGCGTTTATCACGGCGAGGGCCGACATCCACGCGAATTTCCATTCCCGTTGCAAGGAGCAAACCTTGCCGTTCCCACGCAAGACAGCTTCGAATGTTCGACGCCACAGTCAAGCGATTGCTCTTGATGAACTTGAAACCCATGAAGGTATCAATCTCACCAGCGACAAGCGCTTTGACGGTGTTGTAGTTCGAGTCTGTTACTTCAGTCGTGCGGAGCAGTGACTGAATTTGCGAAGGATCAACTGCGATGAAGAGGTCGTATTGCCCCTCAGTCGTAGCTTCCGCTTTATCGAGCAGGTATCGCGCTTTACGCAACTTACCAATCGTCAGATTGGAGTTGGCAGCAGTACCGGACTCAACGTAGTCAACTGCGATGTCAGACGCAGAGGCAAAGGAAGTAGACGTGCTACCGGTTTTACCAGTATACGCCGTTCCAGTTGCCGCTTCAATCAGGATGTCGTCCATCTTACGACCAAAGGACATGACCGCGTTGGTCACGTACGAGGACGTAGGATCAGCGAGCATGCGCAGCTTATCCTTGTTGTCGATCAAGTCCGCCCAGTCGAAGTCCCGAAGACCCACGCGCCGACGATCATGTGGCGTGGAGATCAACGGAGTATCAGCATGGCGGCTTGTAACCTCCACAGCATCCGTCGGGCCGATACGATCATAAAATTCGTATTCAGCAGCTTGGCGTTCGTTCCGAACACAAGGACGGAAGCGAGAACCAGACTGTTGGAATTTGATGTCGATATTGGCTCGATATGCCTGGACCAATGCCGTATCTACCTGAAAACTCATAGTCTCAATGCAATTTACCGAACAATTGCGGCGAAGAGTTGCCTCGAAAGAGACTCTGCCTAGCGAACATGGTCGCGTGGCCACACGGCGTCACCGTGGTAGCTAAGGTCTATCGTGATAGATTATCTTAGCAAACGCCCCTACTATATCACTATAGTAGGGGCTTGTAAACTACTAATTATCGGGGAAATTATTGTGTCTTTGGCGAAGCTGGACCAGCAGCTTCTGCTAAAACCAAAGCATCTTCAGCGTGCCAACAATTCCCAACAGTGACACACGTGTTAGCGTATCCACCCATTTGAGGGTAACACACTTGAGCGTTGCATTGTTCAGCTCCTGGAATAAGAGAATGAATTACTCCAGCGCGTACAACGTTGTAATCTTTAACAATCACTGGATCTCCGACTTTTGCTTCTCGTCCGTTTTTATAGTGCATAGTTTCTCGCATTTTACACATAGGTCCGATTCTATGTGCCACTGTTTACCGTGTATTATGCCACAGCGTGGACATCGGCAATTCCACGCTGTGGACAGTCCTGACATAGGAGGAACGAACCTCCAAACATCCTGCGAGTCATAGTATGTGCACGCAGGAAGCATGATTATTCACTCTTTCCCGGATAAGCAATCGCAAACAAACTGCGCCAACGCTCGAGAGCTTGAGCATGTCCAGGTGCTTGGTTATTGCCGAGAGTCTTCTGGAAGTCTTGATCAGCAGACAACACCTGAATCTCGTTTTGTGCACGCGTAGAATCAGTGATTGGAAGACCACTACCACCAGGACCACGACGTGATGTATCCTCGAGAATCGAAGATCCAATCGATGACAACAACCGAACAAGTTGAGCGTTGTTTCCAAGACCACTATCGTTCAAGAAAGCTTGGATTTCACCGGCTTTGTCGCCACCAAACTTCGTGATCACAGCCCGAGCTGTGTCGACATTAGCACCAAACTTGTCGCCCCACTCCTGCTTTAAGGAATCAAGCTGCTTTTGTGCTTCTGCTTGCTTCATGGCTTCAGCAGCACCTTGATTCTTGTGAAGATACTGGAGGCTATATTCTTGCATCATCCGGGCTTGCTTTGTAGACAAACCCATCTTATGAAAGAACTTCTTGAGTTCTGCCGCTTGTTCCTTATCTGGCTCAATGAGAACATTCCCTTTCTCATCCTTCAGGACAACGTCCTCATACTTGTCGTGTGTTTCAGGACGACCAATCTGACTGTAGAACGAATCCCATTCAGCATCAGTAGCCTTTTCACCTGGCAAAGCGATACGCTTGTTCCCAATAAGTTTCTGGGCTTCAACGTAACTCTTTGCCATTGATCCAACATCCTTGAATGTGGACAATGATGGCTCCTTACGAAGCTCCTCAGGAAGTGTGGCAAGAAATCCGTTCCCATCAGTGGGATCGGCCATTAGATTTAACCAGCTAGCTTTCATTCTGTTTTTCCTCTTCTATTTGTTTTAGTAGTTCTTTCTCGTCCGTGTTTAACATTTTAAGAATCGATAGGACGACTCGTCGACTCCCTTCGTTCATCGCAGTTTGGTGTGGGTCTCCTGCGACAAATGTTGGCGTAAGCATGTGACACGACTTCATTAAGTGAAGAAGTACCTGCTTACCTTCTGGCGCCTCAAATGTGTGCTTATATGCACGGCGTAGATGTAACTTTCCAAGTAACAAATCAGCTATTCTGCTCATTGTCCACCTCCAAGATTCTGGGCTTGCGCGATATTCTTCATAGCGTTAGAAGCTGGTTCAGCAATTTGTGCAGCAGCCTGCATTGCCTGCATCTGCTTCTTACCTTCACGCATCTTCTCAAGTTCCTCAGGAGAACGCATAATGCTGCGTGGAGTTCCACGAGCGATCGCTAATTGCTGAGCTACTTGATCCATATCCACAGCATCCAACACGCTTGGGTCAACTTGAGCCAATGGAATCAAATCTTGCAAGTACTGCGAGATTTGAGCAGCAGAAGCATTCAATTGAGCACGAGCAGCTGGTGACGTATAACCAACAGCCAATCTACTACCAGACAATGACTGCGGAGCTGGTGGAATCAAGTTTCGCTCATTCAACAGATAGTATGAACGAACGATCATCGGTCCAAGAAGCTCCATTGTTAACCGACCAAATGTCGGCGCAAATAAGCGAAGCATTTCATCGCGATCGTCCATGATTTCATGGGCTGATTGCTCACGCTTCTTCTTCTCACGCCGAATTAGATCGTTGTAGAAACACTGACGAATGAAGTTTCGTTTCTGTTCAGCCTTATCTTCCGCCCATGGAAGATTACCTTTAACCTCAAGTGGAGTGATCTGACGTTCCTCATCTTCCTTGAAGATCAACGCTCCAGGAGAAGTGCGAATAGGCATGAGGAATCCTTCATTGGCAAGAACCAATGGGGGATCAACATGCTTCTGACCGGCCTTGATGATGGTACGTTCCATCGTATTCAGCATCTTAATATCTGGCAAACAGATACGTGCAGGACTACGACCATAGAACTCGCCAGACAATTTTGTCCACCGAGGAACATGGTATGGAAAGGTATCGTAACCAGACTCATACACTAACTCCTTGGTAGCTAAACAAATCCACAGTGAAGCGAATGCTTTTCTTTGCGGCGATGCGCCAGGGACTTTATCTGTTCGCGGGTATACGCAATGCAGCATCTCAACTGGCTTGTCATCGCCCTTGATCTGATTGAGTTTCGGTGGAAGTGAATCACCGAACTCTTGCTTTATTTGACGCAGCGACCACGTCGTCTGAAAGAAGATCGTGTCAACACGACCCTTCGAATTTTCGAGCAAATAAGTGTGAGCCAGTGGTTTTGCCTGAAAAATGATGCCATTGGTGTCCTTGTCCCATTCTTGAGAGATTGTAGCAGCACCAAACGAACCTAGGTCCATGTAGCATTCATGCAGTGACGTGTTGAGGTTACAGTCCTCGCGACGATATGCTGCATAAATGACGTTTGTCGCTTGCTCCAACCACTCAAGTTCATCGAATTCAAGAGCAGTGTTGTGACGTCCCTGAATCTGAAGCTCGAACCAGCGTTCAGCTGGATTCGTCATATACGTGTGTAATGCCGAAGCAAGTTCCTCAAGAGCATTACATGCGGTGCCATCAAACATGGTCTCAGGACGTACGGCAACAAACTGTCCCGTTGTTTGATTGAATGCTACAGAGATTGGTCGAACAAAGTCACGAATACTGTTCCAGTCACCATCAAAGGGTGTGCGCTTAGCTTTCGCGAATTCGAAACGATCAAGTATGAATGCGATTGTATCCATGTTATTGCCCAAGTAAAGTTTTCAATGGACTCTGTTCTGCGGCTGCAGTTTTCTGGCCGCCCAATATAGTTGATTGGTAACCCTTACGTTTACCATTACCTGAATCCATCGCACCACTTGCTGCCTGATCCCTGGTGGGAAGAGGTGGTGGCGTAGGAGGATTTGCTTTTGGTGATTTCATGATCTTTTTACAAGTTTACGTTTAAGTTTACTGACGGAATACCACTTAACAATGCCTGTTCCCCTTCTTTCCCACCCAATATACGGAAGTTCCTTGGGCATGAATCGAAAGAATGTCTCAAGTGCTCCAACTCCGACTGCCGCATGAACGTACCAGCCATTAGAAATCTGGCAGCCCATAATGAAACACTCGGGTGTTGCAAATACGTATCCATTTCGCAGATAGTGTTCGAGATCTTTCTGCAAGGACCCTTCCTCGTAGCCAGCCTTGTGATACAGTGCGCGGAGCTGTTCATAGATATTGGTATTCATCAACTGCTTGGCGTTGTTCTGATTCTTGGCGCTTTGGCTTATCGCGACGTCCCATTGCAAACATACGGAAAGCGTCAGCCCCGTTGGACGCCCAGTCGTGCAATGGGTGTGATTGGAAAATCTTGTTCTTATCGTCCCATGCCTTACGATAGGCGCGAAGAGCATCTATGCCACGTTGGCAATTCTTTTGGGAGAAATAGCAGACACCCAGCGTAGACCGGACCGCTTCAATACCATCCTCAACTTCATGCCGCTTGACCATAGTGAATTTGATTCCGAGGGACCTAGCAGTTTCCTCACGCGATTTCCCACTTCCAAGTTCGCGCACCTTAATATCATGTGGGGCGTAACATTTACCGTAAGTGTATGCGGCCATACGCTCGTACCCACTGACTTGCCCTTTGAGGAGTTTCGCATAATGAGGTAATCCTTCTCCTGACATTTCGTAGTAGTCAATGACACGCTCTTCTCCCCCGTAGTGCTGAATGAACCAGATGGTTGTAGTGTCATTAACGCCCAAATCCCAATACGTATCAACCAACAAGCGGTCTTCATGTGGGAGATTATCCATGATGCGACCGTCTTTCTCAGCGATCATCATCTGTGTTCCGTAGTAGGAACCAATGAATGGAGCTTCGAAGCTGCACTTAAATTCCTGCTGGATCATCTCCTCAGGCATTCCAGACTTCCGTTCCTCATCAATCACCTCATCTGAAATAACTGGACTACCATCTGGACGCTTCGTACACTCAGGACCTGACCCCGCAACCAACCGTTCGCAGAACCACTTAGGGTTCTTCTTCGCCATTTCATACATGGTGAAACCATGATTACGTCCACGAGCAGTGTAGATGAAGAGCGCCCATCCACCGTTTTCGGCCAAGATTGGACGAATGTAGTCCCAGGCGCCAGGGTCTTGTAGGGAGTATTCGCTGAAGACCACTCCGACTGGATTCGTCCCGACCAATGAATCAATGTTGTCAGTCCCCACTACCTGATAATGGGAGCCATTAGTGAAGGTGATCCGCATCTCAGTGCTGTTCTTACTCGCAATGAGCGCTGGATGAAAGTGATCAAGGAACGCGCGACCGTCGCGTGTATGACCATTCCAGACGATCGCGCGTCCCTGCTTATACGTTGGCAACATATGCCAGTAGGTCCCCACCCGCTGCGGAATCTTCGTGGATATGATATTTATCGCCATCAAGTCCTTACCTGCGCGCCGATGCCACACCGCGACACCTCGCTTGCCCTCCTGAGGCCCCTGCATATAGCGCCAGAGATTGCGTTGGTAGGAGCGAGGCTCCCAATTATGTGGCAGCTCAATCTCCACTTCGCACCTCCGCTGCTACAGGTATTGCTTCCCTATTAGGAGGCGCCTCAAACGGCTCCATGCGCGTGACTCCATCATCCCCAAATCGCTTGATCACGACAGTGTGCGTATGCTCATGCGTACTCTTGATCTCCGTATTCTTGAGCTTCGGCATCACGTAGCTATTCAAATCCTGCAGAACATTCACCCTCAGCTTCAGATCCTCAATGTAAAATGGATGTGCAGGATCCATGCACATCTGAACCAACTCTTCGGCGGGACTAAAGTTATACGTTTCAAATAGACCATTCAACGCATCGCGCATATCCTGCGGCGTCATGCGCTTCCTCTTCTCCAACGTTGTCGCGGTCGCCTGCAACAATCCTGATAGCCGTGCCACCTCAGCCTTCAACTCATTGACCTGATTAGTAGCGCTGGCAACCACCTTCGCGGCATGGTCTCCAGCCGCTTTGACAGGGGCTATAGCTAATGCTGCCGCAACCTTATGCCTATCTGCAGGGTGCGTGCTCCGCACGATCTGCTTGATTTGCTCTGCTGTTGGGATTGTTGCCATTCGAAATTTTGGTGGTGGCTCGCTCACTTCCGAGCAAGATCGTGGTCTTATTACGTAATTATCTCACAACCTATGAGGATTTTACTCATTGCCGCCATGCACATACTATATGCATAAGTCGCCCTGATGTAAACTGCCTTTAATCACGACTGAAATTTTCCCGATCATGAACAGTGAGCGCCCATCCGGTAGAGGGTACCGCTGGGCGCTCGTCGTTTTATCTGGATTGTCCGGACCACCAATGTCTTCGTGGTCGTCAACAACGTCCCTAATATAGAGCATCTATTTCCTCGAAGTAAACTTCTTTTAATCACGGAGGATATTTTCCTGATTGTTACCTTCTTATCCGAAGCATCCCGAAAATTGTGCCGCGGAGCGTGGGGCATGGTGTCAACACTCGAACAGTGGCATTGGGGGCCCTGGCGGTCCCCCAATGAATCGAGTTTGATCAAGCAAAGCTTGATGCCTCATGGTGCTGGACGCACACGATTAGGCTTATGCTACACGCGTCGAGGCGCAAGGAGCGTTGGAGGTGTGCAAGGGAGCTTGAAATCCGTCACATCAGCTACCTTCTAAGTAGTCAATGCGCCCTGATTCTCATCAAGCAAATCCATTCCATGAGACCAGGGACATCGAAGTTGCCCATGCTTACCACTGATTATATGATCCAATGTCAGTAGTTATCAGAATATATTAGCAGTTATTAGTGCCAATATTAGCCCCGTAATAATCATTAAACTATATACCATTGTAATTACTTATGCAATCTTAGTACTATAGTTATTAAAGATATTAACCATTCTATAATAATACAAGCTCAAAAAATCTCCCAATTTGACCCACAATGATAATAACCATACACCTAAGTTTACACAAAATGTTAATATAAAACAACTTAAAACTATTACCCACTCAATACCCGCCATAATACATCTGATAACGATGCATCTCATATCTAACATACAACAAGACTCACGCTACTTGCTATTTGAGTCAAACAAGCTCCCGCATATTTGAGTCAAACAGCCTACACGACACCGATCATTCCCCTTCGTTCCAGTTCGATTCGTTCCGTCTACACTGCATTTCGTTTGTTTCTCATATCTTCACTCGTTTCATCCTATTTGCGCTAACGAAGATCCACCGCCAGTCACGTGCGCGCACGAAGGTGCGCGATTTGTGCCTGTCACTGTATCTTCTACCGCAAATTTCATGCAACTAATTGCTCGCTATCGCTCGCATCTGTGCATGAACCGGATTCACTCGTTTTCTATGAAAGATATGAGAAACAAACTACATTCCGTTACGACTACACTTCTCTCACCTTTCACTTCGGTCCATTCAACACATAACGCACAACAAAACAACATTATGCAAGCAGAACAAGCTACGCAAACAGTACAACTCAACAGCAAACAACGTCGCGCACTCAAAAAGCAAAAAGCCGAAAAGATCGCTGCATCACTCCTACAACCAACTGCTGATCCTAACGTTAAAACCACACTCGTCCCTGTTACACCTGAGTCCATCCCATTCAACCACACATCACCTGAAGTCGCCGCCCTCAACACTAAACGCGCACAAGCACGTGAATTCGCCAACGTAACTCACGCAGCTGAAGGACTCTTGATTATCGAGAACAATGACGATAACACGGTAACATACGGATTCGAAAACTTAATGGTCTGGGTTCCTCGCGATCAAAAATGGCACAACCTCACAGCAAAAGATCCTGACAAATTCAAGGTCACAGCTGAAACACACCAACTCGCATCCTCAGAGTTCTACGCACGTTGGCGCGAATACTGCCAAAAAGTATTTCGCACTCGCATCTTCATCACCGCTCTTAACCGCTAATATCACCTCACAACGCCTCTACGTCTCTCTTGACGTAGAGGCAACCAACAAACAATAAGATGTCTAAAGAACAACAATCAGAGACCGACGCGCGGGTCACAGGAACACTCTGGGGATCAGCAGACTCAGATACCAGAATCTTTTGGGACACCACAGGCGGAATCAACCAAGGAACAGTATTTGGCAACGCAGGACCAATGCCAATAAACAACGCCACATACGAAAATTGTGCAAAACTCGCAGAAGCCTGGAATCTGCACATCATCGATCACAAATAATATGAACATTCTCATCGTAACCGAATCACTAGATAGCCTATTCCAAGAAGGACACGAAACAATCCAAGAAGCCATTGATCACGCAAATCAAATCAAAGGAACAGTACGTCTCTCAATAACAGACGACAATTCAACCTACGATTTCACCATCCAAAAAGAATATCTCGCAACAACATGAAGATCACATTCCACGAATCAACACAAGTCCCTGTCACCATCATTATGAAACCTGAAATCAAAGCAAAAATACTCGGATGTCGCAATGGCATCACAAAGATTAACGCATTCTTCCCATATCCCCAAGGTGCAACAATTTGTTATACGCGCACGCGATCCAAGGTGGCACCGGGAGGCATCGACACTTTCGATTCACGATTCATTCATCACCAGAAATCACAATCCTGCGAATTTCCAGAACTTCATCAGAAGTTTCACGCGTGATCATCCTCATCTTAATCCCAATTCTCACTGTAACACTAATCGCACTAGAACAATCAACAAAGAAAGCAACACATACGAATGAAAATTACATCCCACATCTGTCCAACCTGCGCCGGACGCGGCTTCATCAAACAGGGACACCCAATTCGCAAACGCGGGAAAAAGAAATGTCCAACCTGTCAGGGAACTGGAGAAATCGTAAAAGAAAGTAAATAATATGATCATCATCAGAAATGGAGAAATCACCACATTGCACGTCAATGAGGACGAACTCGCTGCAATCATCGCATCACTCGCTGATGAACTTGTAGGAGGAAACGAAATACTTTCCACCCTGCTCTACATTGGAATAACCAAAGCATCACTCAATGCCCTAAAAACAATGCTTGAGAAAGTCTACGAAAAACGAAAAGAACCAGAAATCAAAACAATTGGCAATATGCTACTTACCATCAAAGCCGGCATCGAATCAAACAAAAACCCAGACGGAACCACAAACCAATAATTTCGGTAAACAACAAACAAACATAAAACATATGATCAAAGTATCACACAACGAAAAAGGCCAAATCATCACCACCTGCGACACTGTGGAAGAATTTGGATCACTCACATACGCCTGCATGACAACAATGGCTGGAGGACACAAAGAAACCGTGAAAATCATGATTGCAAGTATGGCAATCATGCCACTTGAAGAATTCAAAGACCGGTTAATGAGCGCACCAACACCTGAATCCATGAAGCCTCTCAAAGAATTCATGGTTGAAGTATGTAAAGAAAAATGCGACATGACATCACCGCTCAGTAAAGCAGGCACTGATGGAACTACAAATGAGGACATATTAAACATGATCATGCCTGAATTAACCACAAAACCTTCACGCGAAACCCGTCCTCCAGGATTTGGACCGAACTAACATCACATGAAAACAACAATCAACACAAAACCTATGGCGAAACAAATCAATTTGCAGTTTCGGTTTCCAATTGCAATCAATCCATCAAATCCACAAGAACTCAATGTTCTTATTCCAACATCACCTGATGCACAACCACTCGTTGCAATCAGCCACCCAGATGTCATCACTGAGTTTGAACTCAGCAAATCAGAACAAGCAAAAATGCTTGAAGCCGCAAACGAAGCTGCCCTAAAAGCAATCGTCATTGTTGAATAACAACACTAACCTTAACATCTAATCTTATGGCAAAGCAAACTAAGAAATCCACTCCAGAAATGTACGTCGGCCTTGTGCAAGACGCACGTAACGTAAATCGCTGTCTCATGGAAGACGTCGATCTCAACTACACTCTCTGTGATTCATTCTCGCAGATTGAAGCAATGAAGTCATACGAAGAACTCGTCAAACCTACAATCGGCAAGGTTTGGAAAAACTTCAATGAATTCGAAGAAAAAGTCAATGAACAAACAGCCCTCACATACCACGAACAACTCTTCGGAAAGAACCCGCCTGACAAACAGGAACTTGTCACGACCAAATTGCTGGTCTGGCACAAGCTCTGTTCAACCGCAAAGAACAACCTCACTAATCAATCTGGGACGCCAAAGGATCCAGAAACCGGCCGTAAAAGCACTATTCTCAATAGTGTTTACACTCGAGGTGAAATCACTGAAGGTACAGCTGACATCAAGACATACCAAGCACTCAAATGCCTTGAACTTTTCCGTAACTGTATCGGAGAACGTGAAGAAATCACAGAAGGAGAATTAAAGCAATATGTCATCGATCACGCCGACGTCCTCAAAACACGCCAAGATCCGTGGCGCATCTTCCAATACTACCGCCCAACGCTCATCAAAGCAAAACTCATCCGCCGTAAATAATTTGGTCGTAAAACACGATCATTAACCAAAAAACAAGAAAACATATGACACAAAACCAATTATTCGCATTACCTGTTGGAACAGTAGTAATGCTAATACAAGATACTGCTACTCTCGATAGTTATGGAATTCCAACAAAACTAGCAGGAAAACAAGTAACAATTAAATCATTTGATGTTGGAAACAACTGTGCTTATTTCACATGCCTAGACTTCGCAACAAGTTTAGCTGGACAACCACAACACTTCCGTTTCATTAACGACAACAAACAAAAGCCAACAAAATTCTCCCGCAAAGACGTTGAAGACTTTGCGAAACAAGGCTCAAATGCTCGCCTCGCAACGGAACTCACAATTCGTATAAATGCAGCACGTAACGAACTCGCAAAGGCTGCATCACCTGCTGAGTTTCGTAAAACAATCAATGCTGTCAACGAACAAATCCGTCAAGCCAAGCTAATTCACGCAGCAATCAAACAATAGGATGGATCCGCTCACGTTCCGCAAGGCACGAAGAGCAAGACAACTCCTCCTCTTACTCGTCGTAATTGGATTCATATATGGAGGAATCATCCTAACTAATCTGATTGCTCACTTAAAAAAGCAATAGCAACTCCCTCCTGGCTAACAACCAGGAGGGAACCATTTATGAAAATCATCATCGCAAAAGCAATTCACCAAGCGAACTATCCAATTCACATCTTGGTAGAACGCTTTCACGTTGAAGAAGTAGCAGTCATCATTAAATCAAAGAAAACAGCAAAAATCACTGTTGGAATTGTGCTAATGCTTGTCGGATCCACAATGGCGACACATCCAGTTGTCTTTATTCCACACGTCATCTGGGACGCAATGTCTTACGGACTCCACGGCTATGGAGCTTTGCCGCTCATCAAGGTGGCATGTAAACACCTAAATCTCGAAGAACTTGAAGAACGAGCTGAAAAAGAACTCGTAAACAAATAACATTCACCCCGATGCATTCCAAGGTATCGGGGTTTTTCTTTTCACACACCTCCGATTTAGTTGCTCGCTCGTTTCACTCGCTCGAGGGCCTTGCACTGCCCGCGGGTGATTCGCACTGCCCGCGGGTCGTATCTGCAAAATGCATTTACATGTTTACAGAATGCATTACGGGAGTTATATTTCTTACATGAATAAACGTGATGTTACCATATCTGCAATAGGCGATGACAAATTGCGAGTTAACCTGTTTTTCTATGATGACCTAGATTTAAGGTTTGTTCATAGCATGCCGCGGTTTAGTCGTGATTTCTTTAACGTTATTTTTAATTGGATCGATAAAGGCCAAGTACCAGAATCAGCACAACACATAAACTAATATGAGTGAATCAATCGATACTGTAGAAACCGTAGTTCAATCGATTCGCGAAGGTCAATACGACCAGGATTTGCGATCGATACAACATGCTTTGCATGAACGCAAAGCGCAATTAACAATGCGTCTCGCTGTTACATTACAACGTGGCGACAAGGTGCGAATCGTATCGGGACGACCGCAATACATCGTCGGAGCGACTGCTACCGTGACAGACGTCATGCAGAAATACTGCCGCATAGATCTTGATCAACCAGCGGGGAATTATCATCGCGGCATCCGTTGCCCAATTTCCATGCTTGCACGAATCTAAAAGTAATTTTCCCGCTAATACTGAGAATCTCCTGTTTACATTGGTAAGCAGGTATGTTAAAGTTAGAATGAACATAGCCCAACAGGGCACAACACAGAAAGAAGAAACATATGGCTAAGAAAACCAAAGAAGTCGCACCCACTGCTGAAGGCGCTTCGACCACTCCCGCACCTGCCGCTCCTCCGAAAGGCGAAAACGATCGTTTCACGCGCGTGTTCGTTGACGGTAAGGCTCAGCCTGCGCTGAATGCTGATGGCAGCGCTAAGCGCGTTGCTCCGCAGCTCCAAGCGATCGCGAATACGCTCGAAGCGGTTGGTGAATCTGGTTGCACCCGCAAGGAACTCGTTGAGCTTCTCTCGAAGCCAGGCGTGCTCACCACGCGGCAACCGGTTGGTCGCATCCTGAGTTATTACCAGAAAGATCTGGTGAACTTCGGTCTCGCGACTCGCGTTCCGCAGTAATCCCCTTACACCGCTCTTACGAGCGGTTCGAGGTTCCTCTCCCGAGGCGTCTCCTCATTGAATGACATATCTGCGAAAGCAGACTTCTCGCCAATGAGGGGATAGCTCGGGTGAGACCGTGTGGGAAAACCATCGCCGGTAAAGCTGCCGATAATTACCGCGGCACACTCATCCGAATAATTTAGACAACCTTTGCAGTGGCGTCTTGTAAACCACAGTAACTGCAAGCTTGTGCGTCTAGTCGTAACGCAATGACTTTGGCTGGTCTGCCCCCAGTCTTTCAACATGAATACTGATTTCCAGAACTAAGAATTATGAAACCACAAGGCGCATTCAGACCGATGCTCGCAGCATCGAAACCGAAGGATTATACGATCGAGCAGTTCTACTCTCGATTGGTGTTTCCGGTAATAGCAACTCCAAAACTCGATGGCATACGTTGCGTAACGCGTGATCTTCCACGACCACGTGGGTATCAGTCTGAGGCATTCTCACGATCATTGAAGCCAATTCCCAACGCACACATAGCTGCGCAAATCGGAATGCACTGTCCTCCCGGTCTCGATGGAGAACTCATGACCTACGCTTCTGATCTTTTCGATCCAGAACTCAAGCTCCGTAACTTCAATGACATCTCATCTGACGTCATGTCGTTCTCAGGCGCTCCCAACTTCAAGTATCACATCTTCGACTACCACGTGGAACATTCCACGCAGGTGATGTATCGAGATCGAATTCACCATCTCGAAACAGCAATCTATCCTACGCTCCCATCGTGGTGTGTTACAGTGCCATCGCGCACAATTACGTCCCTGTCACAACTCTTGGAATACGAAGCCGAACAGATCGCTAATGGTTTCGAAGGTATCTGTTTTCGTGATCCGAATTCTCCATATAAGTATGGTCGTTCAACGTTGCGGGAAGGGTGGTTAATTAAGATGAAGCGCTTCGTAACTGAAGAAGCGGTGATTATTGGAGTGGAGGAAGAGATGGCAAATAATAACCCGCAAACCCTAGGTGCTACTGGGTATGCGGAGCGTTCATCCCATCAAGCGAATTTAGTTGGTAAAGAACGCATGGGTGCGTTAGTCTGTCGTTTACTTGGACAAGACAGTGAAACAGGAGCGCCTGAGGGATTATTTCGTGTTGGCACTGGATTCACCGCTCAGCAACGTCAGAACATGTGGGATGCTCGTGGTACTCTGATTGGTCGAATCATTACGATCAAACACATGCCGTATGGCGCTAAGGATTTACCGCGCATTCCAGTGTTTGTTGGGTTTAGAGATGTGAGGGATTTATGAATCTACCCGAACCATACGCCAGTGCGCCTACGCCGAGGACAAATAAAGCAATAAGAAAGTGGCAAGGCTGGAAATATTATCTTCTTCCAGAACAAACTCCACCAACTAACGCACAAGCATTTGTAAATCCAGAAGATGTGGAAAAGCTCGAACGCGAAAACATCTGGCTGAGGGAGGTGGTGGAGAAATTAAAAGACGTAGCTCAAACCTTTGAACATAAACACAGCAAGGGCAAAGAAGCCCTCTCCGCCTACAACCAACTGCAAGAGTGTTTGAAATCAACAAATAAGGCGTAACAATCCCGATGCTTAGGTGTTTACATAGGACACGGGATAATTTATAGTGAATGAAGATATGCTTCAAAAGCCCTGGATATTAGTCGCTGACGGGATCATGATCAACTTGAACTTCATCATCAAGTTTATTCGTAAGTCTGATACTGCTGAAGGCATAATCTTCTTTCATAGTAGCGCTGGGACTGCAGCATCACAACGTGTTAACTACGCTGATGCTGGTGCTGCCGATGCAAAATTTGCGGAAATACAAGCCATCTTGGAAGCTGGAGCAGTATTTCAAGATGTGAGTGCGTGAGAATCCCCTCCTTCTTTCTTTTTCTCTCGCACCCGCAATAATTTTGAAGTTTACACCTGAATAGTCGGGTGTTATAGTAGAATAAGAATATGAGAATCGAATCTGAATCATCTGTCATAGAGCACTTCGAACACGACGAAGAAACTCTCCAACTCACCGTCAAGTTCCGATCTGGGAAATCCTACACTTACCAGAAAGTTCCACAAGAAGTTGCTGACGCTTTTGCGGCCGCGGATTCCCATGGTCGCTTCTTCAACGAAAACATCAAAGGTCAATATGAGTAACGCACGCGGAAAATCAATCGATAAAACATATCTTTCGATCGACAATGCCGAAGATCGAGGATTCATTCATCGTGACTACATCGCTCACTGTTTGCGATGGACTCACGTTTTGAAGCGACTATATGAACGCAAAACATATCAGACTGCTCGCATTCTTGATGTTGGTTGCGGTCGTGAGCTTCCAATGGCTAAGATGCTCTACTCGTCCAAGCTTATTCCTGCTGCTTACTTCGGCGTCGATGTGGGTCCTGTTAACGATGAAGACTTTCAGAAGCTGAAGGGTGACATGGCGCTTCGGACCAAGATCTTTGAGGAGACGAATTTCTTAGAATTGGATTATGATGATTTCGGCGTCAATAAAACAGATCCAATTGAACATTGGAACAATCATGGTCCTAATATCGTCACTTGCTTCGAAGTTCTGGAGCACGTTGAGCCTAAGATGATGTTCGATATGCTCGAACACATGAAGCGACTCACCACTCCCGATGCTCGCTTCTTCATCAGCACACCATGCTGGAACCGTACTGACTGTGCAGCAAATCACGTAAATGAGATGCTTTACGAATCTCTTGGCGCAGGATTTGAGCGTCATGGATTCGTCGTGGAAAACGTGTATGGGACGTTTGCAAGTATCAGGGATTATGAACACTTGCTTGGTGAAACTAAGTGTAGTGGAGACCCAGATACACTGCGTGATGTGTTTAACCAGCTTCGTGCTTATTACGACACGAACTTTCTCTCGTGCATCTTCGCTCCATTGTTTCCCGCACAGTCACGTAACTGCTTATGGGAGTTGAGTAAGTTTCGTCAAGGAGATCCGCGAGGTCGTAAATTTCCAGGCATTGCTGCAATTCAACAACCGTGGAGCAGCTCTGCACTGTGGCAGGACATGTCAATTTAGTGAAAACACCAGAACAAAGGATTGAGCACGCTAAATATATGCGAGCTTATTTACAAGATCCTGTAAATAAGCCAAGCACAATGCTCGCTGCAATATCTATTTAACAGCAAAACTCAAAATAGATGAACATCGCCTGGCAAGAAATAAAAGAATGCGGGAATACTATGCTTCTCATCCAGAAGCTAAACTCAAGGCTTCTGTTAGAAAGAAAGTTTATACAGCGCTCAGGAACGGTAAATTAGTTAAACAACCGTGCCACTGTGGAAATGTTAAAGTAGAAGCACATCATGAGGATTACTCAAAACCACTAGAAGTAAAATGGCTCTGTAAACAACACCACTTAATTGACGATAAACTATGAACAAAACACCAGAACAAGTATTGGCAGAAGGAGCGGCGAATAAAACTCGCGCGACTACTGGAACAAATGATGTAACCATGCGTGTATCGGTTGGTTCCGATAACAACGCGGTGATTAAGCACATACCAGATATGTTTCAAGATGTCGTAGACTTTCACAAGAAGTTTGGCATCCAATACGATGGACCGCCGCGTGGACGTGATGGAGATCTCTTCAAGTTTCGTGATCTTCGATTCCATGAAGAGATTAGGGAAATTCGTGACGCCATTGACGCCTGTCAAGCTGCTGAAGAACTCGATGGTTACGTTGATCTAATCTACATAATCCTCGGCACATGCCATCTTCGTGGGTGGGACTTCAACACAGCGTGGAAGCGTGTCCATGAAGCTAACATGAAGAAGGAGCGGGCCAACAAGGATAATCCCGGAAAGTATGGCACTCTTGGTGATAAGGTTGACATCGTGAAACCACCGGGATGGACAGCGCCAGATATGACTGATCTCGTCATCGTCAAGAAGGAGGAATCCAAGTGAGACTGTTCATAGTCGAAGGACCTGATTGTAGCGGCAAGTCCACGTTTGCACAACATCTTGCTACTCAACGCAATGCGACATATATGCATGCGACAGGAGCTAAGAGTCTTCATGCAGGAATGTATGAATACCACCAGTCCCTGTTGCATGATGCGAGAGTCAATCTTCTGAATCGCGATGTGGTGTTAGATCGCTTCTGGCCGAGTGAGTTGGTGTATGGTCAGATCTTTCGTCCTGCCATGAGTGATCGCGTATACGACTTCGTTCAGATGTTGCATGATGTCGGATCACTGAATCCAACATACATCTTTTGCGATGACCAAGACGTGGAAGAACGTCATAAGAAGGAGATGGATTCCGATCATCCATACAATGCTTTCCAGTTCGCGAGAGTTGTGGAGGATTATCGGCGACTCACTCTCGAGATGATGGATGCCCCAGCATTGCCCAAACTTTGGCATCCTCGGACACCACCATCTGAGATGAAGTTCGACGTGCGTCGATATTCGATGCTTGAACACGGTGATAAGATGGGAACATTTGTCGATGCGTTATGACACCTACAGCGAATACAGCTTATCGTGGATTATTGGACACCGTCTACGTTGGTGGAGCAGAAATTGCTCCCCGTGGATTCAAGACTCGTGAGATACTGGGATACCAGACCTGCATTGACATGCGATATCCCATTGTCACGATTCCTTCTAGGAAACTCAATTATCGGTTCATGGCAGCAGAAGCTTATTGGATTCTGACTGGTCAACAGGGTCTTGATGAGCTCACGCCTTATTGTAAGAACATGGCGAAGTTCTCTGACGATAACCTCACGTTGTCTGGCGCGTATGGTCCTCGATTTATATCGCAATCACGCTATATCGTGGATGCTCTCGTCAGTGACAATTCCACCAGACAGGCAGTGCTCACAATTTGGGAGCGTAATCCTAGACCATCAAAAGATATACCATGCACTGTGAGTTTACAGTGGTTGTTGCGTAACAACAAGTTACATTGTATTGCGCACATGCGATCGCAGGATGTTTGGCTTGGGTGGCCATACGACGTGTTCTCATTCACCATGATGACGTGCTACATCATTGCGCTGGCACGAAGTCAAGGATATGTGCTTGATTGGGAACTCGGTAATCTTCGCGTGATGGTAGGTTCACAACATCTATATGATCAGGATTCACGTAGTGCAATTGACGTCATTACGTCAAAATACGAGGATGACGGGGTAATTTTGGGTATATCAAGTCTAAGGTGTAATACTCCTGGTGACATATTGATGTGCCTAGGAAACGCTAGGAATGCGGATAATACACTGGTTTTAACTCAAATTCAACACGCCTTATGCCAATAAGTAGTAAGCAGCGTAGTGCTAACGCAAAGGTCTTTAGAGCTGTGCATTCAGGACGGTTGATCAAACAACCGTGTGCTGTTTGTGGAAACCATAAAGTGCAAGCACATCATGAGGATTATTCTAAACCACTAGATGTTATTTGGTTGTGTAGATTACACCACATTCGATTACATCGAAGTAGGTTTACCAAGAAACGCAAAACTCCAAAGAATTATGGTTAATCGTCCCACCGTCCAAGAAATAGCTGAACGCATAGCAGTCGTCATGGCGCTTCGATCAGAAGATCCATGGACGAAGGTTGGTGCCGTAGCATTAACTGATGATAACAGGATCATTGCAACTGCCTATAATGGACTGTTGCCTGGCGTGAGCTTAAATGCAGTGTGGAAACACACAAATAAGTCTCCTGATCGTGAATATCGTCTCCCATACATGATTCATGCCGAGCAGAACCTTTGCTCATTGATCAAGCGTGGAGAAGCATCGTGGTGCGTAGTAACCATATGTCCCTGTCCTAGCTGCTTGCTATTATTAGCATGCCACGGGATTAAAAAGATAGTTTACTTGGATGACTACGCACGTGATAATAGAGCAATAGAAGTTGCGAAATTTTACAACATCGAATTATGCCATGCGAAAACGAAAATTTAGACCAGATACGTCCGACAACTTTCAAGATTCGTTGTTTCAACCTCCGTCTGAGTGGACGCCTAGTGGGTTCCCTAACCTTAGAGGGGAGAAACTTATTGGACTCGACATCGAGACCAAGGATCCCCATCTCAGAGAGCGAGGCCCAGGTTTTATTCGAGGTGATGCTCAAGTCGTTGGTTTTTCAGTTGCAACTCTTGACCGAGCTTGGTATTTCCCATTTGGGCATCTCGGTGGGGGCAACATCGACAGAGGTGCGTGCGTCGAATTCATACGTGATCAAGTTAGTGATCCAGATAGATTCATATGTGGAGCCAATCTCCAATACGAACTTGAGGGAATTGATAAAGGTCTTGGAGTCGCCGTTAGATCTCGAACGATCGATATCCAAATTGCGGAGGCTTTGATTGATGAAGAAGCTGAAACATATCAACTTGATGCCCTATCAAAGAAGTATCTTAGAAGGGGGAAAGATGAGTCTCTTTTGCGGGAGGCAGCGTCCGCCTATGGTGTTGACCCAAAATCAGGTCTCTGGAAACTCCATTCCAAGTACGTGGGTCCTTATGCAGAGTTCGACGCTATGGGACCTTTACATATCTTCCGTGAACAACAGAAAATTCTTAGTGCTGAAGGCACAGAGCGAGTATTTCAGCTAGAAATGGAGTTACTTCCTATTCTGTGGGAGATGCGGAAGCAGGGCATTCCCATGGACATGGAAGCAGCTAATAAGCTGTCAGCGCTACTTAAGGTTGAGGAAGACAAGTTACGACTAAGGCTTAAGCATGAATTCCAAACAGATTGTAACGAAATGTCGGGACCCGAAATTGCTGTTGTCTGTGATCGTCTCAGAATTCTCTATCCCAGAACACCTAAGGGAGCCCCAAGTTTCACTGCGGATTACCTCGACGAAGCAGACCATCCGTTTCTCATTCTCATCAATGACCTACGTGAATGTAGTGGAATGCGGAATAAGTTCGTCGATGGATGGATTCACAAGAATGAAGTTAATGGCAGAATCCACCCACAGTGGCGTCAGTGCGCGAGTGATGAAGGGGGTACGAGAACTGGTCGCATGGCTGCGAGCAATCCAAATCCCCAACAAGTTCCGGCTGGCAAGTATCGTAAGACTGGAAAAGAAAATCCAATTGGTCGCGCAATACGAGCCTGCTTTTGTAGTGATACCGGGTTATTTGGTAAACTAGACTACAGTCAACAAGAACCAAAAGTTCTCGTACACTTCGCGAATCTATGCAACTATACTGGCGCAAGAGCCGCCGCTGAAGCCTATGCCAAAGACAAGAAACTCGACTTTTACACCTTCATGCAAGAGGCCGCTGGTATTGATCGACGCCCGGCAAAAGACATGTATCTTGGTCGTTGCTACGGAATGGGCGCTGATAAACTGGCTCGTAAACTCAATCGTACAAAGGAGGAAGCGGCGCAAATCCTCCAAGTGTTCGACGAAAAAGTTCCATTCGTCAAAGAAATAGCCGATGCCTGTATGAAAGCAGCAACAGATCGTGGTTACATTAAGACCCTGTTAGGACGTCGTAGACATTTCAATTTGTGGGAACCGTTCGATGCATACAAGAGAAACAGGGACTTTAAGAATGGAGTTCCAGGTGCGCGTCAATGCGTTCCACTACCTGAGGCGCAGGCACGAGAGTTGTATCCCGGAGTTCAGTTGCGACGATCAAATACCCATAAGGCGTTAAATGCATTGATTCAGGGATCGTCTGCTGATATGACGAAGGCTGCGTTAATTAAGATTCGTCGTGAAGGGAATGTGATTCCATATATGCAGGTGCATGACGAGATTGATTTTGCTGCGCGCGATGAGGCACACGCACATCAATGTCAGCACCTCGCTGAAACGTGCGTTGACATGACAGTGCCAATTAGAGCGGATCTATCGCTCGGAAAGACGTGGAGATGAAAACTGAAGCGCAATTCAAAGCACAATTTTGCTCGTTACTTCGAAGGACTTGTGATGTTACAACCATCGAATCGACAACTGGACGTGGCATTCCTGATGTGAATATCTGTTATCAAGGTGTTGAAGTCTGGACTGAACTTAAGATCTTTCAGGGTGGCAGAGTACTGTTACGTCCTGAGCAATACGCTTGGGGAGTTCGTCGGACCGTTGAACATCGTGGCAGG
>Ga0208825_1000386_pt1 | contig 44146 bp, 40 predicted proteins | sample AD_UKC113_MetaG_FD_184450 | JGI IMG/M metagenome (GOLD analysis project Ga0208825, IMG submission 184450) | Active sludge microbial communities of municipal wastewater-treating anaerobic digesters from Hong Kong - AD_UKC113_MetaG (SPAdes)... | ecosystem: Engineered > Bioreactor > Anaerobic >... | reverse complement strand
CCGGCGATATCTTCCAACCGGCTGGTACTGCGCGCCTTTTGGCGCTTGCCACGATGCCCGGTGATGGCAAAGCGATGCGCCTCGTCGCGCACTTGTTGCACCAGTTGCAACGCTGGTGAAGCCGCGCCCGGCTGCACTTCGCGCGCATCTGGCAGCAGCAGGGTTTCATCACCGGCTTTGCGCGCCGGGCCCTTGGCCACGCCCACCAGGACCACGCCAAACAGACCGGCTTCGCGCAACACATCGCGGGCCTGCGCCACCTGCCCGGCCCCGCCATCAATCAACAGCACATCAGGCAGCACGATCTCGGGCTGACCTTCCGCCGCTGGGCGAAAGCGCCGTTGCAAGGCTTGGTGCATGGCCGCGTAGTCATCGCCCGGCTCGATCCCGCTGATGTTGTAGCGCCGGTATTGCTTGCGCAGTGGGCCTTGCGCATCAAACACCACGCACGAGGCCACGGTGGCCTCGCCCATGGTGTGGCTGATGTCGAAACACTCGATTCGCGCCGGCGACTCTTGCATCCCCAGCAACACGCGCAACGCCTCCACGCGCGCCTGCTGCGCGCTACTGCTGGTCAACTCGGTGGCCAGCGCCAGTTGCGCGTTGCGCCGCGCCATCTCCACATGCGCGGCGCGTTCGCCACGCACATTGCTGCGCAGTTCAATTTTGCGGCCGGCGTGCTCGCCCAGCGCGTGTTCGATCAACGCACGCTCTGGGATGTCGTGCTCCAACACGATCTCGCTGGGCGGCGGTTGCTCGGCGTAGTACTGCGATACGAACGCGGCCAGTACTTCCGGTGCGCTGTCCTCGCCATTGGTTTTCGGGAAAAACGCGCGGGTGCCCAAGTTGCGGCCATCGCGAAACGCCAGCAACAGCACGCAGGCGGCGGCACCCTGCATGGCCACCGCAAGCACGTCGAGGTCGGCGCTGCGGCCATCCACAAACTGACGCACCTGCAATTTACGAATGCCGGCAATCAAATCGCGCAGGCGTGCGGCCTCTTCAAACGCCAATGCTTCGCTGGCAGCGGCCATTGCGTGCTCCAGCTCGCCGGTCAGTGCGTCGCTGCGGCCTTCCAAAAACAACGTGGCGCGGCGAACCGATTCGGCGTAGTCGCCAGCTTCGATCAAACCCACGCAAGGCGCACTGCAACGGCCAATCTGGTATTGCAGGCAAGGCCGGCTGCGATTGTTGAACACACTGTCTTCGCAGCTACGCAGGCGAAACAGTTTTTGCATCATGTTCAAGGTGTCGCGCACCGCACCCGTGCTGGGGTAAGGGCCAAAATAACGCCCTGGCAGCGAGCGCGGGCCACGATGCAGGCCCAGCCGTGGCGTGGCCTCCTTGGTTAGTAAAATGTAGGGGTAGCTTTTGTCGTCGCGCAGCAACACGTTGTAGCGCGGCTTCAGCGATTTGATCAGCTGGTTTTCCAGCAACAAGGCATCCGCTTCGCTACGGGTGACGGTAACCTCCATCCGCACCACCTGCGCCAGCATCGCCATGATCCGCGCGACTTTGGGGGTGGCGTTGAAGTAGCTGCTGACGCGATTGCGCAATGCACGCGCCTTGCCGACGTACAGCACACCATCGGCGGCATCAAACATCCGATACACACCCGGCACCAACGGCAACGCGGCGGCGAATGCGCGGCCGTCGAATACCGGCGGGGTTGGTGTGGGCGTGCTCATGGCCGGTTGCCGCGCCTGCTCAGAAGCGCCGCTGGCGTACCCGCTCCACAATCTCGGCGGCGGCGTTGTCGATCAATTTATAGGCATGCTCAAAATCGCGCGCGCTGCCGTAGTACGGGTCGGGCACGTCTTTTTTGCCCAGCCCGGCCCAGTCCAGCAACAGCTCCACTTGTGCATGCGAGGTGCGCGGCTTGCGTATGCGCGCATCGTGCAAGATGGTGCGGTCAGCGCACAGCAACACATCGAAGGCGTCGAAATCTTCCAGCGTCAGTCGACGCGCGCGCAACATGGAAATATCCACACCGTGCTTGTTCGCACAGGCAATCGCGCGCGAATCCGGCGGCTGCCCCACATGCGAATCGCCGGTGCCTACCGAGTCCACCCGCGCTTGCGCGCTTAGCCCGGCTTGTTCCAGTTGCACACGCAGCACACCTTCGGCGGTGGGGGATCGGCAGATATTGCCCAGGCACACCATCAGGATGGAAAACGGTCTTGTCACAGTCGCCACGTGGCTATTGCTCCATAAAAATCTGCTGCGCGCGGGCCAAGTCGTCCGGCGTATCCACCCCGGGTGGAAATGGCGAGGGTGCCAAGGCCACCGCGATGCGCCAGCCGGCAGCGAGTGCGCGCAATTGTTCCAATGCTTCGGTGCGCTCAAGCGCGCTCACCGGCAAAGCCGCAAACGCACGCAATGCCGCCACGCGATAGCCATAGATGCCGATATGCCGCAGCCATTGGCCTTGTGGCATCACGCTGCGGTCGCGCGCAAAGGCGTCGCGCGGATACGGAATGGGTGCGCGGCTAAAATACAGCGCATCGCCACTGCCGGCACGCACCACCTTCACGGCATTGGGGTCTAGCAAGGTGGCGATTTCGGTGATGGGGGCCGCGAGCGTGGCGATCCCTGCGCCACTGCTGGCCACGGTATGAGCCACGCAGGCAATCCCATCGGCGGGTGCGAAGGGTTCATCGCCTTGCAGATTGACCACGATGGCATCATCCCCCCAGCCCGCCAGTTGCGCGCACTCGGCCAGGCGATCGGTGCCGGAGGCATGTTCGGGCGAGGTCATCGCCACGTTCACACCGCTGCCGTGCAGCGCCTCGGCAATGCGCGCATCGTCGGTGGCCACCCACACCGCGCTTGCGCCGGCGGCCAAGGCGCGCCTGGCAACGTGCAGCACCATCGGTTCGCCACCGATAAGGCGCAAGGGTTTGCCGGGCAGGCGCGAGGCCGCGTAGCGGGCGGGAATGGCAACGATGAAATCAGCGGGCGTCATGGCTTGCATTATCGCCTGCCACCGCAGCCGCGGGGATACGCTGCAACAGCGCTGCCCAAAACGCTTCCGGCAACTGCGCCTGAACCGGCACCGCCCATGCTTGCGGCAGCGCAAATGCAGTGCACTTCACTGCATCTTTTTCGGTCATCAAGATGGGTAAGGGACTGCCAAAATCGATGTCTTGTTCGGTGTAGGCGTGATGGTCGGGGAAGGCATGCGGCACCACCGCCAACCCGGCATCGCGCAGCATCGAAAAAAATCGCTCGGGCTCACCAATCCCGGCCACGGCATGCACGCGCTGGCCGCTGAAGGCGCGCAGTGACAATGCGCGGCCACCGGCCAAGGGACGTAGCTCGCCAATGCCCAGCGCCATCGGCCATTCGTTGGCTGTGCTAGCGGCTGGTGTCGCGGCCACCCCTAGATTCAGCACGCGAAATTGACAGTCCGCGGCGCGCTCGATGGGTTCGCGTAGAGGGCCGGCCGGCAGCAGCCGACCATTGCCGTAGCGGCGGCGTACGTCCAAAACTTCGATTTCGATATCGCGCGCCAAACGATAGTGCTGCAACCCATCATCGCAGACGATGATGTTGCAACCCGCCTGGCGCAAGGCCTGCGCTGCGGCGACGCGATTACGATCCACCCGCACCTTGACGCCACACGCTTGCGCGATCAGCAAGGGCTCATCGCCACAATCTGCCGCATCCATGCCGGGGACAACCCAACGCGGTGTGTTGGCGTGGCGCCGGCCATAACCACGGCTGGCCACGCCGGGCGTCCAGCCCGCCGCCTGCAAGCGCGCCACAAGTGCCAGTACCAACGGCGTTTTACCGCTGCCGCCAGCCACAAGATTACCCACCACGATCACCGGCACGCCCGGGTGTTGTTTGCGCAACAGCCCATGCCGAAATGCAGCGCGGCGCAGCGCCGTGATGCCGGCGTACACCACCGACAACAGCCGCGCAGACAGCGGTGGCGCGCTGCCATCAAACCACCACGATGGCGCTTGCTGCGGCAGCCGCGAACGCCTCAAACGGCAGCCTCGCGAAATTGCATTGCGTGCAGATGCGCGTACAAACCGCCGCGTGCCAGCAACGCCACGTGGGTGCCCTGCTCGACCAACCGGCCCTCGTCCAAGACCAGCACCTGGTCGGCGTGCTCGATGGTGGACAAGCGATGCGCGATGACCAAGGTGGTGCGGTCGGGAATAAGCTTGGCCAGCGCCTCTTGCACCAGCCGTTCGGATTCGTTGTCGAGCGCGGCGGTGGCCTCGTCCAAAATCAGAATCGGCGCGTCTTTCAGGATGGCGCGGGCGATGGCCAAACGCTGGCGCTGGCCGCCGGACAATTTGCCGCCTTTGGCACCAATGGCTGTATCCACCCCATCCGGCAACTGGGCCACAAACTCCATAGCATTGGCAGCACGCAATGCCTCTGCAACCGCTGCGGCATCGGCCTGCTGCAACTCGCCGTAGGCCACATTACGGGCCACGCTGGCATCAAACAACATCACCTGTTGGCCCACCATCGCCACCTGCCGGCGTAAATCGGCCAATGCATACGCACTCAGCGGATGGCCATCCAGCAAAATCTGGCCACTTTCCGGCTCATAAAAACGCGGGATCAATTTGACCAAGGTCGATTTGCCACTGCCTGAGCGTCCGACAATCGCGGTGACGGTGCCGGGCCGCGCGGTAAAGCTGATGTCAGCCAAAGCCGCCTGCCCCTGCCCGGGGTAGCGCGCCTGCACCCCGCAAAACGTCAACACACCCTGCGTGCGTTGCAGCGGGCGGGTGCCGGTATCGACCTCGTCGGCGGCGTCCAGCACGCTGAATAAACGCTCGGCCGACACAATCCCGCGTTGCAACATGCCCTGCACATTGGTCAGTTGTTTCAATGCCGGGATGATTGCCATCATCGCCAACATCAGCTGCACAAACCCGCCTGCGGTCAGCCGCCCGTCGATGGCCTCGCGGCCGGCAAAAAACAGCATCAAGGCCAAGCCCACCGCACCGGTCAATTGCACCACTGCCGATGAAATACTGCGGGTGGCTTCCACTTTCAAATTCAGCCGCAGGTATTCATTGGCGAGGCTGGAATAGCGCGCCATTTCAACTGCCTGCGCGCCATATACCTTCACTTCCTGTTGATTGGACAGGGCTTGGTCGGCGGCCAGCATGAGCTCGGTTGAGCTTTCTTGTACGCGATGACCAAAGCGGCGATAACGCTTGCCGACTTTATCCATCAACCAAGCAATCGCCGGTGCCAGCAACAGCACCACCAAGGTCACCCGCCAACTGGCATACAGCATGACCGCCAGCATTGACACCACCTGCAACGACTGTTGCAGCATGACCTTGGCCGAATCAATCGCGGCCTGCGCCACTTGATCGCTGTCTGAGCCCAACCGCACCAGCATCGATGGCACCGGTTCGGAATCAAACCGCAGGCCCGGCAGGCGCAGGTATTTGGCCATCGCACCCACCCGCATATCGCGTGCGATGCCACGCCCGGCCTTGGCCATGAACACGTCGCTTAGATACCCAGACAAGCCACGCACTACGAAGATACCAACGATGGCCAGTGGCAGCAGTAGGCTAAATTCCTGATTGCGGGCGACGAAGGTTTCATCGACCATGGGCTTGGTCAGCAGGCCAAATGCAGCGGCCGCGGCACCTTCCAGCAGCATGCCTAACGCCGCCACCAGCAGCACACCACGGTAAAGCCGGGTAAACCCCATCAATCGGCGATAGATCACCCACGGGGTACTGCTGTCGGTCACGGGTTGGCCCCTGCCGTGGCCGCCGACGGCGCAGTGGCATTGGCAATTTTATGGAAGCCCAATTGGCCCAAGGCCTCGTAGGTGGTCACCACCGCCTGCCACGGGGTGCGTGCATCGGCGCGAATCAGCACGGTGCGGCTGCGATCTTCGCCAGCCACGGCACGTAGGGCTTGCTTGAGGGCATCCACATCCGTGCGCAGCACCTCGCGATCACCCACGAAGTAGCGCCCTTGCGCATTGATCAAAATTGACAATGGCTGCGCCTGCGCTGTGGCCGGCTGCCCATCGGCGCGCGGCAGTTCCAGTTTCAATACCGAGCGTGTGTCGAATGTGGTGGTCACCACGAAAAAAATCAGCAGGCACAGCAATACGTCGATCAGCGGGATCAAATTGATCTCAGGCGTGTCGTCGTCGCGGTAATCACGTATGCGCATGCGGACTCGCCTTATGGCTTTTTACGGGCATTGCCCGCCGTTGCCGCTGCGGTGTCTTCCAATACATCGCCCAGGCGCATCGCCTCGTGCTCCATATCAACGATATAGCTGGCGATGCGGCCACGAAAATAGCGATGGAAGGCCAAGGCCGGGATCGCCACGATCATGCCGGTGGCGGTGCAGACCAAGGCCTTGCCGATACCGCCGGCCAGTTGATTGGCATCACCAATACCATGATCGAGGATGCCAAGGAACATCTGGATCATGCCCACCACAGTGCCGAACAGGCCCAACAAGGGGCCGGCAGCGGCAATCGTGCCCAGCGAGTTCAAAAAGCGCTCCATCTTGTGCACTAGATGCCGGCCAACGTCTTCGACCCGCTCGCGCATGACCTCGCGACCGCGTTGGCGCACGTCTAACTGCGCCGCCAGCAAAGCCCCCAGCGGGGAATTGGAGCGTAACGAGTCGATATGTGCCTGCTCCAGCGGCTTGCCCTTGGCTACCCACACGCGCACTTCGTCGCCCAATCCGGGTGGCAGCACGCGCTCGCGACGCAAGCTCCAAAAACGCTCGACCACAATAGCCAATGCTGCCACGGTCAACAGCAATAGCGGGATCATGGGCCAGCCACCGGCCTTGATCAGTTCCAGCACGTCGTCATCCTTCGACCCTCATGGCCGCAAAAATTCAGGTGCGTAGCATAGCCCAGCCGCCTGCCCGCGCCGCTGTACCGCATCCCACAACCGCGGCAGATCGGCCCGGCGTTCGCGCATTTGCAGGCCACGCGCGCTCAGCCAGACGCGCATTGCGCCTGAGCGCGCGGTGTCCAGCACTTCTGCCCCGGCATCGCACCAACGGCGTACCACGCCCGCACGCGGGTGTTGAAACCGGTTGTCCGCGCCGGAAGACACCAATGCCAGCCGCGCGCCGGTTGCCGCTATAAAACCGGCATCCGAGGACCCCGCACTGCCGTGATGCGGCACAATCACCACCTCGTTATGCAACATGTCAGCTTGCTGGCCCAGCAGTTTGCGTTCGACATACTGGCCGATATCGCCCGCCAGCAAAGCACTGCCGTGCGCGGTTTCGACACGCAGCACGCAACTGGATTCATTATCCAAATACGGAATGCCCTCGGCGGGATGCAGGATGCGAAACCGCACGCCATCCCATTGCCAGCTCTGCCCGGCCAGGCAATGCGCCGTCCCGCGCGTGGGGCTGCCGGTGGGAACCAACACACGCGGCATCGGGAAAGCAGCAGAGACCGCTTGCAAACCACCGGCGTGGTCGTTGTCGCCATGACTGACGATGGCCGCATCCAACCGCGCCACGCCCAGTGCATGCAAGGCCGGAATCACCGCACGCTCGCCGGCGTCATAGCCATCGCGCACCGCTGGACCCATGTCGTATAGCAGGCTGTGATGTGCGGTGCGTACCAGCACCGACAAGCCCTGCCCCACATCGATGACCGTGAGCTCGACTTCGCCGGCGGCGGGTAACTCCCGTGCCGGCAGCAGCAGCGGCAACCACAACAGAAGTGCCAGTGGCTTGCCCGGCAAGCCGCGCGGCAGCAACAGCCAAAATGCCGAAAATATTGCCAATGGCAGTGCAAACCAGCGCGCTTCGGGCAGCCACGTCATCGCCAACGGACTGTCGGCAATCCACGCCAGTGGCGGCCACAACAGATCAAAACACCACGCTGCGGCTTGCCAGCACACTGCGCCGCTCCCCGCATGCAAGGTATCCAGCAATACCCCTAGCAGGCTCAGTGGCACCACCACCAGACTCCACCACGGCACCGCCGCCAAATTGGCCAATGGCCCTGCAAACGAAGCCTGCCCAAACAGCAGCACGGTCAGCGGCAACAACCCAATGCTGGCCACCGCTTGTGCGGCAAAAAATCCGCGCAACATTGGCCACACGCCCTTGTCCGGTTGCCCCGGCAAGCACCACAGCAACCACGCCACACCGGCAAAGCTCAACCAAAACCCTGCCCCCAGCACGGCCAGCGGATCGAGTAATAGCAACACGATGCAGCCCAGCGCCAAGGTGTCGGCCATGCGCTGACGACGCCGCAGGCAACGGGCCAGCACCAACACCGCGATCATCACCACAGTGCGCAAGGTGGGCACCGCCATTCCGGTGAGCAAGGCATAGCCCATCGCGCCCAGCACGGCACCGGCACCCGCCGCGAATGGCCGTGGCAGCACCCGGCATAACGCTGGCAGCAACCACCAAAATATCCCCGTCAGCAGGGCGCAAAAGCCCGCCACCAAGCCGACGTGAAAACCGGAAATCGCGATCAGGTGGGTCAATCCAGCCGCACGCAAACGCGCCCAGTCGGCATCGTCCAGTGCGCGGGTATCGCCCAATGCCAGCGCCCGCACATAGCGTGAGGATGTGGCCGGCACGGCCTTGGCAATCCGCGCGCTCATGGCTTCGCGCCACGCATCGATCCCCGCCGGCCCGGCTAAACGCCGCGCACGTGCCGGCTTTTGCACAAACCCCGTCGCCACAATGCGTGCGGCCAATGCGTATTTTTCGGCATCGCTGCCACCGGGGTTGCGCAGGCCACGCGGGGCGCGCAGCTTGACCGGGAACTCCCAGCGGCTGCCGGCTTGCAAGCGCGCGCGTGGGCGCGGGTCATCGTCATACCATGCCAGCCGCAGCCGCTGTCCACGCAGCACGGCAGGTTGTGTGCTGGCCGCATCGACCACGAATTCAAAACTGCTGCTGCGCACTTCGTGTATCGGCAATTCGACGATTTGCCCACGGATCAGTTGCGGCATGCCCTGCATCGCCGGAGGCAGTTGCGCATGCAACACCTGCGCTGCCTGCAAACCCGCAAAGGACAGCCCCAACAGCAACACCCCAAGTGGCCGCAGATGCCCGCTGCGCCAGCTAAGCCACGCCCCACCCAACAAGCCCAGCCACAACAGCCAGTCCGGCGGCAGTGCTGGCAACAGCAGGCCAAGGGTGACCCCAGCCAGCAATGCCGCTGCGCACAGGGGGCCAAACAGAGGCAGCGTTGCGCGATGGCCGATGCTGCCGGCCTGCGCCCAGTGCGCCCAGTGCGCCCATTGAGAAACCGGAAAATTCGCTGCCATGCGTGCAGCATCCGCGACCGCTGCATGTCTGTCCGTCGGCGCTACGCGCAACGACGGGTCAGAGTTTTCTGGTTTAGACCTCGGCGGCGGTCAGCGCGTGCAGCCGGCCTTCGCGCAATTCCAAAACCCGATCCAACTTACGCGCCAAGCGGCGGTCGTGGGTCACCAGCACCAAACTGGTGGCCTGTGCGCGGTTGAGTTCCAGCATTTGCGCGAACACGGTGGCGGCGGTTTTTTCGTCAAGATTGCCGGTGGGCTCGTCGCCCAGCACGCAGGCGGGTTGGTTGACCAAGGCCCGTGCCACTGCGGCACGCTGGCGCTCACCGCCGGATAGCTCACCGGGCTTGTGGTGCAGACGATGCGCCAGCCCCACTGACTCCAACAAGGTGCGGGCGCGCTGCGCTGCGTCGGCAGTGGCCAGACCTGCCAGCAGCACCGGCATCATCACGTTTTCCAGTGCGGTGAATTCGGGCAGCAAATGATGAAATTGATAGATGAAACCAAGTGCGCGGTTACGCAGCCGCCCGCGTGCCGCATCCGACAAGTCACTCATTTTTTGACCGGCCACAAACACTTCGCCGGTGGTGGGCACATCCAGCCCGCCCAACAGATGCAGCAAGGTGCTTTTACCGGCCCCGGACGCCCCCAAGATGGCCACGGTTTCGCCGGCGTCTACGCGAATATCCAGCCCATCAAACACTTCGGTATGCAGCTTGCCTTCGGCATAGGTTTTGCCAAGGCCTTCGGCGCGAATGACCTCACCCGTGGTGCTGTTCATGGTGTCACTCATAGCGCAGGGCCTCCGCCGGTGCGGTACGTGCCGCGCGCCATGCGGGGTACAAGGTGGCAACAAACGCCATCATCAGCGCCACGCAGGCAATCGTGAGCACATCGCTGGCTTGCAGATCGGTGGGCAGGCCGGTGATGTAGTACACATCTTCGGGCAGTAATTGCACGCCAAATATTTTTTCGATGCCCTGCAAAATGGCATCCAAATTGAGGGTCAAGCCGATGCCGCCCAGCACACCGGTCAGCGTGCCGATGATGCCAATCAAACTGCCCTGCACCATAAAGACCTGCATGACTTGCGCGGGGGTTAGCCCCAAGGTGCGCAAGATGGCAATATCGGCCTGCTTGTCGGTCACCAGCATCACTTGCGAAGACACCAGATTGAACGCGCCCATCGCGATGATCAACGACAGCAAGATCGCCATCACGGTCTTTTCCATCTTCAGGGCACGAAACAGATTGGCGTTTTCTTCACTCCAATCGCTGACCCGATACGGACCTTTGAGTTTCAGCGCCAATGCGCGCGCCACCGCAAAGGCTTGATCCATATCGTGCAGGCGCAGGCGCACGCCGGTCACACCCTCGCCCATCCGCAACACGCGCTGCAAATCGGACAGGTTGACCACCGCCAGACCTTTATCAAACTCGTTGTAGCCAGCTTCAAAAATGCCGCTGACTTTGAAGCGTTTCATGGTTTGCACACCGCCCACGGGCGTACTGCGAAAATCCGCCAAGGTGACGATGACATCATCGCCCACGCCCACGCCCAACCACAGCGCCAATTCGCGGCCCAGCACGATATTGAAGCTGCCCGGCGTCAGTTCGCTCAGTTTCCCTTGCACCATTTTTTGCGGCAGCACCGAAACCTTGCCTTCTTCGGCAGGAATGACCGCGCGCACCATCGCCGGCTGATTATTGGCCGCTGAAATCAAGGCTTCTTTTTCGATATAGGGCGCGGCCCCGGCCACGCGCGGGTCACCCATCGCCACTTGCACCGCACGTTGCCAGTCCTGCAACGGCTCGCCATAGCCACTCACGGTAGCGTGCGCGGCCATCCCCAACATGCGGTCACGGATTTCTTTTTGAAACCCACTCATCACCGCCAAGGTGGTGATCAATGCGGTCACCCCCAGCGCGATGCCGAGGATCGATGCCAGTGAAATGAACGAAATGAAACCATTGCGCCGTTTGGCGCGCAGATAGCGCAGACCGATGGCAACGGGGACGGGTTTAAACATCGTGGGGCCTTGAATGGTGCGCGCTATCTTGCCACCGATGCTGCAATGGCGACAGATTCACGGCGCTGCATGGCCAGCCGCAGTTCACGTCGTTGCGCGGCATCCAAGGTGTCTGGCGCAAACACGCGCCGTTGCTGGCGGCCTTGCGGGTCACGCCAGCACAGAAACGCGATGGGGCCACGCCAATCCACACGCAGGGCGTGCACCGGCTGGCCGTCAATACTGGCCATGCTGCGCCGGCTGGGAATACACACGCGCTGCGTGGGCTGCCGCCAATAGCGATGCGCATCGCGCAGGCCCACACCGCAAGCCAGCACCGCCAGTGGCCACGCCATGCGTGCGGGGAGTTCTGCCTGGAGGATGGCGAACGCCGCCAACAATGCCAGCATCAGCAAACCGATGGCGCAGTGCCGCGATGCCCGCCACTCACACTGGAAGGGCGCGGATGCGTTGGATGAGCGCGTCGATTTCGACATCGGCAGCCACCTCGTGACCTAGGAACCAGCGCCAGAGTGTGTCGTCTTCACAATCCAAAAGTCGTAGGAATACCGCGCGCTCGGCGCTAGGACTTTGCCGCCACGCGGCTTCTAGCCAGCGGCCCAGCAATTGATCCAGCTCGCGCATGCCGCGCCGGCAGCGCCAACGCAATTTTTTGAATTCGGCGTCGTCATCCATGCGCCACCCCGGCACGTGATCTGCAAATACAGATTTTAGCGCACCGGCAGTCGCGCTGGCTCAGGCCTGCGCGGCGTCTTGCCGCTTCCAGCGCATGTGTACTGCCAATGCGATCAAGGTGCCCAGCGCACCCGACAGCAGATAAGCGCCCAGATAGGCCAGACCAAAATTGGCGCACAGGCTCAGCGCCACCAAGGGCGCAAACGCGGCGCCGATCAGCCACGCCAAGTCCGAGGTCAAGGCGGCGCCGGTGTAGCGGTAGCGCGGGCCAAAATTACGGGTCAACGCGCCCGATGCCTGGCCGTAGCACAGCCCCAACAAGACGAAACCCACCAAGATGAACACGTCCTGCGCGACTGCGCCGCCGCCCAGCAAGGTGGGTGCAAAGCCGCTGAACATCGCGATGGCCAGCGCCACCCCACCCAGCGTGGGCACCCGCCCGAAGCGGTCGGCAATCACGCCCGAGGCCAGCACGCCGCCGATGGCCAAAAATCCGCCAATGACTTGCACCCACAAGAACCCGGCAATCGGCTGCTCGGCATACAGCTCGATCCACGACAGCGGAAAAATAGTGACGATGTGGAACATCGCATAGCTGGCCAACGCCGAAAATGCGCCCACCACGATGTGCTTGCCCTTCACTGCCACCAACTCGCGCACCGGCACTGGTTCAAGCTCACGTTCGCCCAGTTCGCGCTCGTACTCGTGCGTCATCACCAAGCGCAGGCGTGCAAACAAGGCCACCACATTGATTGCGAAGGCGGCAAAAAACGGATAACGCCAGCCCCAATCATAAAAATCTTTGGCGCTCAGGTTAGAAATCAAAAACGCGAACAACGCCGCCGCCACGATAAAACCCACCGGTGCACCCAGCTGACCCAACATGGCATACCAGCCACGGCGTTGCTTAGGCGCATTCAAGGCCAGCAACGACGGCAGACCGTCCCACGAGCCGCCCAGCGCAAAGCCCTGCAACAACCGAAACAGCGCCAGCAACACGATGGACGCACTACCCAGCGTGGCGTAGCTGGGCAAAAAAGCGATCCCGGCGGTGGCGGTGCCCAGCAAGAACAAGGCCACGGTGAGCTTGGTGCCACGGCTCCAGCGCGTCTGGATTTTGAACGAAATCACCGAGCCCAGCGGCCGCACCAAAAATGCCAACGCAAAAACTGCGAAGGCATACAACGTGCCCTGCAAGGGTTCGGCGAAGGGGAAAAACACCTTCGGGAACACCAGCGCCGAGGCGATGCCATACACAAAGAAATCGAAATACTCGGACGCGCGCCCAATCACCACGCCCACCGCAAGCTCGCCGGGTGCCACTTCTTGATGGCCCTTGCTGCCGTGATCGTGCAAAGAAGTCATGGCATCGGAATGAACGGACATCGACATCAAACCTGTTGTGCGGGGGGATGAATCGGGATGAATCGGCAAGCATCTTGCCTAACGGGCAAGCCCGCAGACCGGCATAGCTTGGCACTGCGCGCGCCGCGCCGCGATAGGACAAAACGTCCAATCGCGGTCGCGCGGGTGCGTGGCTAGACTGGCGGCCCCCGCATTCACCCCCCATCGTGTCCATGCTCAGGTTCACGCGCAAACCGTGGCTATTGCCGTTGCTATTGCCACTTGCCGGCTGTGCCCGCACCGTCGTCCTTGACCCTGCCGGCGACGTTGCCCGCCAACAGGCCGATTTGATTGTGATCGCCACCGTGCTGATGCTGATTGTGATCGTGCCGGTGATCGCGCTGACGTTGTTTTTTGCCTGGCGCTATCGCGCATCCAATACCAAGGCCAGTTACAAGCCAGACTGGGACCACTCCACCCAATTGGAATTGGTGATCTGGGCGGTGCCGCTGTTGATCATCATTGCCTTAGGTGCCATCACCTGGATCAGCACTCACACTCTGGACCCGTACCGCCCACTGGACCGCATCGGCAAACATCGCCCGCTGCCAGAAGGCAGCAAGCCACTGGAGGTAGAAGTGGTGGCACTGGACTGGAAATGGTTGTTCATCTACCCCGAACAAGGCATCGCCACGGTCAATGAAATGGCCGCGCCGGTGGACCGCCCGATCCATTTCAAACTCACGGCATCCTCGGTGATGAATGCCTTCTACGTGCCCGAGCTGGCCGGCATGATCTACACCATGCCCGGCATGCGCACCGAATTGCACGCGGTCATCAACCAACCCGGCACATTTGAAGGGTTTTCATCCAACTACAGCGGCGCGGGTTTCTCGCATATGCGCTTTGGCTTTCACGCCACCAGTGATGCCGAATTTGCGGCGTGGGTAGCCAAGGTCAAAAGCAATGGCGGCACATTAGACCGGATGGCGTATTTGAATCTGGAAAAACCCAGCGAGCGCGATCCGGTGCGGCATTACGCCACGGTCGATACGGGTTTGTTTGACGCCGTCCTCAACCGTTGCGTGGACCCTGCGCATATGTGCACACACGCGATGATGGCGATTGACGCGGCCGGCGGTCGCCCCGCCCAGGGTGCCGGTGCGATTGCGCTGTTGCCGCGCAGCCGTGGTGACCTGCGCGGCAGCCCATTTGTCCCGGCGGCCATGTGCAGCCTTCCCACTCGCCGCATCCCTGCAATCAGTTTGACCGCGCGCGCCGCCCCCTGATCCACCAGCACCTTGCTTGGAATCGAAATGTTCAATCCTGTCACCTCCCCCGAGGCCGTCTCACCGCTGTTTGGCAAACTGAGCTTAGCCGCGATCCCGTATCACGAGCCCATCTTGCTGGCCACCTTCGCCGGCGTCGTGGTGGGCGGCTTGGCGGTGCTGGGTCTGCTGACCAAGTTCCGCCTGTGGGGCCCGTTGTGGCGCGACTGGGTGACCAGCATCGACCATAAAAAGATCGGCATCATGTACATGGTGCTGGGCCTGATCATGTTGCTGCGCGGCTTTGCCGATGCGCTGATGATGCGCGCGCAACAAGCCATGGCGTTTGGCGACAACCCCGGCTTTTTGCCGCCGCATCACTACGACCAAGTGTTCACTGCGCACGGCGTGATCATGATTTTCTTCGTAGCGATGCCGTTTATCACCGGCTTGATGAACTACGTGGTGCCGCTGCAAATCGGCGCGCGCGATGTCGCCTTCCCCTTCCTCAATAATTTTAGTTTTTGGATGACCACCGCCGGCGCGGTGCTGGTGATGATCTCGCTGTTTGTGGGTGAGTTTGCCAAGACCGGTTGGCTGGCGTATCCACCCTTGTCCGGGTTGGCCTTCAGCCCCGATGTGGGGGTGGACTACTACATCTGGGCATTGCAGATCGCCGGTGTTGGCACCACGTTATCGGGCATCAACTTGGTGGTGACCATCATCAAGATGCGCGCGCCGGGCATGCTGCTGATGAAGATGCCGGTGTTCACCTGGACCTCGCTGTGCGCCAACGTACTGATCGTGGCCACCTTCCCCATTCTGACTGCCGCGCTGGCCATGCTGGCGCTGGACCGCTACGTGGGCAGCAACTTCTTCACCAATGATCTTGGCGGCAACGCCATGATGTATGTGAATTTGATCTGGATCTGGGGTCACCCGGAGGTCTATATCCTGATCCTGCCGCTGTTTGGTGTGTATTCGGAAGTGGTGTCCACCTATAGCGGCAAGCGTCTGTTTGGTTATAGCTCGATGGTGTATGCCACCGTGTGTATCACCATCCTGTCGTATTTGGTGTGGTTGCATCACTTCTTCACCATGGGCTCGGGTGCCAGCGTGAACTCGTTCTTCGGGATCACCACCATGATCATTTCGATCCCGACCGGCGCCAAGATTTTCAACTGGTTGTTCACCATGTATCGCGGGCGTATTCGCTTTGATGTACCGATGTTGTGGGTGATGGGCTTTATGGTCACCTTCACTGTGGGCGGTATGACCGGCGTACTACTGGCGGTGCCACCGGCAGATTTTGTGCTGCACAACAGCCTGTTTTTGATCGCGCACTTCCACAACGTGATCATTGGCGGCGTGGTGTTTGGCGTGTTTGCGGCTATGGTGTATTGGTTCCCGAAAGCGTTTGGCTACACGCTGGACACCTTCTGGGGCAAGTTGTCGTTCTGGTTCTGGTTGTCGGGGTATTGGCTCGCGTTCACCCCGCTGTATGTGCTGGGTTTGATGGGCGTGACCCGCCGCATGAATCACTTCGATGACAGCACCTTGCAGCCGTGGTTCATCGTTGCGGCGTTGGGTGCGGTGTTGATCGCGCTGGGCATTGGTTCGTTCCTGATGTGCCTGTTCGTCAGCTATCGCAAGCGCGAGCAATTGCGCGATGTCAGCGGCGACCCGTGGAATGGCCGCACCCTGGAATGGTCCACCTCCTCGCCGCCGCCGGAATACAACTTTGCGTTCACCCCGGTGGTGCGTGATACCGATGCATGGTGGGACATGAAGCAACACGGCTTCACCCGCCCCGAGGCTGGTTTTTTGCCCATTCACATGCCCAAAAACACCGCCGCCGGCGTGGTGTTGGCGGGGATCAGCCTGGTACTGGGCTTTGCCTTGATCTGGCATATCTGGTGGCTGGTGGTGGCATCGTTTGTAAGCCTGATTGCCACCGTCATCGTGCATACCTTCAATTACCAGCGTGATTACCACATCGCTGCGGACACCGTCGCCGCCACCGAAGCGATGCGCACGCAACAACTGAGCGCCGCCCATGTCTGATGCCATCACCATGCCCGGCGCAGCCGCGTCATCCAACACCCCGGTGTTCTTAGACCTTGCCGGCAAGCACCATCCGGAGAACGGCACCCTGCTGGGGTTCTGGATCTACCTGATGAGCGACTGCCTGATCTTCGCCTGCCTTTTTGCCGCCTACGGCGTGTTGGGCCGCAGCTATGCCGCGGGCCCATCGGGCGCGGAGTTGTTCGACTTGCCGCTGGTGGCCGTCAATACCGGCCTGCTGCTGTTTTCATCGATCACCTATGGCATCGCCATGATCGCGATGCAAGCACGCAGCAAGCGCGGCGTGCTGGTGTGGCTGGCCATCACCGGCTTGCTGGGGGCGGGCTTTATCGGGCTGGAGTTGTACGAGTTCAGCCACCTTATCCACGAAGGTGCCGGCCCACAGCGCAGCGCGTTCTTGACAGCATTCTTTGCCTTGGTGGGCACGCACGGCTTGCATGTGAGCTTCGGCATCATCTGGTTGCTGGTGTTGATGAGCCAAGTGGGCCGCCACGGCCTGACCGCCGCCAACCAGCGCCGGTTGTTTTGCTTGTCGATGTTTTGGCATTTCTTGGATGTCGTGTGGATCGGCGTCTTCACCTTTGTTTACCTGATGGGCGTGCTGCCATGAGCGACCTCCACCCGCACGGCACCGACGCTGGGCATCCTCACCCGTCGTCTGTGCACGACGCGCACGACGCGCACGACGCACCACACCTGCATGTCAGCTTGCGCGGCTATGCCACCGGGTTCTTGCTCTCGGTGTTGCTGACCGCCATTCCATTTTGGCTGGTGATGGCCAAGGTGCTACCCAATTCCAATACCACCGCGCTGGTGGTGCTGGGCTTTGCGGTGGTGCAGATCGTGGTGCACATGGTGTATTTCCTGCATTTGGATGCCAAGTCCGAAGGCGGCTGGAACATGCTGGCGCTGATCTTTACGGTGATCTTGGTGGTCATCATGTTGGCCGGCTCGCTGTGGGTGATGCACCACCTCAACAGCAATATGATGCCGATGTCACCGCACGAGATCCGTAATCTGCCGTGACCGCCGCTGCGGTCACCCGGCCTATAGCCATGCGCAGCAACCGCACCCTTTGGCTGGCGCTGTGCGTGCTGGGCCTGGCGTTTGCCGGCTTCTGCGCGCTGGGCCTGTGGCAGGTGCAGCGGCTGCACTGGAAACACGCACTGATCGCCCGCGTCGATAGCCGCATCCACGCCCCACCGCGTGCGGCCCCCACACCGGCGCAGTGGCCGCAGGTCACCGTGGACGGCGACGAATACCGGCATGTGTCGGTGCGTGGGCACTATATGCCGCTGCCCGATACCCGCGTGCAAGCCTTGACCGAACTCGGCCCCGGCGACTGGCTGCTGTCGCCTTTCCAAACCGATGCGGCGGGCATCGTGATGATCAATCGCGGGTTTGTACCCACCGATGCGCTGACCGCCGCCAGCGCGCCGCCTGCCGGCACCCTCACGCTTACCGGCCTGCTGCGCATGAACGAGCCCGGCGGTCGCGTCCTGCGTCGCAATGATCCGGCGCAACAGCGTTGGTATTCGCGGGATGTTCGCGCCATCGCACAGGCACGCGGCCTGCACGCCACCGACATTGCACCGTATTTCATCGACATCGATGCGGATGCAGACACCACCGCGCACACCGGTTGGCCACGCGCCGGAATGACCGTGGTGCGGTTTCGCGACCCGCATCTGCAATACGCATTGACGTGGTTTGCCTTGGCCTTGATGACGCTACTGGCCGGCTACACCCTGCTGACGAGCGAACGCCGTTTGCGGCACCATGCACCCGATGCCGATGCAAACCCACACCCGCCTACGTCCCCCTGACGGCCTGCGCCGCCGTTTGCGCGCGGCGGCCGGCTTGCTGACCGACAACCGCAGCATGCAGCAATTGATTTTGCTGCGCTGGATCGCAGTGTTCGGCCAGTTGCTGGTGATCGGCATGATCCATGTGTGGGCCGGGATTTCATTGCCGCTGCACACCATGTTGTCGATCGCCGGCGGGCAAGCGCTGTTCAATGTGTTCAGCGTGTACTACTGGCGGCAACACAGCGATGTCAGCGAACGCGCCCTGCTGTTGTCGTTCTTGACCGACGTTGCCGCGCTGACCGCGCAGTTGTACCTGAGTGGCGGCTTGGCTAACCCGTTCATGCTGCTGTATCTGCTACAGATCGTGCTGGCGGCGGTGCTGCTGCAACCGCGCTCAGGCTGGCTGGTGACTTTGGTCAGCTTTGCCTGCATGGCCGCGTTGGCGGTCTGGCATGGCCCTATAGAATTACCCGCCAACCCGGCCGCTGGCCTTGCCAACCCGTATGTGCAAGGTTTGCTGCTGTGTTTCGTGTTGGTGGCCGGCTTGTTGGTGGTGTTCATCGGCCGCATCGGCAGCATCCTGCGCGAGCGCGATGCGCGCCTGGCTGGCTTGCGCCAACGCGCCGCCGAAGAAGAACACATCGTCCGCATGGGCCTGTTGGCCAGTGGTGCCGCGCACGAGCTGGGCACTCCGCTGTCCACCCTGGCGGTGATTCTGGGCGACTGGCAACACTTGCCGCACTTCACCTCGGACCCGGAGCTGCTGCATGACGTGAGCGAAATGCAGACGCAGGTGTTGCGTTGTAAAGCCATCGTCACCGGCATCTTGCACTCGGCCGGTGAAACCCGCGCCGAATCGCCGCATGAAATGTCCTTGAGCGAATGTATCGATGAGATGGTGGACATCTGGCGGCGCAGCCGTCTGCCACACCTGTTGAGTTTCGATAATCGCATCAATACCGACTTGGCCATCATCGCCGATACCGGCTTGCAGCAAATGCTGTTCAACGTCATGGACAACGCCATGGAAGCATCGCCGCGTTGGCTATCGCTGGAAGCCGAGTGCGTGGAAGACATGCTGGTCTTGCAGGTCTCCGATAATGGCCCCGGTTTTCGCGCCGATATGCTGGAGCGTCTGGGCAAGCCGTTCCAGTCCAGCAAGGATGTCCCCGGCCGTGGGCTGGGCTTGTTTCTATCGTTCAACGTGGCACGCGCATTTGGCGGTAGCATCCACGCCAGCAACAAGCCCGCCGGCGGTGCCCGCGTGACCATCACCCTGCCCCTGCACGCATTGACAGCCGACGCAGACCCATACGATGACTGACGCCAAAACAAACCCAGTGCGCCGGCTATTGGTGGTGGAAGACGACGCCGCATTTGCCCGCACCTTGGCGCGGTCATTTGAACGCCGTGGCTACGCCGTGCGCAGCACCAGCGGGCTGGATGAACTAGATGAGCTGTTGCGCGCGTTCCCCCCCACGCATGCGGTGGTCGATCTAAAACTGGCCCACGGTGCCACCGGCCTGGCCTGCGTCAAAGCCCTGCACGCCCATGACCCCGACATGCTGATCGTGGTGCTGACCGGTTACGCCAGTATTGCCACCGCAGTGGAGGCAATCAAACTGGGGGCCTGCCACTACCTGGCCAAACCATCCAACAGTGACGACATCGAAGCTGCGTTCAGTAGCGCCGATGGCAATGTGGATATCGCCCTGACCCAGCGCCAGACATCGATCAAAACGCTGGAGTGGGAACACATCCACGAGGCCTTGGCCGCCGCCGACTTCAATATTTCAGAAGCCGCCCGCCAATTAGGCATGCACCGCCGCACCTTGGCCCGCAAGCTGGAAAAACAGCGGGTGAAGTGAGCCCTAACCCACCAACGCGTCTGCCGAACCCATCGTCTTTCGCACCATCGGCATGACCCGACGGCTGACCGGGACAGATTCCCCGGTGGTGATACGCAGGCGGCCCACCCCGGATGGCTCACGTTGCAGTGATGCAACAAACGCGGTGTTGACGATGTGGGAGCGATGCACGCGAATGAACGCCGGCGGCAACTCGGTTTCCAGTTCACTCAAGCTGCCACTGTGCAGGCGCTTGCCGCCATCGGAAAAATTGAGCTCCACATAATCGCCGGCCCCATTGCAGTGGGTGATCTGATCCACCGGCACCAGTTCTATTTTGCCCGTATCAATAATCCTGATTTTCCGTGCTTGCGGTGCCGGCTGACTGCGCTCCTGCGCTTGCTCCAGTGCTGCCTGGAGTTGCTGCGCGCGGCCAGATAGGGCGATCCGAAGCTGCTGTTCGCGGGCAAGCATCACCGCCTGCTGGGCGAACAAAAACAACAGCAGGGCCGCGACTAGATAGTAGAACGTGGCATCTAAAAAATACCCGCCCAAAAGAAAACTCAGCGCGGCGAATGCAACCAGCGAGATGCAATACACCAATGCCCCCCGCTCGCGCCGCCATGCCTTCCACCCGGTGGCAAGTGCGCACAATAGAACCGGGTAAAGCATTGCCACCATCGCCTTGCCGTCGTAACTGTGAGTCAACACCACCGCTACCAACGTCAACAACGCCATCAGCCCCCATGCCGGCAGCGGACGGGCCGGCCTGAATCTGCGCAGCACATGCGCCGCAAGACATAGCCCAAATCCATACGCACACAGCACAATCATCAGCAGCCGCACATCATGCATGGGGTATGGATAGGGCCATAGCCCGCGCAACACTTCGGCAAACAATTGCCCCGCCGCGCACAAGGACATCAACGAAAGTACCGCCGACCCGCCCCGGTCGCGGCCCCGCAACGCGCTGATACCGAAGTAAAGCAAGCCCAGCAAAAACACCCCAGCGGTCATCAGGCTGGGCCAATACGAACGCAGCAGCCGATCCGCCGGATCGGCATGCACACCCACCGCCAACAGATGCATCGGGCTGTCGAGACGAAGAAAGCCATGATGCCCGGATAGAAGCAGCACTATCTCGTTGCTACCCGCTTTGAACACACCGAGTGGAATTGGGATGGCGGCATCCATCCGGCCGGGCGTTTCACTGCCGGCATCAAAACCGGGCTGGCCATTGCTGCCCATGCGCTGGCCATTGATCCAAAGTGTACTGGCGGCCTTGCCCGACACATAGACCGACAACGGCACGGCTTGCTCCAGCATGACACGCGGCATCGTGATGGAAGCCTTGAGCCAGAGTGAAGCGTTTTGTGGATTTGCTGCAAGGAAGGCTATGACGCGGCAGTCACTGCCGGAAAAATCAGGCGGCGTGGTATCAGCGGCACGCGCCGGACACACCACCACATGTTGCATGTCGATCCATTGCAATGCCTGCGGCTGCGCCGCTGCCGGGAAGATCGCCAACAGGAACAGGGCAAACAGCAGTGATGTGAGGCGATGAAGAATGTGCATACCGTGCGGCGAATATACCGCACCGCCACGACTGGCCTCAGCACCGTTCACCGAATCACCGCTACCGCTCGCAGATTGGCTATCCAAGGCCACTGCTCAAGTCCTTATGGTGGCTCCATTCCCGCAACAACATGGAGCTGTGTCGATGAAACCCAGATGCCTTGCACTTGCCGCCGCCTGCCTGCTTTTTGGGCCCATCGCGGCGCACGCCGGTGTCACCGAAGAGCCATTTATCTTCAAGAGTGCCGACGGCCAAACCACCCATGCCATGCGCGGCTCGTTCCAGGTGCCGGAAAACCGCAGCGTTCCCGGCAGCCGCATCCTGACCTTGCGCTATGTCCGCTTCCCCGCCACCAGTGCCAAACCGGGCGCACCCATCGTCTATCTGTCCGGCGGCCCCGGCGGTTCCGGCATCGAGACGGCAAAGCGCAACCGCTACCCACTGTTCATGGCCATGCGCCAGTTCGGTGATGTCATCGCCCTGGATCAACGCGGCACCGGCGCATCGGATGACACCCCAGTGTGCGAGCCGAAGACCGCACCATCGGACACCAAGCAACTGAGCGATGACGCATTCGCAGCGGCCTACCGCACCGCTGCCCTCGAATGCGCCGCGTTCTGGAAAGCCAAAGGAATTGATTTACGCGGTTACACCACCGTTGAAAGCGCCCACGACCTTGACGCGCTGCGCCGTCATCTGGGTGCCAAGAAAATCAGCCTGTGGGGTATTTCGTATGGCACCCACCTCGCACTGGCCGCTCTCAAACAAATGGATGACCGGCTAGATCGCGTGGTGCTGGCCAGTGTGGAAGGTCTGGAGCAGACGGTCAAACTGCCGGCGCTCACCGATGCCTATTTCGATCGCATGCAAGCCGCGCTGGATAGCGACCCGCGTGCGCATGCGGCGTATCCCGACATCAAAGCAATGATTGCCCGCGTACACCGCAAGCTGGAGCAACACCCGGTGTTGCTGCACCTCAAAGACCCCAACGGCAAGAACACCGACATTCTGTTGCAGCGCCGCAGCTTGCAGATGATCGCGGCGGGGCCCATCGCCGACCCGGATGGTTCGGCCATGATGCTGGCGGTCTATCGCGCTGCCGATGCGGGCGATTACCAACCGCTGATGCAACTCATGCAGCGCTTTTTTGCGCCCGGCGAGCCCCTGAAGATGCAAGCGATGCCATTGGTGATGGATGTTGCTTCGGGCATCAGTGACAAGCTGCTGGCCGTGGTCAACACGCAGGCGAAGACCGCGCTGCTGGGCGACACCCTCAACTTTCCGATGCCGCAATTGCGCGATGCGTTCCCCGAGCTCGACCTTGGCGACGGCTTCCGCAAAGCACCGGTCAGCCATGTCCCAACACTCCTACTCAGCGGAACCTTGGATGGCCGCACCTACCCGGAAAGCCAACTTGAGGCCGTTGCGGGGCTGGATCAGTTGCAGGCCATCATCGTGGTCAATGCCGGGCACAACCTGTTTATGACCTCCAAAGAGGTCACCGCCGCCATTGAACGCTTCATGCGCGGCGAACCAATGCAGTCGGCGCGGATCATCGTTCCGCTGCCAGACTTCACCCCAGCGCTGCCAGCACCACCGCAAGCCGCTGCTGCATCCAAGCCCTGACGCCGGGCTAGTGTCAGAGTGAGCCGCATCCACTTGCCTACGGTGGATGCTTGGCATCGGCAAGCACAAAAAAAGGGGTGTCCGGATTTGAATATAGGAGACGGCTTCTAGCTGCTCTTGTCTCTTGAGCTTGGGTCTGTAGGTTTGCCTGCCCTTGGCTACTTCCCAAGGTCAGCCTTCGATGTGGAATTTGGCATTCCTAGATTGGACAGTCAGCACTTGGCCGGACTAGAGTTCCGAAAATTTGGTCGGACGCATGGGAAATCCGGTTCGCCGCTTCTGGCTTTTCTTGCTGACAGGATTGCTGCTTACGGCAGCAATGCCTCCGGCTGTTGCCTCTGACCCTCTGGCCGACTTGAAGGCGCAGTTTGCCTTGCCAGATGACCGGGTGAACTTCGCCGAAGCCAAGCTGGCTGTGGACCGGCTGATCGATCCAAGCACCGACACGGCGGCTCTTCGGCGAGAGCTGGATCACTGGGAACGCGCGATCCGCTCGAACATGCCGGCAGGTGCCAATGGTCGCCAAACGGTTGATGCGCTGCTCAAGACCATGTACGAGCCTGGGCCTTGGAACGATGGCAGGCCCTTCAGCTATGACCTGGATGACCCGCTAGGCAAGGATCTCTTCAACAAGCGGTTGGCAACCTATCTGGCGACCCGCAAGGGCAATTGCGTGTCGATGCCCATTTTGGTCGCGATTCTGGGCCAGAGGCTCGGCCTGACCATCACACTGTCCACGGCACCGCATCACGTCATGGCGATGTTCGCGGACGACTCTCAGCAGGCTTGGGTGTACATCGAGGCAACCGGCGGCGGCTTCAAGCGATATGAGAGCTACGTCCGCGACACCGGAATCAGTCAGACCGCCTTGGACAACGAGATCTACCTGCGGCCGCTGTATCCACACGAGAGCGTCGGTGTCATCGTCAGCACTCTGATGGAGCATTACGGGCGGCAGGATGATGGAGACGCCCTGATGGTAGTAGCCGATTTGGCTTTGGCGGCCAATTCCAAGGACACCGTGGCGATGATCTGGAAGGGCAATGCCCACTTCCTGCAACTGCGAGATCGCTACCTGCGTAAGTACCAGAAGGTCGCGGAAATTCCGGCGGACAAGGTAGCGGAGTTCCAGCGCCTTGACCGGGAAAACCTGGCTTGGTTTGAGAAGGCCAAGGCGTTAGGCTGGGAGCAGAAGTCACCCGAGCAGGATACGGCTTACCTGCAATCGATCCAGCGCGAGAAGGCAAAGAGGGAGCAGTGATGCGGAACATTGTTCATGCGTTTCTTGTGGCGATGCTGGTTCTAATCTCCGGAACTAGCGAAGCGCGGTGGCTGTCCGTTGACCCGGTGAAGGCTGAAGCCAATCAGCCCGTGACCTTCAATCGCTATCACTATGCCACCAATAACCCCTACAAGTTCACCGATCCAGATGGTCGTGAAATACGGGCGACTAATCCAGCAGATCGGGCACGTGTCGAGCGCATGATCAATTCCATGGCCGTTGGTGTTTACCGCTTCAATCGCGAAGGGACACTACAGCAGACGCAAAGTTCGGGTGATACGTCTCGTTTCTCTTCCTACTACTCGGGCCGCTTGAATCAAGCAATTGCTAGCGAGAACACTATCAATGTCTCGATCGGCAACACCTATACCAACGCACACACAGGTGAATCCGTGCAGGTCAATGGGGGCCTCACCCAAGCCTTGGGCAATGGCCTGTCCGATCAGAACGTCATGATCACTGGGCAGAGCTATACAGGCGATATTCAGACCTCGACAGGTGCTTCACTTACGGAAACCGCAGCCAGTACGCTCATGCACGAACTCGTAGGCCACGCCATTCCTGGTGCCGTGGGCCAGGACACAGGCAATGCGGTCAATAACGAGAATAAGGTGCGGATCGAAATCCCCGACGCAGATCTACGCAAGCGTGAGCCCGACCATGTTGAGTAGATGGTCGCTTCTGTTGACGGTAGTTATCGCTGGCAATGCCTGCGCCGTCGAACGGCCCAACCCTTCAATTGAAGATCGCGTGGCGAAGGCCGAACTGATTGTCGTGGTAGATGGCGTTAAACCGCTTCCACATTCAGTCAAGGAATTCGACAAGTTTTACCGTGTGGAAGCCCGTGTGGCTGGTGTGCTCAAGGGCAAAGCTGACATCGGCAAACGCATTGAGATTGTAGTGGACGATACGATCGCCGAGCATCGCAACAAGTGCTGCACCGCCGGGCAATCCTATGTCCTCTTCCTTCGTCAACTCCAAGGGAAGTACGTCTTTGTGGGGAGTCCGAATGGGGCTATTCCCCTGGAGCTGTCTGCGCACTGATAGCGGAATAGGCATAGGTGATCATGGCCCGGTACGCACCGATGACCTTGACCTCATCGATCCCCAGCATGCGAGGCGTCTCGAAGCGAACCTTCGCCGTCAGAGACAGACGTCCACGGCAACGGTTTTGAGGCTACGGAGCTGCAGGAAATCGGTCACTTGGCACCTTGAGCGAACCCACAGTGAAATCCGATTCTCACAGTAGTACACACACCCTCGGCTCCAACATCTAGAATCCGATTTATAACTTAAACGTCAACAAGAGCCGAAAAGCCCAAAACCCACACTGGCTTCCGGAGCCCTCAATAAAGCCGCTACCTTCACCCGTAGCGGCTTTTTTATTGCATCCACACAAGAATCAAACCTTGCGCGCCACCATCAGCTTCTTGATTTCGGCAATCGCCTTGGCCGGGTTCAAACCCTTCGGGCAGGTGCGGGCGCAGTTCATGATGGTGTGGCAGCGGTACAACTTGAATGGGTCTTCCAATTCATCCAAGCGCGCGCCGGTGTCTTCATCGCGGCTATCCACGATCCAGCGGTAGGCTTGCAGCAAAATCGCCGGGCCCAAATAACGGTCACCATTCCACCAATAACTGGGGCAGGAGGTGGAGCAGCAGGCGCACAAAATGCATTCGTACAGGCCATCCAACTTCTTGCGGTCGGCGGGCGATTGCAGGCGCTCACGGTCTGGCGGTGCCGGCGTTTGCGTACGCAACCACGGTTTGATGCTGGCGTGCTGGGCGTAGAAATGGGTCAGGTCTGGCACCAAATCCTTGACCACCGGCAAATGCGGCAGCGGGTAGATGGGCACTTCGTCCTTGCCGTTGCAGCTTTCGATGGCGCAAATACAGGCCAGCGTATTGGTGCCGTCGATATTCATCGCGCACGACCCGCAAATCCCTTCGCGGCAGGAACGGCGGAAGGTCAGGCTGGGATCAATTTCATTTTTGATCTTGATCAGCGCATCCAGCACCATCGGCCCGCAGGTATCCAGATCCACCTCGTAGGTGTCGGTGCGCGGGTTTTGGTCGTCGTCCGGGCTCCAACGATAGATTTTGAAGATGCGCGTGTGCTTTGCGTCTTTCGCCGCAAAATGCTTGCCCTTCTGGATCTGGGAGTTCTTCGGGAGGGTAAATTCAGCCATGTTCTTGGAGTCCCCGGATCAGTAAACGCGCGGCTTGGGCGGCACGACCGCCACTTCGTCGCTCAGGGTGTACATGTGCACCGGGCGGAAGTCGAAGCTGCAAGCGCCCTTCTCATCCACGTTGACCAGCGTGTGCTTCTGCCAGTTGGTGTCATCGCGGTCGGGGAAGTCCTCGTGCGCATGCGCGCCACGGCTTTCCTTGCGCTGCTCGGCCGAATTGATCGTGGCCACGGCATTGATCAGCAGGTTGTTCAATTCGTAGGTTTCGATCAGGTCCGAGTTCCACACCAGAGAGCGGTCGGACACTTTCACGTCCTGGAACGAATCAAACACCCGCGCCATTTTCTGGCAGCCTTCTTTCAGGGTTTGACTGGTGCGGAAGACGGCCGCATCGGCCTGCATGGTGCGCTGCATATTGTCGCGAATCACCGCCGTTGGGGTGCCGCCGTTGGCGTGGCGCAACTTGTCCAGCAGGCCCAGCGCCTTGTCGCAGGCATCGGCGGCCAGCGGCTTGTGCGCTGCGCCGGGCGTGATGGTTTCAGCGCAGCGGTTGGCCACCGCGCGGCCAAACACCACCAAATCCAGCAGCGAGTTGGAACCCAAACGGTTGCCGCCGTGTACCGACACGCAAGCGGCCTCGCCGATGGCGTACAGGCCCGGCACCACCGCGTCATTGTTGTCGCCCACTTTGCGCACCACTTCGCCGTGGTAGTTGGTGGGGATGCCGCCCATGTTGTAGTGCACGGTGGGGATCACCGGGATCGGTTGCTTATGCACGTCCACGCCGGCAAAAATCTTGGCGCTTTCGGCAATCCCGGGCAGGCGCTCGTCGATCACGCCGGGGCCCAGATGGGTCAAGTCCAGCAGGATGTGGTCCTTGTGCGCGCCCACGCCGCGGCCTTCGCGGATTTCGATCGTCATCGAACGCGACACCACATCGCGCGAGGCTAAATCTTTGTAATGCGGGGCGTAGCGTTCCATGAACCGCTCGCCATTGCTGTTGCGCAAGATCCCGCCTTCGCCGCGCACGCCTTCGGTGATCAGGCAGCCCGCACCGTAAATGCCGGTGGGGTGGAACTGCACAAATTCCATGTCTTGCAGCGGCAGGCCGGCGCGCGCCACCAAGCCACCACCATCGCCGGTGCAGGTGTGTGCCGAGGTGGCACTGAAATACGCGCGGCCGTAACCGCCAGTGGCCAGCACCACGCCTTGCGCACGGAACAGGTGCAAGGTGCCTTCGGCCATATCCAGCGCCAACACGCCGCGGCACACGCCTTCGTCATCAAAAATCAGATCCAGCGCAAAGTACTCGATCATGAATCGCGCATCGTGCGCCAGCGCTTGCTGGTACAGGGTGTGCAGCATGGCGTGGCCGGTGCGGTCGGCCGCCGCGCAAGTACGCTGCGCCGACGGGCCTTCGCCATACTTGGTGGTCATGCCACCAAACGGGCGCTGATAAATCTTGCCATCGTCGGTGCGCGAAAACGGCACCCCGTAGTGCTCCAGCTCGATCACTGCCGGAATTGCTTCACGGCACATGTATTCGATGGCGTCCTGGTCACCCAACCAGTCACCGCCCTTGACGGTGTCATAGAAGTGATAGCGCCAGTCGTCCTCGCCCATATTGGCCAGCGCGGCGGCAATGCCGCCTTGCGCGGCCACGGTATGGCTACGGGTGGGGAACACCTTGGTGATGCAGGCCGTTTGCAAGCCTTTCGCGGCCAGACCAAAGGTGGCACGCAAGCCCGCACCGCCGGCCCCGACCACGATCATGTCGAATTTATGTTCTTGAATCTTGTAGGCAGACATCGTGAATCAGCTCCCCAGCGCGATGCGCAGCACCGCGAACACACCGGCGATGGACGCCAGCGCGCAAACGAAAATATTGGCGAAATGTGCAACTCCGGCGGTCAGCGGCGTGTGCACGTAGTCCTCGATGATCACCTGCACACCCAAGCGGGCATGCCAGAACGCACTCAGCAAAAACACTACCAGCACGGTGGCATTGATCGGGTCCACCACCAAGTCACGAATGAACTGATAGTGCGCGGTGCGCAGCGATAACAAGACACCCAGCAACCACAGGCCCGACAGCGCCACTGCAATCGCGGTGACCCGCTGCCAAATGAAATGCCCGGTGCCGTCTTTGGCCGAGCCCAGCCCGCGTGCGCGCTTCAAGGGCGTGCGCAAATCATTGCTGCTACTGCTCATACCTGCCCCCAACGCATCAGCACAAAAGCCCAGCCCAGCACCACCAGCAGGATGCTGCCAAATACTGAAATCCAACTACTGCGGATAAAATCCGGGATCGCAAACCCTGCGCCGGTGTCTTGCAGCAAATGCCGCACCCCATTGATGAAGTGATAGGCCAGCGCCCACGTAAAGCCAAAGATTACCAACAGGCCCAGCGGTGAGCCTGCGCAAGCGGTGAAAGCGGCCCAGCGTTGCGGGCCGGCGGCCAAGGCCAACAAGGCCCCAACCAAACCAAGGATGCCCACCGCCAGCATGACGCCGGTGATGCGGTGGGTGATCGAAGTCATCATCTGCACCTGTTTGCGATAAACCTGCAAATGGGGTGACAGCGGACGTTCGCGGGTCGCCATGCGGGGGCTCTCCGGTTGGGCGGCAGTGCCGCGTGGATAAAATCAAAAGTCGATGCAACGGCCGTTCTTTTCCCAATCCCCATAACGGGTTGGCTCCGGGCCATCGCGCCCGCCGTGTTCAACGGCAGGCACTGGTGGCGAAACCGGCGGCGGTGCGGGCTCCAAAATAGGAACCGCAGCGTTACCAGACGCGGGGTTGGGGGCGGATTGGCCTATGATCGACGCATTCACGATTCCCCAAGTTTACGCCTCGCAGACGATGCACGACAACCCAAAAGCCGCACCAGCCCACGAGTTCCGCCTACAAACCCATACCGTGCTTGCCATTTGCGGGCGCGATGCCATTGCATTTGCGCAGGCGCAATTCATGAACGACGTGGCCGCCATCGCCCCCGGCCAGTGGCAATGGAACGGCTGGCTGACCGCCAAAGGCCGCGTGGTTGCGCTGTTTGCATTGCTGAAACTGGATGCCGAAACGCTGTGGCTGCTGCTGCCCGACATCGCCGCCGACACCTTTGCCGAACAACTGCGGCGCTATGTGTTTCGCAGCAAACTGACCCTCATGCCGCGCGCAGATTTGCATGTTGCCGGCAGCTTTAGTCCGCCGGCGCAAGCCTGCGGCAATACCTACTCCAGCAGTGAAGATGGCATCCACTTGGATCTATCCGCCAACGCTGGCCCGCGCACGCTACGCATTGTCAGCGTGGCCGCTGCCGATGATGCCAGCGCGCTTGCTCGCTGGAATGCCGCTGACCTCGCCCATGGCTTACCGCGCTTGCCCCCCACGCAAACCGAGCAGTGGACCCCACAACAACTCTCGCTGGAACGACTGGCCGCTTTCAGTGTGAAAAAAGGCTGTTACCCGGGGCAAGAAATCGTCGCCCGCACGCATTTTTTGGGCCAGGCCAAACGCGGACTGGCGTTGTTCGAGGCCGATGCACCCGTCCTTGCCGGCAGCGACATCCATGCGGATGCGCGTGTGCTTGGCAGCGTGGTCTGCGCGCAAGACACCCTTGTACTGGCCGTGCTGCCGCTTGATCACCCCGCAACCGGCCTGACCACGACCAACGGCACGCCCTTGCAGGCGCGCCCACTGCACGATGGCTTGGCGCGTTAGGCGGGGGTCCTCATCATCCATCCAGATCATGCCTTTTCTTGCGTCATGCTCCGGGTCATGATGCACAGACATTTGGAGACAACGCATGGCGACACTGCAATCGGATGTGCTGGTCATCGGCGGCGGATTGGCCGGTATTGTGACTGCGCTGGAATGCCTCCGCGCGGGTCGTGATGTCATTTTGGTTGATCGCGATACCCCCGAACGTCTTGGCGGGCTGGCGCTGTGGGCATTTGGCGGGATGGCGCTGGTCGGCACCCCCCTGCAAGCACGCAAACGCATTCTCGATACTCCCGAAATCGCCCTGCGCGACTGGCTGCGTTTTGGCGAGCTAGACCCCAACGACCCGCTGCCGATCCAATGGGCAAGCTACTACGTCGAGCATTCCCGCACCCACGTGTATGACTGGTTGCAACAGCTGGGGCTGGGGTTTTTACCTGCGGTTAATTGGGTAGAACGCGGCCTGCATGGTGAAGGCAATAGCCTGCCGCGCTATCACGTGCTTTGGGGAGGCGCGACCACCTTGGTACGCCGGCTCATCTCGGCATTACACGAAGTCAACAGCGGCGCGAAGCTCACATTGCTACATCGGCACCGCGCCATCGGTTTGGACTATGGTGCCGGCGGGGTTACCGGCGCCTTGGTGGTCAACGAAGATACGCGCGAAGAAACCCGCATCGATGCCGACCATGTAGTGCTGGCCATGGGTGGCATCAATGGCAGTCTGGACGAAGTGCGCAAACACTGGCCACGCAACCGGCCGCAACCCATGACCATGCTCAATGGCGCGCACCCGTTTGCGGATGGTCGCCTGCATTACTTGGCCGCCGGCTTGGGTGCACAACTCACTCACGCCGGTGAAATGTGGAACTACGCCGCCGGGATTGCCCATCCCAAACCACATTTCGAGGGGCATGGTTTATCCACCATCCCCTGCAAGTCGGCCTTGTGGCTCAATCATCGGGGCGAGCGCATCGGCCCGGTGCCACTGACGACCGGGTTCGATACCCATTGGCTATGCCAACAAGTTGCACAGCAAGAGCGCCCGTGGACGTGGCACCTGCTCAATCGGCGCATTGCGCTGAAAGAATTCGCCATCTCCGGCGCCGAGCACAACCCCAGCATCCGGGATCAAAAAAAACTGCAATTTCTCTCCGAAATCTTGTTGGGCAATCGCCAGCTCGTGCATCAGATGCAAACCGAAAGCCGCGACGTTCTTACCGACGCCAGCCTTGCCGGGTTAGCCGCACAGATGAATGCACTGACCGGCACCGAGGATATCGACGCGCAAACCCTGCAAGCCAGCGCCGATGCCTTCGACGCCAATTTCAGCCGGGGTAACAGCCTGCATAACGACGACCAGATTCGCCGCATTCTGCACGCCCGCCAATGGGGCCCCGATCGCTTGCGCACATGCAAACCGGCGCCACTACAAAAACCCGGTGCCGGTCCTTTTATTGCCATTCGCATGCAATTGATTACCCGCAAGAGCTTGGGCGGGCTACGCACCAACCTGCAAAGCCGCGCACTGGATGCCAATGGTCAACCCATCCCCGGTTTGTATTGCGTGGGTGAGGCTGCTGGGTTTGGCGGCGGCGGTGCCTGCGGCAAGCGATCGCTGGAAGGTACCTTTCTGCCCGGCTGTATCCTCACTGCGCGCGCAGCCGCGCACGCCATCACCACCGGACTTTGAACAGGGCTTTATGATGAACGGCGCGCAAGCCTTGATGAAAACGCTGGCCGATGCTGGCATCACTGTCTGTTTCTCCAACCCCGGTACCAGCGAAATGCACTTTGTCGCCGCGCTGGATTCCGAACCCCGCATGCGCGCGGTGTTGACTTTGTTTGAAGGTGTGGCCACGGGTGCCGCCGACGGCTACGCGCGGATGACCGGCAAACCCGCCGCCACCTTGTTGCACTTGGGCTGCGGGCTAGGCAATGGGCTGGCCAATTTGCACAACGCGCGCAAAGGCAAGGTTCCCGTTGTCAACATCATTGGTGACCATGCCACCTACCACGTGCCGCTGGATGCACAGCTGCAATCGGATATCGAAACCGTGGCGCGCAATGTCTCGCCCGGCTTTGTGCGCACCTCGCAGCGCACCGCAGAGCTCTGCCACGATGCCGTGGAAGCAATCACCGCAGCACGTGGCCTACCCGGACAAGTGGCTACCTTGATTCTGCCGGCCGATGTCTCGTGGGGCGAAGGCGGCACGCCCTGCCCACCCGCCCCGGCCCCCACCCCACAGGCTGTCGATTCGGCCACCTTGCAGGCAATTGCCGAGGCCATTCGCAGCGATGGCAAATGTGCGCTCTTGCTGGGTGGGCAGGCCCTGCAAGAACCGGCCTTGTTGGCCGCAGCGCGCATTGCCGCACGCTGTGGGGTCAAATTATTTTGCGAAGTATTTCCTACCCGCCTACCACGCGGCGCGGGCCTGCCCACCATCGAGCGCATTGCCTATCTGGCCGAACTGGCCAGCGTGCAGCTAACCGGCTTCGATCATTTGATCTTGGTCGATGCCAAAGCGCCGGTGTCGTTCTTTGCCTATCCCGGCAAGCGCAGCGAACTGGTGCCTGCCGGCTGCCGTGTGCATACACTGGCGACACCCGCGCAAGATGCCGTTGCCAGCCTCGAGTTACTGGCCAGCGCCCTTCACGCCACGCAGACCCAGCCGGTACTGCAAGCACCGCAACGCCCAACCCGGCCGCGTGGTCGGCTAAGCGCCGCCAAAGTTTGCAAAGCGGTGGCGGCGATCATGCCCGAACGCGCCATCATCATCGATGAGGCCATCACCTCGGGGCTGCTGCTGGGCCTGATGACCCAAGGCGCTCCCCGTCACGATCTGCTCACCCTCACCGGCGGCGCGATTGGGCAAGGCCTGCCCAATGCGGTAGGGGCTGCGATTGCCTGCCCAGATCGTCCGGTAATCGCCCTGATCGGCGATGGCAGCGCCATGTACACCCTGCAAGCCCTGTGGACACTGGCCCGCGAGCAACTCAACGTCACCACAATTATTTTCAACAACGCAAGTTATTCGGTGCTCAACGTCGAACTGGACCGGGTGGGTGCCGGCCGGGCTGGCCCCAAGGCCCGTGCACAGTTGGATTTGCATGGCCCGGTGCTGGATTTTGTACAGCTAGCACAGGGCATGGGAGTTTCTGCCTGCCGTGCGGCCACTGCCAGCGATTTTTGCCAAGCCCTCGACAAGGCCTTGACGCAACCCGGCCCGCATTTAATCGAGGCGGTGGTGCCGCAATCGCTGTCGGCCAGCAAACGTCGTCTATTGCCATGGATGCTGCGCGCCCTGCCCAGCCTGCCACCCTCGGTTGCGATGGCGCTGAAGCGCAAGATCGCACCCTAAATGAAAGAAGTGCGGCACATCCTTGTGCCGCAGCAACGGTGGTTCCTTCACCGTCGCCTTTGACCCTGAAACCCGTTTGTCGGTGTCTAGCTTGGAGGCAATGTTTGAAGCCGAACTAGCAATACCTCGCCACCGCCTTCCAAGGCATATCGGCTGCGTCCGTCCTGTGCCTGCAACATCGCGGTGTCGCCTTGCTGCATCAGGCCCAAACCTGACTCCGCAGAAAACTCCGCCTGCCCCGCCAACACGTGGATGCACCAGGTCAAGCCCGGACTCACAAACAACACCATCGGCCCCACCAATGGCCGCTTCCACGTTTGTACGGCCAAGCGATCACGCTTCCACATCACATTGAAATCGCGACTGGCACCCTCCAACAGCTCGCCGGTCAGTGCGCGCTCCCCAGAAAATTGCGCTGCACCATGCGGAGGCACGAGAGTTTGGATGTGGCCATCGTCAAACCGCAGGCGCATGCCATTCCCCGCGAGCAGCATCAACCAGCGATCCACCCCGGCAAATGCAGAAAACGGTGCGTCGGCATCGACATCGGCAATCGATAGGCGCCAATCCCAATCGTCGCAATCCGGGACCCGCAGGATTTCCGATGTCCAGCCCGCACCATTTTTCCACTGCATCCTGCGGTAATCGGCCGCATGCAGGATGCGTGATGTGATGTGTGCTTCTGGCATGGCATGGTCAACCCTTGTGCTCACTGCACGGTGCATTTGCGGCACATCGGTACAAACTCATTGATGTGCCAATTGTTGTAACTGCGGCGTGGCGGAGTGCCCCAGTGGCTGCACCACAGGCCGCGCATTGTTGACGGTAATTCTGTCGCGATTGGCTTCCACGGTTTTCAAGCCGATCCCCTTGACCAAGGCCAATTGTTCAGCACTACGAAACGCCCCATTGGCGGTGCGGTAATCAACGATGGCCTGCGCTTTGACCGGGCCGATATTGACCAATTCGCGGTCTAACGTCGCAACATCGGCGGTATTGATGTTGACCCGCTCTGCCGCCAACACATGGCCAGCAAGTAGCACCAGCAGCACAAGACAACATTGCAGCAACACTCTCATAACCTTGACTCGCTTTCCTCCACATCCCCCAAACATGCCATGCGTGGGGCCAAACACAGCTTGCTTGCTCCGTGTGCAACAGGCTATCGGATTTGTATGGGTTCACCATCGGACTTTCCCGCAAATGCGGGTAGGAAAAATCTGACCCCCAGCGCTGCGCCATCCAATGCTGGGGTTTTACATACCAGCGTTACAATTGGAACAATCATCGCCACACAGTTCAGGGACGCCATGCACACCAGCCATCTCGACAGCAACCAAATCCGCGACTTCGTGGCCGCCAAATGGGATGCTGAAATCGTCCCGCAATTGATCGAATACATCAAAATTCCCAATAAATCGCCGATGTTCGATGCCGATTGGGTGCAAAACGGGCATATGGATCGCGCTGTGACGTTGCTGGAAGCCTGGGCCAAAGCGCAAACCATCCCTGGGATGCAGGTAGAAGTGGTGCGTCTTGATGGCCGCACGCCGCTGATTTTCATCGACATCCCCGCCAGCAATGGCGGCCGCAACGATGATTGCGTATTGCTGTACGGGCATATGGACAAGCAGCCGGAAATGACCGGTTGGGATGCAGACAAGGGCCCGTGGCTGCCGGTGCTGGAAGGCGACCGCCTGTACGGGCGCGGCGGCGCGGACGATGGCTATGCGATTTTTGGTTCACTGACCGCGCTGATGGCCCTGCAAGCGCAAGGTGCGGCGCATGCGCGCTGCGTCATTTTGATTGAAGGCTGCGAAGAGTCCGGCAGCAATGACCTGCCGTTCTATGTGGACCATCTGGCCGACCGCATCGGCAAGCCCTCGCTGGTGGTGTGTCTGGATTCGGGCTGCGGCAATTACGAACAACTGTGGTGCACCACCTCGCTGCGCGGTTTGACCGGCGGCAATCTGACCGTGAACGTGCTCTCCGAGGGCGTGCACTCGGGTGATGCCTCGGGCATCGTGCCGTCCAGCTTCCGCGTGCTGCGTGACTTGCTGTCACGCATCGAAGACGAAGACACCGGCCGCATTTTGGTGGATGGCCTGCATGTGGACATCCCGGCCGACCGTCTGGCACAGGCCGCCAAAGTGGCCGACGTGCTGGGCGATGAAGTGTTCGACAAGTTCCCGTTCCTGCCCGGTATGACCCCGATGGGCAGCGACCGCACCGAGCTGGTGCTCAACCGCACATGGCGGCCGGCACTGTCGATCACCGGGATGGATGGCATTCCGCCGCTGGCCTCGGCCGGCAATGTGCTGCGTCCGTTCACCGCAGTCAAACTTAGCCTGCGTCTGCCGCCCACATTGGACGGCAAACGCGGTGGCGAATTGCTGCAGGACGTGCTGCTGAAAGACCCACCGTATGGTGCACACGTGAGTCTGACTCTGGAAAAAGCCAGCACCGGCTGGAACGCCCCCGCCCTCGCCGCGTGGCTGGAAAGCGCGATCGACCACGCCAGCCAGGAATTTTTCGGCAAACCGGCGATGTACATGGGCGAAGGCGGCACCATCCCGTTCATGGGCATGCTGGGCGAGAAATTCCCCGGCGCACAGTTCATGATCACCGGCGTGCTGGGCCCGCACTCCAACGCCCACGGCCCCAACGAATTTCTGCACATCCCGATGGGCAAAGCGGTCACCGCCTGCGTGGCCCGCGTGGTCGCCGATCACCACGCCGCCAGCCTACGCGGCGAAACCACCGGCGTCGCCGCCGCCGCCATCAACTCGTATGCCGATACCCCTGGTGGGTGCTGCTGATTGCACAGACCCGTGGATTCCGTGAGCCAAGTACCCAAGTCGTCCGACAAACCGGCCGAACACACCCCCCTGATGAAGCAATTCTTCGCCGCCAAGGCGGAGCATCCGGAGGTGTTGTTGTTCTTCCGCATGGGCGATTTTTATGAACTGTTTTACGACGATGCGCGTAAGGCCGCACGTTTGCTGGACATCACCCTGACCCAGCGCGGCAGTTCGGCCGGGCAGCCGATCCCGATGGCGGGCGTGCCCTACCACGCCGCCGAGGGCTATCTGGCGCGCTTGGTGGCGCTGGGCGAATCGGTGGCCATTTGCGAGCAGATCGGCGACCCGGCGCTCAGCAAAGGCTTGGTGGAACGCAAGGTGGTGCGCATCGTCACCCCCGGCACGGTGACCGATGAGGCCCTGCTGGACGAACGCCGCGACACCCTGCTGTTAGCCATTTCACGCGGGAAGCACGGCTATGGGTTGGCTTGGGCGGATCTGGCCAGTGGCCGCCTGCGGGCCAATGAAGTGACCGGCGAGGACGCATTGGAAGCCGAACTGGCGCGCTTGCAGCCGGTGGAAACCTTGATTGCCGACGAAGACGGCTGGCCGCCTGCGGTGTTGGAAGCGCGTGGGTTGCGGCGGCGTGCGCCGTGGTTGTTCGATGCCGAGTCCGGCCGTCGCCAACTCCTGCAATGCTTCAATCTGCATGACCTGGGCGCGTTCGGGATCGACGACAAACCGCTGGCCATTGCCGCCAGCGCCGCGCTGCTGGGCTATGTGGAAGAAACCCAAAAACAGCGCCTGCCGCATCTGCGCAGCATTGCGCTGGAAACCAGCGACGACGCCATCGCGATGAACGCCGCCACGCGCCGCCATCTGGAACTGGATTCGCGCGTGGATGGCGATGTGAAGGCCACCTTGCTGGGCGTGCTGGATTCCAGTGTGACCCCGATGGGTGGGCGCCTGCTGCGGCGCTGGTTGCACCGGCCGCTGCGCGACCGCAAGGTCGTCAGTGAGCGCCATCACGCCGTGCAAACCTTGCTCGAAGCCCGCGCCGATGACAGCCTGCGCAGCGCGTTTCGCGGGCTGGGCGATCTGGAACGCATCCTCTCGCGGGTGGCCCTGCGCAGCGCGCGGCCGCGTGATCTTTCGACGTTGCGTGATGGCTTGGCGCTGCTGCCGCAGGTGCGTGAACTGCTGGCACCGCTGGATTCCCCACGCCTTGCCGCACTGGGCGCGGAGTTGGGCGAACATGCCGCCACCGCGCACTACTTGCACACCGCCATCGTCACCCAACCGCCCCTGCTGGCCCGCGACGGCGGCGTGATTGCCGAAGGTTTCGATGCAGAACTCGACGAGCTGCGCCGACTGTCCACCCATGCCGATCAATTCCTGATTGATCTGGAACTGCGCGAACGTGAACGCAGCGGCATTCCCACCCTGAAAGTGGGCTACAACCGCGTGCACGGCTACTACATCGAAATCAGCAAAGGCCAGAGTGACAAAGCACCGGTGCACTACACGCGCAGGCAAACCCTGACCGGTGCCGAGCGCTACATCACCGAAGAGTTGAAGCAATTTGAAGACAAGGTGCTGTCCGCACGCGAGCGCTCGCTGGTGCGTGAAAAATTACTGTACGACGGCGTGCTGGACACCCTCAACGACGCGCTGGAACCCTTGCGCCGTTGTGCACTGGCGCTGAGCGAACTCGATGTGCTCGCCTGTTTTGCCGAGCGCGCGCAAACCTTGGATTGGGCGATGCCCACGCTGCGTGAGGCACCCGGCATCCATATCGAACGTGGCCGCCACCCGGTGGTGGAGGCACTGCGCGATGCGCCGTTCGAGCCGAACGATTTGGTGTTCGACGACGCGACGCGGATGTACATCATCACCGGCCCCAACATGGGCGGCAAATCCACCTTCATGCGCCAGAACGCGTTGATCGTGCTGCTCGCCTGCATCGGCAGCTTCGTGCCTGCCGCACGCGCCACGCTGGGCCCGATCGACCGCATCCTCACCCGCATCGGCGCCGGCGATGACTTGGCCCGCGGGCAGTCCACCTTTATGGTGGAAATGAGCGAAACCGCTTACATCCTGCATCACGCCAGCGAGCATTCTTTGGTGTTGATGGATGAAATCGGGCGTGGCACCTCCACTTACGATGGCTTGGCGCTGGCCGACGCCGTGGCGCGCCAGCTGGCCTCAGCCAACCGCAGCTACACCCTGTTTGCCACGCATTATTTCGAACTCACCGCACTGGCCGAACCCGGCAGCGGGATTGCCAATCTGCATCTGGATGCAGTCGAGCATGGCGACGCGCTGGTGTTCATGCACGCGGTGCGCCCCGGCCCCGCCAACCGCAGCTTCGGCTTGCAGGTCGCGGCCTTGGCTGGCTTGCCCAAAGCTGCTCTGCAACAGGCGCGAGCACGGCTGGCCGAATTGGAATCGCATAACCGTGATGTCCCGGTCACACCGATGAGTGCGCCCGCATTGGATGCACCGCAGCAGTTCGGCCTGTTCGCTCCATCGTCTGCCGCGCTGGACGCACTGGCCGGTATCGATCCCGACGATCTTACGCCCAAGCAGGCGCTGGAGGCGCTGTACCGGCTGAAGGCGTTGGCATGAACCACGTTCGGCCCATCGCCATCGATGCGCTCCTGCGTGGCAAGGCCCTGCCCTACTCGCGCCCCGGTACGCGCAGCGGCATCCACAAAACCCCGGTCGAAGGCCATGTGCTGATTGGCGAGCTCGGCCTGGAAGGTGACGAACAGGGTGACCCGCGCGTGCATGGCGGCATCGACAAGGCGGTGCATCACTACGCGTTCGAGCATTACGCCGCATGGCGCAGTGAACTAGGCAACTCGCCCATCTTGCAACAACCCGGCGCGTTCGGCGAAAACATCAGCACGCAAGGGCTTACCGAAGCCGATGTCTGCCTGGGCGACCGCTATCAACTGGGCACGGCCGTGCTGGAAGTCAGCCAAGGCCGGCAGCCCTGTTGGAAGCTCAACGACCGCTTCGGCGTCCCCGACATGGCCCGCCGCGTGCAGGACAGCGGTCGCAGCGGTTGGTACTACCGCGTGCTGCAAGCCGGCAGCGCACACGCAGGCGATAGCCTGATCTTGCGCGAACGCGCCCATCCCGATTGGCCGCTGTCGCGGCTGGCGCGCCTGCTCTACGACCGCGTGCTGGATCCCACCCTGCTGGAACCCGCGCTGGCACTGCCCTTGGTGCCCTCGTGGCGGAAAATCATCGAACGCCGCATGCAGCAGGGCGCGGTGGAAGACTGGGGTAAACGGATCGACGGGCCGGCGATATAAGTTGCCGTCATATTCACGCGCACTTGCTGGCAGTGCATCGTAGGATGGGCGTTCACCTCCGCAGGAATGCCCCATGACCGCCATGACCCAAGACCTTGCCGCCCAGCTACAAGGCGCGCCCCTGCAACAAATCGCAAGCCAACTGGGGCTTGACCCCGCACAGGCGTCGGGTGCCATCAGCACCGCCCTGCCTTTGCTGATGGGCAAACTGGGCAGCAATGCCGCCAGCCCCGAAGGTGCGCAAGCCTTGTTGGGCGCACTGCAAAACAACCACAGTGGGCTGGATATCGGCAGCGTGCTGGGCGCGGTATTGGGTGGTGGTGGCGATGCGGCCAGCAATGGGGCCGGCATCTTGGGGCATATTTTTGGTGGCCAACAAGACAGCGCACAGGCTGGCGTGGCCCAAGCCACTGGTTTGCCGCATGCGCAGTCTGGTCAGCTGCTGCAAATGCTGGCCCCGATCGTGATGGCCTATCTGGGCAAGCGGATGTCGGGGGATGCCGGTGGTGCGGATGCACTCAGCGGCTTGTTGGGGCAAGAACACCAAGCCATCCGCGAGCAAGGCGGTGCCGGTGGCGGGCTGCTGGGCTCTTTGCTCGATCAAGACGGCGATGGCCAACTGGGTTTGGGCGACGCGCTGAAAATTGGCAGTTCGTTATTTGGCGGCGGCGGGCGCTGAAGATCCCGCATCCCATCGCCTGACACATCTCAATCCATGCCGGCCGTGTGCATTGTGGCAAACCTAGGGTTATGCCACTCTGCCGCATCTGGCTAGATGTGGGGGATGCGCTTGAGTAATTGGATTTCAACCCTGTTTCAGCGTTTATTTTCTCGCTCAGGGTCGCCGACTGCGCCACGACGATCCGCAAGTTCTGGTAAACCCGCGTTGTCCCGGGATGTTGATCCCGAGATGCGTGAGGTATTTTTGCTGGAGCTTGAAGACATCACCAAGAATGTCGAAAACGCACTGACCGCTTGGTGCAAGGATTTCTCCAACCCTGCACCTACGCGGGCGCTCTCGCGCGCATTCCACACGCTCAAAGGCTCGGCCCCGGTGATTGGGGCCACCCAGCTGGCAGACCTTGGCCGCGCCGCTGAGCAAGCGGCCAAGCATGCCGGACGCAAGCGCAACCCCGATCAAGCACTGATCGATGCGATCACCGCCGCTGCGCATTTACTGCCGCAATGGCTGCATGCGATGCGCCATAGCCAAGCCGTCCCCGATGGAACGGTACGGGTCACCCGTCTGTTGCAACGCGCCGCAGGATAAATGCCGGCGCAGCTGCAAAAACCGGTTCAGCCCAATGCCTGCGCCAGATCCGCCCACAGGTCTTCCACATCCTCGATCCCCACCGACAGCCGCAGCAAGCCATCGGTGATGCCAGCCGCGGCCTTTGCTGCCGGATCGACCATGCGGTGGGTAAGCCCGGAGGGATGTTGGATCAGGGTGTCGATGGAGCCCAGACTTACCGCCGGCGTCATCACCTTGACCGTGGCCATCACCTTGGCAGCAGCAGCATGCCCACCAGCCAATTCGAATGCCATCAGCGTGCCGGGGCCACACATTTGCGTCCCCAACAACTGCGCATTGCGCACCGTGCCCAGCCCCGGATAAAACACCTTGTTCACCGCCGGATGCCCAGCCAACCGTTGCGCCAAGACCTGCGCATTGGCTTGTGCTGCTTCGACGCGCAATTTCAACGTGGGCAAGCCGCGATGCAACAGATATGCCGCCAATGGGTGCAACAAACCGCCGGTGGCGGCACGCACCGTGCGTAGCGGCCCGGCATGGGTTTCATCGCAACACACCACGCCGGCAATCACATCGCCATGCCCGCCCAAAAACTTGGTGGCGCTGTGCAGTACATAACGTGCACCCAGCGCAGCCGGCTGCTGCAACACGGGGGTGGCGAAGGTGGAATCCACCAGCACCGGCACCTCGCCGGCAGCGGCAACCACCGCCTTGATATCGACCAAATCCAAGGTGGGATTGGCGGGGGTTTCGATAATCACCAGCACGGTGTCGGCGCGGCGTTTGGTGGCGATGTCGTCGGCGGCCACAAATTCGGCCTCCAGCCCGCACATGCCGCTAGCCAGTAGATGGTCGGACGTGCCATACAGCGGCCGCACCACCAGCACATGACCGCCATGCGCACGCCGCGCCAGCAATACCGCGGTGAGCGCCGCCATCCCCGAGGCAAATGCTACGCAGGCATCGGTGCCTTCCAGCTTGGCAATCGCGTTTTCGGTGCGCGCCACGGTGGGGTTGTGCAGGCGCGCATAGATCGGGTTGGCGGCATCGTGCTTGCCGCCAATCAGCGCATCAAAACTGGCCCCCGCCACATCGAGATCGGCGATCGGGTAGGTGGTGGATAAATCCAGCGGCGGCGCATGCACACACAACTGCGCAAAATCTTCGCGTCCGGCGTGAACGGCGGTGGTTTGAAAGCGATGCATGGCGGGCTCCTGCGTAGAAATCTACGAAATACTCTTGCCATGCTAGAACCTTATTCGGTCGTTAAACTTCACCTCGAAGATTATTTTGAAATTGAGCGAAATCATCATGCTGGACCGAACCGACTACGCCCTGCTGCGGCTGCTACGGAAGAATGCACGGCTGCCCAACAAAGACCTTGCCGAAAAAGTGGGAATTGCGCCATCTACCGCGCTGGAACGGGTGCGGCGGATGCGCGAAGACGGCGTGTTACTGGGCTATCACGCCGAGATCGCACCGCAGGCGATGGGGGTGGGTTTACAGGCGATGGTATCGGTGCGGCTGGCCAAACACTCGCGCGCCTTGCTGGACGGGTTTCATCGGCATGTGTTGTCACTGCCGGAAGTATTGGCTTGCTACCACGTGGCCGGTGCGGATGATTTTTTGGTCCACGTCGGTGTGCGCGACAGCGAGCACTTGCGCAACTTCACGCTGGCGGCGTTCACCGAGCGCGAAGAAGTAGCGCATATCGAAACCCGGCTGATCTTCGAGTTTCGCCGCAATGTAGAACTGCCGGCGCGCACCGATGCGCCGGCATAAGCATCAGGGTTACACGCGCTCAGTGTGCGTCTTGTGTCGCAACTTTCGGCGCAGGCTTGACCAGTGCATCATCGCGCGCAGTCGCACGCTGTGATTTCGGGCGCTGCAAGTGCGGCATCGCATACGCTTGAAACACGGATTTTGGCTCCAACTCACCAATTTGAATGTAGTAGCCGATGAAAGCGGACAGATACAGATCGGCCACGGTAAAGCGGTCACCGACCAGGATGAAGATGACCGAAATCAGCAGGCGCTACCTTAGCCTACAGCGCGTCGATATCCCCCAGCGCACGGATCAACCGGCGTGCGCGTTTGTCGGGTTTGGTCTCGGGTGGATGGTAGCCGGCACGCTCGGCGGCGCGCTGGGCGCGGGCGAGTTCACGCGCCGCACGTGAGGCTTCGGATTCGCGATACAGCGTCTGCGCGATAGCCGCCGGGCCACGTACCACCGACAATATCAGCACGTCGAGCTCGAAAATGTCTTCCATGCGTTGCACGCGCAGCGCATCCCCCACCCGCACGCCACGCGCAGGTTTGGCGCGCTGCCCACCCACCGCCACCTTGCCGGTTTCAATCGCGTGCTTGGCCAATGCGCGGGTTTTGAAAAAACGCGCGGCCCACAACCATAGATCCAGACGCACGCTGGGATTGGCGGGGTTGGTTTCGCTTTGCATCGGCAAATTCTGATCCTGTCAAACGCAAACGGCCACCCGAAGGTGGCCGTCGTGCGAACTGGTGGTGAGCCTTATTCGGCAGCAGCAGCGGCGGCAGCCTTGGCGCGCGCCTTGGCATTGCCAGCCAAGTCTTCCTTGATGCGGGCCTTCTTGCCTTCCAAACCGCGCAGGTAGTACAGCTTGCTGGCGCGCACTGCGCCACGGCGCTTGACTTCCACCGAG
>Ga0208825_1000383_pt1 | contig 44263 bp, 48 predicted proteins | sample AD_UKC113_MetaG_FD_184450 | JGI IMG/M metagenome (GOLD analysis project Ga0208825, IMG submission 184450) | Active sludge microbial communities of municipal wastewater-treating anaerobic digesters from Hong Kong - AD_UKC113_MetaG (SPAdes)... | ecosystem: Engineered > Bioreactor > Anaerobic >... | reverse complement strand
AATTCTCTAAGAATGGCGTATTGTGGGGATTAATTATATATAACTATATAATCATAATCTTTTCTTAATACATTTGAACATTAAACATACTCAAATGTCCTTTTGTATTAAAGTTTTTCTTAGTTGTATATGTATAACCTATAATATTAAGGCATCTTGACGATTCCTTTAGTTTCTCATATTTTATGAGTGGATATACTCAAAATCTCTCTATTAAAAGAATTTTTGGTATATATCACTAAAGAAAGGAGGTTATACACAAAATGTTAAAGAAAGATTTAGTAGATAAGATTGCATCAGTAGGATTGACGAAGAAACAAGCTGCTGCAGCTTTAGATGCAACTCTAGAGGCAATTGCAGATTCATTGAAAAGTGGTGAGCCTGTACTCTTGACTGGATTTGGAAAATTTGAAGTCAGGACTAGGGCTGCAAGAACAGGAATAAATCCTAAGACTCTTGCAAAGATCAAGCTTCCAGCAACAAAGGTCCCTGCATTCAAAGCAGGAAAAGCTTTGAGAGCTGCTGTTAAGTAATTGCCGGTATTTCTTTGTAGATAAAGAAATTAAAAGGAAAAGGACTCGCTGGAGTCCTTTTCTGTTTTAAATATATGTATGGTGCCTTCTTGCATAGAAGCCTTCCATATCATAAACTGTAAAGGATACAATGATAAAAAACTGTCTTGTTCCAAATAAAAATAACTCATACAAAGCATACTTACTTAGAAAGACTGCGATAGTAATATATTCTGTGATATTACTACTTGTAAACACTTTCGGAAGTGTACTTGGTATAGAACAGGCACAAGCAAGTACAATAACACCAGAAAACATCATAGCGTTAACGAATGCAGAAAGAGTTAACCTAGGCCTCTCTACACTATCATACAATGCACAACTTTCATCAGCAGCTCTTGCCAAAGCTAACGATATGTTTGAGAAGCAATACTGGGATCACTTCGGTCCCAATGGAGAAACTCCTTGGCAATTCATACGTGGAGCAGGTTATTCATACATATATGCTGGAGAAAATTTGGCAAAAGGATTTAAAACATCGGAAAGTGTAGTTGAAGCTTGGATGGCAAGTCCAACACACAAAGCAAATATAGTTAATAGTAATTACAGGGATATTGGAGTAGCAGTTGTAGAAGGAATCTTGCAGGGGAAGCAAACAATACTCGTTGTTCAAATGTTTGGTACGTTGCCAGGGCAAGTTGAGAGTGCAACAATAACAAATTCTCAAATACCAACAGTTACTAAAACTGAAACTGTTACAAATACTCCCGTAGTTACTAAAGAAATTGAGACAAAAAATAATAGCGAACAACAAATAAAAAGTATAAGCATTATTACTCCCGCCAATGGAGAAACATACAATGACCCCAAAATAACAGTTTCGGGAAATGTTGAAAATGTTAATGAAAAATATGGAGTTGAAGTTATTGAAAATAATGAAGTTGTAGCAGATACAACTTCTGAGATTTCATATTGGAATGCATCTAAAGCATCAGATTGGTCTGAAGGATCTCATACGATAACGGCAAATATAAAAGGAACTGATGTTAGCTCATCACCAGTTTCTTTTAATATTGATTCTAGTGCACCTCAAATAGACGTCAATTCCTTAAAAGTACGAGAAGAAGACGACTTCTATGTACTCTCGTTCACAATATCAGAAAATCCACAGTCAGTTGAAATAGTCTCTGGCTCAAAAATAATTCCTGCGGATGTCACAGATGGTGGAAGGGTTGAGATGAAATTATCAAAGGGTGATATCGGAGATTCCGTAGTAATTAGGATATCTGACAAATACCAAAATGATTCAGAACTTGATATTTCTGAGTATTTTTCTAATGAAAATAGTCAGAAAAGAACTCTAGCTCCAATAGTATCGTTAACTGTAGGTAATTTGATCAGTATAGGTATTATTGGTCTTGTATTTGCTCTTTTGTGTATAGAAATCTATGAATATATGAAAAGAGGTATGCTTAAAGATGCAGTTGGAGATGTTTTAACTGTGGGAATATGGTGGGCAATTCTTGCTGTTGCGATATTTTCTGGTTTCTCAGGTAATATTAATTAAGAGGGTAAATGATTAATAGTAAGAAAAAAGCGAAAAATGAAATATTTTTAGGTATACTTCTTTTTCTTGTTACCGAAGTTTTTAATTACTTTGTTCTTAGAACTTCTTTCAAATATCTAATCTTAATAGGGATACTCGGTGTTGTAGTTTTAGAATTTTGGATAGTAAGAATATTTAGACTCTATTCACAAAAGAAAGTATCTAAATACAGCGATGTTGTTATGAAAATCTCTCTCAAGAGAAGATTCTTTCAATATTTCGTACTTCCTTTCCTCTTCTATGTATCTCTTTTGTTCTTTCTGTATTTCAATAGGAATGAAATACTAGGACATCTAGTGTTAATTATATCTGTTGGGTTTCTACTAGTGGCTTGTATAAATATGAAAAATTCATTGCAGAGACACTATTCAATAGCATTAGCTACTAGAACAATATATGATTTCATATGTATAACCGCGCTGTATTTACTATTAAATTCATATCTGCGAATTGGGTTTAGTTTAGGTGAATTTCTTCTATTAAGTTTTGTAACATCCTTCTTGTTTCTAATTTCGATATTGAGAATACATAATAGACTTGGCTTAGTAGAGGCCCTAGTAGCAATTGTAAGCTCATTCTTGGTATGCTCATCGATGTATGTTGCTTGGGATTCAAATGTCTTTGTTATACCTGCTGTAGGAGCCCTAGCGTTCTACTTAATAGCATCATTTTGGAATTTACGATTTGCTGGAAGGACAAAACTAGCTGACTATCTATATCCACTTGTCTATGTTCTTTTAGCATTAGTAGTAATTTTGTTTGTTTGATTATGCAAAAGAGAAAAATTGTTTTAAAAATTGGTGGATCAGTATTGTATGATAAAGATTTAAATGTTAACTTTGGTCTTTTGCGTAAAGTAAAAGATTGGTATTATCGAACTTCAGAAGAATATTCGCAGAGAGTTTTAGTTGTTGGCGGGGGATATTTCTCTAGGGAGTTGCAGGGAAGGATTTCTTCTGAAATTTCTGCTGAGAATGATTTGCATAATATTTCTATGTCTATAACTCAGACAAGTGCAGAGTTAGTAAGGGCATACATAGGTGATTCTAATATCTTCGTTCCTAAGAAATTAGGTGATGCATATGAATATCTAGTTGAAAATAACTGTTTTTCTGTTGTGAGTGGAGGATTAAAAATAGGATGGAGTACAGATATGGATTCTGCAGTATTTGCAGATATTATGGGGGTTGACAGAATATATAAAATCTCTAATGTGGATTATCTGTATGATGTTGATCCTGATATAAATGAAAATGCTAAGGTTATTAAGGATATATCTTGGAGCGGTTATTTTTCTTTATTTGGTATATCCAAGGATTCCGTACATGAACCTAATAACAGTATTCCTGTTGATAGAGAATGCTCCTTATTTTGCAGTAAAAAGGGTATTAGTTTTTTGATATGTGGAGGAAATAATCTGGCATCAAGTGAGAAAAACTTGGAGGAAATACTTTCAGATGGAACATTAATACATCCCTAAAAGCCTATTCTATTGATTTTATTTTGTACTTAACTATACCACCGGGTGTAGAGATTTGGACTTCTTCTCCTATTTTCTTTGTCATTAATGCTTTCCCTATAGGCGATAGATATGAGATTTTTCCTTTTAATGGATTAACTTCCTCCTCCGTAGCTATCTCATACTTGAGTACTTGTCCATCCTTTTGAATGGTAACAATATCCCCAATACCAACCTCTCTTTTATTTTTGTCATTGACTACTTTAGCATTCTTTATTTTCTCCTTCAGTTCGAGAATTCTCTGCTCGTTTGCCATTTGTTTGTCTATGGCCATAGAATACCCATCATTCTCACTTAAGTCTCCTTGATTTCTCATCTCATTTAGAGTATTGGCTATCTCATATCTTAGGGTTTCCTCTCTGTACTTCAACTCTTCTTTAAGTTTTTCCAAACCTGCCTTAGTGGTCTGGTACACACTACTTTCTTCCATTTTCCCAAACCAATTAAATTAAATGCAACTGATAATATATTGCTATGACAATGAAGTCAAATAAATAGAGTCCTGTAGTAGCAGTGTAAAAAACGGCCTTTCTATGCTAAAATGTCCTCCGTATATATGCCGCTATCGTCTAACGGTTAGGACGCAGGATTCTCAATCCTGGAATTGGGGTTCGATTCCCCATAGCGGTACCAATTTTTGTATGATTGATAATGAAATTTGACATAGTAACAATATTCCCAAACATAGTAAAAGAGTATGTAAATACAGGGATACTCGGAGGAGCTCAAAAGAAAGGCTTAGTTGAAATAGGAGTACACGACCTGCGAAAATGGGCAAATGATAGACATAAAAGTGTAGATGATACTCCATATGGAGGTGGTCCAGGAATGATTATGAAAGTGGAGCCTATATACAAGGCAGTCAATGAGTTAAAAAGAGAGGGAAGTATTGTAGCAATAACTACTCCAAAGGGAGAAAGATTAACGCAATCAAAATTAAAAGAATTCTCCGCCAAGGAAGACCTACACATGATAATATTATGTGGAAGATATGAAGGATTTGATCAAAGGATACATGATCATCTAGTTGATTATGAATTCTCCATAGGTGATTATATCCTCTCTGGAGGTGAAATTCCTGCTCTTGTGCTTGTCGATGGAATTACAAGGTTAATCACTGGAGTATTAGGAAATGAACAGTCATTAGATGAAGAAACTTTTGAAAATAATACTCTTGAATATCCACAATATACTAAACCTGAAGATTTTAACGGATGGAAAGTTCCAGATGTTCTTCTCTCAGGAAATCACAAAAAGATAAAGGAATACAGAGAAAAGAATAAACAAAAATTAAGCTAAAGCTTGATTAAGGTCATCTATTTTAACTCTTGTTTGCTTCATAGTATCTCTATCTCTAACTGTAACAGTATCATTTTGCAACGATTCATAATCTATGGTTATACAATATGGAGTCCCTATCTCATCTTGATATCTATATCTCTTCCCGATATTTCCTCTTCCATCCCATACAACACTGTAAGTATCCGTTAGCCTCTCAAATACATCTCTAGCCTTTCTGACAATATCCTCTTTATTGCTCACAAGAGGAAAAACAGCAGCTCTGTATGCAGCAATCTCCTTATTCAATTTCAATACTATCCTCTTGTCATTATCTCCAAGATCTTCTTCTTCATATGCATCAAAAAGCATCATTAAAAATGTTCTATCCACACCACCTGAGGTTTCAACAATTGATGGTATATACTTCTCTCCAGTAATTGGATCTGTGTATGACAAATCTTTTCCAGAAAATTTAGCATGTTGTGTAAGATCATAATCTCCTCTCCAGTGAATTCCTTCGTTTTCAGCCCATCCCCATGGAGCCAAATATTCTATATCGTAAGCATCTTTTGCATAAAAAGCTAAGTGTTCTTTATCATGCTGCCTAAATCTCAAATTCTCTTTCTTTCTATACAAACTCTTGTAGAAATTCATTCTCTCATTCTTCCAATACTCAAACCACTTTTCCATCTCAGAATCATGAACAAAAAATTGCATATCCCACTGCTCAAACTCTCTAGATCGAAAAGTAAGCTTTCCTGGAGTTATCTCATTTCTAAAAGCTTTCCCAATTTGGGCTATTCCGAAGGGAATCTGCTGCCTAGTACTATCTACTACATTCTTAAAATCAAGATATATTGTCTGACACGCTTCTCCTCTCAAATATGCTTTTATCTTAGCATCCTCTAAAACTCCAACTTCTGTTTGAAACAAAAGATTATACTTTCGTGGCTCAGTAAAATCATTTGAGCCACAGTTTGGACACTTACCATCTATATCCTCTGGTCTAAATCTTTGATGACATTTTTTGCATTCAACAACCTCATCTCCAAAATTTTGTACATGACCTGACGCTTCCCAAACCTTTGGATGAGTAATAATGGCCCCATCTATTCCCACAACATTCTCTCTCTTTGTAACCATCTCCTTCCACCAGTATCGCTTCAAATTATTTTTCATCTCTACTCCTACTGGTCCATAATCATAGAAACCTCCGATTCCTCCATATATTTCTGAATTTGGGAAGATAATTCCTCTTCTTTTACACAACGCTATTATTTCTTCTAACATGAGTTGATTATACATTATGAGTTGTGCTGTGAATAGTGGAAATAGTCTACCAATTTATCCTTGTAAAAGGTATACTTATACCCATGACAGAAACAAATTTGAAAAGCAATTTAATAGGACAAAGAGAAATCCGATTAAGTAAATTGGCGAAAATAAAGGAACTTGGAATAAATCCATATCCTGCGAAGACATACAAACAGCATGATAATGGATATATCGTCAAGAATTTCGAAGAATATGATGGAAAAGAAACTATCCTAGCAGGAAGAATTACTGCTTGGAGAGAACATGGAAAATTGATATTTGCAGTTATAAAGGATGAAAGTGGAAGTATTCAGGTTATGATAAGGAAAGACTCTCTTTTAGGTGATACCACGCAAGGTCTATTAAACTGGGATAATCTCAATCTATTGGATATCTCTGATTTCATAGAAGTAAGTGGAGTAATTGGAAAAACGAGAACCGGAGAAATTTCCATCATGGCACAAAAAATCCGTCTTCTGACAAAAGCACTGAGACCAATGCCTAAAAGATTGAAGAACAAAGAGCAAATGTTCCGAAGAAGATATTTAGATTTGAATATCTCACCAGAAAGAAAGGAAATGTTTAGAAGAAAAGCACAATTTTGGCAGGTTCAAAGAGATTTCCTAAAAAGTAAAGGATTTATGGAAGTAGAAGTTCCTGTGCTCGAATTAGTTACAGGAGGAGCTGATGCAACACCATTTGTAACTCATCATAATGCTCTTCATCAAGATTTGTATTTGAGAATATCCACAGAATTGTTTCAAAAAAGATTAATAGGTGGTGGGTATGAAAAAATATATACTTTAGGACCGAATTTCAGAAACGAAGGAATGGATGATGAACATCTTCAAGAATACTATCAGTTAGAATGGTATTGGGCATATGCTGATTTTACGGACAATATGAAGTTGGCTAGGGAGCTTTTCTTGGAGATAGCTCAGAAGGTATATGGAAAAACAGAATTCTCTACAAGGGGGCATACTTTTGATTTAGCGGAGGAATGGAAAGAAGTTGACTATGTGGAACTTTTGAAGGAGAGATTTGGAGTAGACATATTCAATGCTAGTCAAGAAGAGCTTTTGTCTATAGTTGAAAAAAATGGTATAGCTATTGGTGAAAAGATAAACAAGAATAGACTTGTTGATACTTTGTGGAAATCTGTAAGAAGTACAATAGATGGTCCCATATTTCTAATCAATCAACCTACGTTTCTCTCTCCTTTGGCAAAGGTAAATGAAAAAGACAAAAGAGTTACTGAGAGGTTTCAGATTGTAATTGCAGGAAGTGAACTTGGAAACGGATATTCTGAGATAAATGATCCAGTAGATCAGTTGGATAGATTCTTGGAGCAACAAAAACTTAGAGAAGAAGGAGATTCCGAGGCCCACATGCTTGATATTGATTTTGTTGAAATGCTTGAATATGGTATGCCTCCTACTAGTGGATACGGACAGAGTGAAAGGATTTTTTGGTTCTTAGAGGATATCACAGGCAGAGAGGGAACATTCTTCCCTCAGGTGAAGAATGAAATAGATAATACTACTAGAGAGATATACAAGGATAAAGTTCGATTTAATGGGAAAAAATAGTAATTCTGCCATTGAGATTGTTTATGTTAATATGCAGATGATATGGAGAATATAAAGGATATAATCACGGAAATGAAGAGTGATTCTGGCAAGGTTAGTACTAAGATGGGTCAGAATGAACTTTTTGATGTTGATAAATTAGAAACCAATCCCAAGAAAGTTTTAGGTGATAAGCATAAATATATCTCCAAGGAATATCAGCTATATGGTTTGAGACTTGCATCTAAGCTAGGAGACAAAGATAGGGCAACAATGTATATAAAATGGGCGAAGGAGAAACCAAGAGCTATTTTAGAACAGGCATTGAGCTTTACATCTGATTATCCAAAAGCAAGAGATAAATCAAGAATTTTTATGTGGAAGGTGAAGGAATTGGAAAAAGAGTATAAATTGAAGAAAAAATAGTGTGAATTCATTTGGGATATTGAAGAGGGAAATAAAAGCATATTTTTTGAATGAATCAATATACAAGCAGCAGCTTGTAGGATGGATTATTGCAGATACCATAAAGATTACGGCTCTTATTTTTGTTTGGATGAATGTTGCTCAAACACGGGTTGATGTTGATACAAGCTATGTAGCTTCTTACTATCTTCTTGTGATGCTCATCGGAAAGATAGCATCAGATTTTACTATGGAGAATGGTATTAGAGAAATGATAAATGGCAAATTCTCCAATTTTCTAATTAAACCATTTAATTATTTACTCGAGTATGCTGGACGAAATTTAGGAAATAATATAGTGAGGTTTATGCTTTTTATTCCCATTTTCATAATTGGTGTATTTATTCTATCAGCTAATAATTTATGGGTATGTAAGTTTAATTTTTTGAGATTTGTATTTTTTGCTTTTAGTTTGGTAATTGCTTTTATTATGAACTTTCTCTTGGGAAACATTTTTTCTCTTCCAGCCCTAAAAATTAAAGAAATGGATGGAATTAGAATATTCTATTACAATACTGCATCTATGCTTTCCGGGGAATTTATTCCAATAGTTTTTCTTCCATCTTTTGGGCAATATTTACTTAAAATATTACCATTTAGGTATACATTGTCTTTTCCTGTAGAGATACTGCTAGATGAAATAGATGGATTTGGAATATTGTGTGGGTTTTTAATTAGTATTTTTTGGATTGTTATTTTAATTTTTGTATATAAAGTTACCTTAAAGCATTTTATTAAATATTATGAAGCAGAGGGGATTTAGAAATACAATTAAGTACTATTGGAGGGTTTGGAAAAGGATTGTGAGAGGATCTTTGGCTAGGGGATATATTTACAAGAAGGAATTAGTTATATCTATTGTTAGATCTGTATATATTGTTCTAGCACAGATTATTCTTCTTAATGTGATATTTTTAGATACTCAAATGTATGTTGGGTGGAGTAAGTCAGAAGCGTATCTTGTTATTGGAATATGGAATATTTTGAATTATGTAGGGTGGGCAGTGTTTGGGATAAACTTAATTCGGTTAGAAAGTAGCGTAATAGATGGGTCATTTGATTTTACTCTTCTTAAACCAATAAGTTCTTCATGGTTGGCATCATTTGGAGATTTTTTTATATATAATTTGTCATCTGCTATTTCTGGTTTTGTATTAGTTTTGTACTATATTGTTAGTAATTTAGGAAGTATTACTTTAATAGATGTGTGTTTTGGTTTGTTATCGATGTGTGTAGGCTTTTTTATTTGGTATTCAATTTTTTTGATTTTTGCTAGTTTTACAGTATCTAGTCCTAAGAATGGTTTGTTAGCAGTTGCAAAGGAGCTTTTAGGGATTACAAAGTATCCGATTGATGTTTTTAGAAATGTAGGAGATATATTGTTTTGTGGAATAATTCCATTGGCATTTTTAACAACTGTTCCTGCTAAATTCTTTATGGGGAAGGCATTTTTTAGAAGTATATTTTATGGATTTGTAATAGGTGTTGTTTTGTATTTAGTGGCAAAGTGTTTATGGAAATTCAATGTTAGAAAATATAGTAGTACAGGAAGTTAAGCACTGTATATATGTCTTTTTGATTTTTTCAAATCTTAAGTAGTAGTATATACAGTGCTGTGCAAAGTATTTATTGAATATATCTCTGTGCAATGACGGCGAATAGGGCTTCTACATTCTCAGCAGAGAGGCAGTCTCCATCTATGGATAATCCTGTGATTCCAGTTTGATATTCTAAATCTATTGAGCTTCCATTCAAATCATTGAAATCATTGGTTACCATTACAAATTTCTCATTCTTTTTAGAAATTTTGTAGACTTTTTGGTACTCACTTCCATCTAGCTTTATAGTTACTTCTAACATCGTTCCTCCTTTGAAATCCTTTCTAATATACTTTGCTTTTAATGTGCATGAAGAGCTATTTAATGCTCAAACATGGTGTTATTATATCACCATATCTCATAGTAATCAAAATGAAGATATTCTTAAATATATTTTCTTGCTACTGAAAGTACTCTATTTAATACTTCTGCCAATGAATCAGCTTGTATAGGTACTCCTGATGCATATGTGTGTCCACCACCTCCCAATTCTTCAGCTACTATTTTGACATCTTGGTATCCTTTTGTACTTCTGAAAGATACAAACCAATTGTTTTGATATGTATTGTCTGGTTTAATTATGAATCCCCAATGTACTCCCTGTATGTATCTAAGATATTTATCACGAAGAAAGGCTTGAGCTTCGCTTACTCCCTTTTTTAAGTCAGGATTTTGATCGATTGTTTTTCTGTCTATGTACATGTAGGCCATATCTCCTTCTATGGTAAGAGTTTTAAGATATTCTTGTATTGCAATAGTAGATTCTTTAGGAAATTTATCTTTCTTGTATGAGAAATCCTCTATGTCTATTGGAGATATTTCCATCATGTCAGCAAATATTCTGAGAGAGTTTGGTGTGGTTATGTCATACAGGAATCTTCCAGTATCTGCAACTATTCCATATTGTATGAGTTGAGCAATGTCTTCAGTTATTTTGAAGTGTTTGTGATATGTTGCTGAGAGAAGGGTGTATACCTCTTCAGTGGCAGAGCTAGCATTGTTGTTGAATAGTAGAATGTTTTTAGATTGAGGAATTATGGTGTCGTGATGGTCTATTATAATGATATTCTTGTCTTTAGTAATGAGAATGTCTTGGGAGTCTTTACACATTTCTATGTCAGAAGCATCTGTTATTATTAGTGTGTCAAATTGAGTGTTGTCTATATTTTCTTTTATTTGTATATCTTTCATTCCAGGAAGATTCATAGAGGGATTTTGTTTTGTTTGCATCTGTATGTTTTTTGATGGGAATATTTGTTTTAGTATTTTAAATATAATCAGCATACTACAAAATGCATCTATGTCTGGCCCTTTGTGTGTTATTATGAGGATATCTTGGGATTTTTTTAATACTTTTTTTAGATTTTTGATGTTTTTATCCATATGTTTGTAATTATATCATGATAGTAGGAGGCATATGTATGCAACCCAATACATTTCCTTGATAACAAACCTATGTAAGAATATAATCTAACACAGATTACTAATTTCTAAATCTCAACTACAGTGTTAGATATTAAAAGAATAGTACAAAATAAAGAAGCTGTTGAAAAAGCCCTACTCAAAAGAATGGATAAAAAATCACTCAATCTAGACGAAATAATATCAACGTACAATCTTCGAAAACAAGCTCAGCATGATTTTGATATGAAAAAATCAGAACAAAATGAGTACAACTCAAAAATGGCTTCTGTAGATAAAAATAGTGACGATTTTAAAAATCTGGTTTCGGAATTAAGAAAAAAATCCTTAGAAGTAAAAAAAGCCGAGGAAAGTTTAAAACAACTTGACGAAAAACTAATCCATGAACTTGAGGTTCTTCCCAATATTCCTGACGAAGATGTATCTGCAGGTGGAAAAGAGGCTAATCAAGTCATTAAAATGGTTGGAGAAAAACGTACCTTTAATTTCAAAATTAAAGACCATGTAGAATTAGGAAAAGCCTTAGGACTATTTAATTTAGATACGGCTTCAAAAATATCTGGGAATAACTTCAACATGTATACTAATTTAGGTGCGAGGTTAGAATGGGCGATCATAAACTACTTCATCAACGAACACATCAAATCAGGATACACAATGATAATTCCTCCTAATTTGGTAACTAGAGAATCAGCATATTGTGCAGGACAATTACCAAAATTTGAAGAAGATGTCTATTGGGTACAAGATGGGTTATGTTTAATTCCTACCGCTGAAACTGCTCTTACCAATATCTTTAGAAATGAAATATTGGATGAAAAGGAACTTCCTAAAAAGTTTTTTGCATATACTCCATGTTACAGAAGAGAGGCGGGAAGCTATAGAGCAAATGAAAAAGGATTGATAAGAATGCATCAATTCAATAAAGTTGAAATGTACCAATTCACAAAAGAAGATGGTTCAGAAAAAGCTTTTGATGAACTAGTTGAAAAAGCAGAATCATTGGTAAATGGACTTAAACTTCATTACAGAGTTGTTAAACTAGCAGCAGGAGATTGCTCAGCAGCAGCGGCAAAAACATATGATATTGAAGTATACATACCTTCATTGGATATGTACTATGAAGTCAGTTCTGTTTCAAATGTTCGTGACTATCAATCAAGACGTGGGAATATGAGATACAAGAGCGAAAAGAATGGGGAAATTAAATACATGCATACACTTAATGGTTCAGGTCTTGCTACCAGTAGGCTTATGGTTTCGCTGCTTGAAACATACCAACAGGAAGATGGAAGCATTGTGATTCCAGAAGTCTTGAGACCATTTATGGATGATATGGATAAAATATCTAAATAATTGATTATGGGATTTTTCTTAGGATTCGTTCCAGACAAAGACTCTGTTCAGAAAATATCAAAAATATCAGAAAGAATTAAGGAAGTGTTTGATGGATTTGGTGTTGATGTTAGATGGGTAAAACCTGAGGGATATCATTTAACAGTAGTATACCTTGGTGAAAAAATCTCTTTTTTTAGAAAGCTATATCTTAATTTCAAACTGAAGAAATTTAAATTCAACAAATTCAGTATAAAACTTGGAAGAGTAAAACTTGGAATATCTCGAAAATACAAGGAACTCATATTCATGGAAGTACAAGAAGGGGGTGATGATATGAGGGATTTATGCCTGCAACTTAGAAAGACTTTAAGATTAAGTCAGGATGTCGATTTCGTACCACATTTAACACTAGGTAGAGTAAGTAAGGAATTATCTCCCCAAGAAAATTCAAATATAGTGAGAGACTTATCTCTAGTATCAAAGGATTTAGAAAATATAAATATTACATTCCAAGTTGAGAGAATGTATATGCTTAAAACAGTTAATGGAGGGTATGAAATAATTAGTATTGTAGAGCTACAGTGATAGTGTTTCTATAGTCTTATTTTCAATATCGAGATAGTTGTTTGTCCAAATTGCATTTTTATTTCTTCTAAACCAAGTTCTTTGTCTTTTAGCATATTGGTTAGTATGCTTAATAATTTCTAATTTTGTCTCTTCTAGATTCTTTTTTCCATCAAAATAATCATCAAATTCTTGATATCCGATTGTTTTAAGAGCTGGAAGATTTTTGTTAAATGATTCTCGAAGGTGTTTGTTTTCTTTGATAAGGCCGTCATCAAACATTTTTTCCACCCTTTCTTGAATCCTTTTTCGTAAAATTTCTTTTGGGAGATCTAGTACAAAGTATAACCCTTTATTTACATTGTCATTTTGAATATTTGAATAACCAGTTGGTATTCCTAAAGATTTCCTTTGTAGTATTCTTGATAATCTCCTTGGGTTTTCTTTGTCACTTTCATTTAGTTTCTCTAGTTCTTCTGATCCTAACATGTCCTTTAATTCTTCAAGAGAATACAATGCGTATTTGTTGGAGTATGTTTCTTTTGTAAGATTGTATTGGAAGAATACCGAATCTATGTATAATCCTGTACCTCCAGTTATGATTGGAATTTTTTCTTTTGGAAGAGTTTTAAGAAGAGAATATGTATCTTTTTGGTAATCATAGACGGTATATCTTGTAGATATTGAAACAAAAGAGTAAAGATAGTGTGGAATTCCTTGTATATACCAAATCCCATTTTGTATTTCTTGGGGTATTGGTTTTGCAGTTCCAATGTTTAATTCTTTGTATATTTGTCTTGAGTCTCCATTGATGATTACACCATTTACCTTTTTGGCAAGTTTTAATGCTGCACGAGATTTTCCAGATGCAGTTGGGCCAGCAATTACAATGATTTTTTGATTATACATTCTTGTGGAATAACCAATATATGAGTGAGTAATTAATCCATGGTACAGCAGTGCTTACTAGCATAGTTAACAAGATGAAAGTAAGAAGAGGCTCTGTAACGAATATGCAAAATACCGAGAACAATGGTATTAAAAATACAGTGAGATGCACAGTATCTATTAGGAATTCCTTTTTTAACTCATCGATATCTAATTTTTTTTGCTTCTTGTTTTTAATGTAAAAACCAACACTGGAACTGATATTGAATAGATTAATTATTAATACAATTATTGGAGTGAGCATGTACATATATGTTATTGTTGTATTAAACACCACATTTACAAATACGAATGAAACAATTGTTAAGATTGCAGACATAATCAAGGATATTATTGTAAATATGGTATATTGTTTGCTCTTAGTTACAAATTTAACACTCAGGACGATTGTGAGGAATAGGAGAGTGAGCAAAATAGCTATTGTTACTTTTTGATATAGACTCCAATTGTTCCAAACATTTAAAAATATTTCCATACCTATATTTTTCTTACTTTATTTATGTATCTTTTAGATATTTTAAGAGATAGGGCTGATAATAGAAGTATACAGATTGTTCCTTTGGCAAATTCAGACATGAGTCCTGTTCCTAAGAATGTTATGATGAGAAGTGATAATAGTAATATGCCAAGTGTAAATTTGCGTGATTCCTTGTTTTCTTCAAACATATATGTTGCTATTGATGCAATTATGCATTCCAAGGTAAGGAGAATTGTATATACAGGAATTTGCTGTATTTTCAGGATTGCTATGTATAATGAGATTGTAATTACTGTTGCTAAGAATGATCTTAATAGTTTTTGTGGGGTAGATTGCTTGAATATTAGTATATATATATAAGCAGTCACCAAGGCTATGATTAGGGCAATGGATATTTTGATATAATCAATGGATTCTATTGGGGAAGGAAGATCTGTTTCTTCTTGAACTATAAATTCTACAGGTATGTTTCCAGAGTTGTACAGGATTGATATGATTTCAGCTTCGTCTTCATCTTCAGTATAAACTGGTAAGGCAAAAAGGAATGCACTTTGGTCTACATCTTCAGGCACTTGATAGGGAGAAATATAGCCATCTATACTTACTCCAATGATATCTCCTTTGTATTGTGAGAGGAAATTGACGAATTCTTTTTCTTTGTTTGGCCATAGTTTGTATAGTGCAAAGTACGAATATGTTCCATTGTTAGACTTTAATTTTGTGATATATATATTTCTAAAATCTTGGTAATCCCAATCAGTTGGATCGTAATTTTCTTCCATCATGTAGGCATATTGGTCTTCAGAATCTTCAAAATTCACATCTGCTTTTTTAGTCATGATTTTGTATTGGAATCTGTTTTTGATTAGTTCTTCTACTAAAGCTTGATCTTTTGCTGAACTAATAATAACTTTTAGTTTTGATAAACCTTCTTCTTCTGAAGGTAATGTGTAGATAGATACTCTTTCGACAGAGAAACTTCTTAGTCTTCTGTATAGTATTTCTCTGGTGTCTCGTACTTGTTTCTCATCAGATGTTTGTAATGTGAGAATGTATTCTTTTGACCAAAAAGAGGAATCTTTAGTTACGAGGTTGAAGTTTATTCCATCAGATATTTTTTCTGTGAGTGGGAGTGCTATTAAAATTACGGCCACCAGTATTGCAGAAGCTATTGCAAGAGAAATATATGATAGTAGAGGCTTTGCATTAAATTTTATTTTCATACGTGTTAAAGTAGATCAGATACTTGCCCAATTAAGATGATTTTATCGTTTTGAAGAATATTCATCAAGAATGGTTCTTTCTTCTTTCTTGCAAAGTCAAAATCTTCTTTTGTTATTGCACTATACCTGATTTCTCTGTTAAATTCCTTTTCTATTTGACTCATTACTGAAGAGAGTTCTCTAATTTTCATGCTTCCAATAAATAGGAAATCTACATCAGTTTCGTTTTCATATTTTGATTTGATGAAACTATCTGTGAGTACTGCTATTTCTACTCCCTCTACAGCTTTTACTTTAGTTATTATAGCCTTACATAAATCTGATTCTTTGTAGAATATAGATCTTAATTCCCATATGATTGGGCAGTCTTTATTGATTTTGTATACCAATTTATTTCCTTCTTTTTTAGATTTGAGTATGCCAGCATTTTCTAAATTAATTAACTCTCTTCTTACTGCATTTATTTCTTCATCAAGCATTCTGACAAGTCCACGTACATGGTGCGAAGTATTGATATCCGATAGAAAAACGGAGAGGATACTTATTCTTACTTTAGAGATAAAGAGATTTTTCAACATAAGTGAGTTAATGTTGATTCATAATATTATTATTTGAATTATATCACATTTATTTGGAAGAGATTGATCCCCTTTGATGGATATTAGCGTGTTCTTGTTGTTAAAGTTTACAGGTGGAGATATTGTAAGAATCGATTAGAGCAATTTATTGTTCTATTATATTCATTTCTCCAACTCCTTTTCCAATTGCTTCTATCCAAACCTTTCCTCTATTAAAAGGAATCAGTTTACCATCAGAATCATAATATTTTGTCCTATCAAGCCTAGATGATTTCTTCCAAGTTCCATTTATTATTTTCCCATCTTGCAATATTACTGCATCACCTTCTCCTATTGTTTTAACAATCAATCTTCCATGATCATCTCCAGCTAAGGACATTTGAACCTGTTGTATTACAACATTCTTAGCTGATATTTGAGTGTTATTCTCTTGATCTATATCTATCTTGTTTCCTACTTTTCTAAAATAACTATTTGTAGGTCTATCATATGTCCAAGTAACATCATATAGCCCATTGTTATTTATCTCCTTATGAAAAACAAGTTTAACTAATGTTCTCTGTCCTCTACTTGCAAGATCGGCATCTTTTTTAAATTGCCATCCACTTATCGATGGAAAAGAATTCCAGTTCATCTTTTTTGCATAATCCCATGCATTTGTGACAGAGGAATATTCATTATGTGGAGCAAATCTAATTCCATCATTTAATCTCCACGAGCCATAGGTTGCAATGTCTTTGGTTCCATACAAATAAATATTTCCACATGCATTAGTAAGAGCATTATCAGTTTCAGCACATCCATCATGTATAAGGATGGGGTCATACTCACTAAGCCATTCTAAATAATATTGTCTTAAACTCCTAATAGAACCTACCTTTTGAGGTGCGCTACTCCAAAAAATTGCTAAATGCCTTGTAATTCCACTTTCGGCATTAGTTTCAAATACTACATCGGCACTAGAAAGACCAGATAGAGGTCTTGCTTCTGCATGGTTGCTTATCATTACTGCTACTGGCCTTCTTGTTTTCATTTCATCCATCTCTTTTTTAGTAAAAAGCAAACCATTAAGAGGACTTTCCTCAGTCCTAGGTTCTTCTGGCTCTCCTAAAGAGGGTAAATTGGTACTAAAAGCTTTTAGTGGTGCTAAAGATGGTATGTAATCAGTTGTAAATGATAATATATCCGAAGGATCTTTCGGCTTAAGCTTGTATATTCCAAAATAGTAAAATGCAGCTATTCCTAAAAGTATTATCATGGCGACAGACCCTGCCACAATCAGTTTCTTTTTTGATAAATTGTCTTCTTTTTTCTCTTCTTCTGTACCTTTCTTTAAGTCAACAATCTTGTTCTGCTTATTACTAGCACTTACCTCCTTAGGCTTGACCTCTGTATTCTGAGTAGTGTCTACTACTTCTTCCCCATTTTGATTTATAACAATGGTTTTTGGCATATTTCTATTCTATGCTATCACAAAGATATATGATTTCAATATATTAATACAGGATACCAGCGGAAGAGTAAACATGATAGTATGTAATATATATAAGTTGAAAAACTTAAAGATATGAAAAAAGGAACTAAATACCTTATTATAGTCCTAGTAATAATAGCCGGCATATTAGTTTACATATTTTCACAAACAGGGGAAAAAGGTGGTAATGAGGAGAAAAATGAAAATACGGAAATTGTACAAGAGGAAGAACAAGAAAACGATAATGCGGGTACTAACAACAATAGTAATACTAGTGAAAAGAAAAGTGAGGAAAGTATTACTGCAGATAAAGATGCTTCTGATTTTTCAAAATATTCAGCAGAGCCCCAAACAATTGGGCAAGATTCAGACGGCAAGTACACCATAGAGTCAGTTTCTGACACGGCTAAGGATGGATACCATGAAATATCTTTCTTGCTAAGTAGCGAAGATGGTGAAGAACCATTTGTAAATGCATCGTACATTTCAGAGGCAGGAGTAATTAGAATCCAACTTAATAATATTGCTAATGATCAGACAGGAATAGGGTATCAAAGTAGTAAAACTATTGATGTTGATGGTATCAGTAAAATATATCGAAATGTTAGCAATATTGAAGATGAAGAGATATATGACATTGGTGTTAAACCAACTATATTTAAGCTTGAAAGTAGAAAAAATTCAGATAATACATGGAGTGTTTTAGTAAATGTTAAATATACAGAAGAGAATGAATCTTCAAATGAAGAAATAGATACTGGGAGTAAAGAATTTTCAAAAGAAGAGCAAAAAATTGTTGGTGTTGGATCTGACAAGAACGCCTCCATAACATCATTCACATATGGATATGAAGATGGAATACTCAAATTTGTTTGGAATGTAACATCAAATGGATCATCTCCAATTCCTTCCGTAAAAGCATCATATGATGACTCTGGGAAGTTAGTAGTAACTTTTGATAGCCTATTTTCTGATAGAGTTGTGAATACAGAAGAAATCCCCTTAACAAGCACTGTAAAATTAAAGCCATCAAGACAAGGAGAAACTTCTGTGTATGTATTCGAAGGAATCGATGCCAAAACAGAGTTTAGACTAAGTGCTGGAACTAATCCTAATCAGGTTATTATAGAGATAAAGTAATATGGCGAAGAAGGTTGCATTTGATTTTTACAATGTTTTGTATGATAAAGAGAGTGGTGAAGTTTCTCAGGATGTTCTGAATGTTGTGAAGGACCTAAGTAAGAATGGTTTTGAAGTATATCTGTTTACTAACAGTAGCATAGATTTCTTGAAGAAGAATGATTTAAAAATTCCTTTCATAAAATATTTTAGAAAGATTATATCCTGTAATGAATATAGGAAACCAAGTAAAGAAGCTTTTGAGAAATTAGTAAATGAAATAAAATGTGAGTATGGAGATATAATTATGATAGATGATTCAGAAAGAAATGTTAAAGAAGGACAAAAACTTGGTATAATTGGAGTACAATATACAGATGTAGGATCTTTAAGAAAATTTTTCGGGGTGTAGTTCAGATGGCTAGAACGCTTGCATGGGGTGCAAGAGGTCGCACGTTCAAGTCGTGTCACCCCGATATACTGCTTGTGTCATTGTGTGTTTTCTGCTAAAATTCGTCCTGTTAATATGATAGATTGTATTGATGAGTAAAAATTTGAAAAATTATGAATTGATGGTTGTTTTGAAGCCTCTTCTCCCTGATGATTTCAGAAAGGAAATACACAAAGAATTTGTTGATATGATAAAGGGTTTTGGTGGGGAAGTTATAGATGTAGATGTGTGGGGGAAAAGGTACTTAGCATACAAGATAAATGGGCATAATGAGGGATATTACATGGTGTATGAGTTTAAAACTACTCCTGAATCAATTGGGGAAATAAAAAGAAGATTGCAACTAAAACAGGAGATATTAAGATTTATGATTGTTAAGATTGATGATATTAGTAGTATAGGGAAAGGGATAAAAAAGAAGGAATTAGAAATTTAATAAGAAATTAATAACTGAGAGGTAGAGTAAGGGTAAGTTAAATTTATTTACATTTATAAAATGGCGTCAAGATCCTTAAATAAAGTTCTCTTGATAGGGAACTTAACAAGAGATCCGGAAATGAGATATACAAACTCCGGAACTCCAGTGGTTACATTTGGACTAGCAACAAATAAATCCTGGAAAGATGCTGATGGAGAGACAAAAGAATTGGCAGAATTCCATAATTTGGTTGCATGGAACAAGATGGCGGAAATTTGCCAACAACTTCTAGCTAAAGGAATGAAGGTTTACATTGAAGGTTCCTTAAACACTAGATCATGGGAGGCTGAAGATGGTAGTACCAAATACAAAACAGAAATCAGAGTTGAAGATATGATACTTTTGGATAGTAAAGGCAAACAAGGTGTTGGATCTGATGGAGAAAATGGAAATGCTCCTAAGAAAGAAAAAGAGGAAGCTCCTGCTGAGGAAGAAGTACAGGAAGAGGAAGCTTCTACTGATGATCAGGACCCGCTAGAAGAAGATCTGCCTTTTTAATTTAATTTGACAAGAGGTTATGGAAGAAACAAAAAAGGTTGAAGAAGTAAAAGAAAAGGAAGAGACACTTTACAATGATGAATATGATGACAAGACAATGTTGGATGAAGAGTTCTTTTCTCCTGGGAAGAAGAAGCCAAGGAGAAAGAGGAAAATTATTCAGAATTTAAAATGTCCTCTTTGTGAAGCAGGTGTTAAATCTGTTGGTTACAAAGATGTCTATCAGTTAAAGAAGTTTACATCTGTAAGAGGAAAAATAGTATCAACTGAAAAATCTGGAGTTTGTCATAAACATCAAAAGCAACTGCAGACTGCAATCAAGAGAGCTAGGTATATGGCACTTCTTCCATATGTTTCAAACGAATAGCTGAAGTTTTGGCCTGTAATAGAAAAGGGGAGAGAAATCTCCCTTTTTTGTTGAAATGACTAGCTCTTTTAAGTAAGATATATACATAAAATGTCGAAACTGTCCATATTCGAAAAAAATGCATATATCAGCATTGTAATAAAGGATAATGGTATATGGACCCATTTAGCATATACTGACCACAATGCAAGTAGAGAGTACATACTTTCTGATTATACTGACCTCAACAGCCTTAGATACCGTTTAGATGATATGATTTTTACGAAGGAATTTTGGTTTGAATATTTCAATAACTTGGAGAAGATTTTCTCTTGGAATATCGTAGATAAAAATTCTTTCGCGATATTTACATTTAGAAAATTCAAAGAAGAAGGAGATGGAATAAATGGTATCAGAATAGCAATTGATGACAATCAACATTTCTTTGACAAAATATTTCAATCAATCAGAGACTTTTCAAATGATTTATCCTTGAGAGTTATAAACGATGCCTACATGCAAAGTCTAATAGAATCTCTGGCAGACCGTCTGGGATATGATGACCTCTTGTATGTAGATATGGATCTTTATGATTTCTCACTGTATAGGACCACAAATATCTATCAAAAAAACAACAGTGTCAAAAAACTATTCTCAAAATCAAAATTAGGTTGGAATTCAGATTTATCAGTAATAGATAGCATAAATGACAAACGCTTTGAGGCATTCCTAGCTAATGACCTATCTGATAGAGAAATAACTAACTACTGGAGTAATTTTATACTAGACAGACCACTAGATATCTCAAAAGAAGTAAGTCTACTTGATTTAGTTAGAGCCTATGCAACAATACAAAACTTTTCAATACTAAGAGACAATAGACAAAAGCTTGAACAATTTGGAAATATATATCAAAAAACTGCAATGATTATATCTGGATATATCCCGAATCTTCTTGGGAAATATACTACACTATTAGCATTAACAGATGGATTGGAGTTGAGTGGAGAAATAGATTGCTTCTTCGATAACGAACTTAGAATGCTTTCTTTTGGAAAATCATACACCTATGGTATAAATAGCACAGATATCATTTTAACAAAAAAAGATATCATTCCTCACATAACAAAATTATTAATTCCAAATTCAGTAAAAGAAACAAACAAAATAATGTTCGCAGGATATGCAGAATCAGTAGAAATTCCTAGAACTGAATTCTTTGTTCTTTCCCCTAAATTCTCCATGATTTCACTTCCACCACACCGAGAAAAATTAATAGTTAATGGAAGCTGGCGTAATGGAGCTAGGATAAACAATGCTAAAAATGAAATTTCATTCATCTCAACTCCAGAGAGCAGTTACTATGACTCCATAGTAGTAGACGCTCGTCCCAGACCAATTATTTATGGACCAGATGCATATTCAAATAAACTTAAACTACAACAATGGAAAGATGATAATAAAGCGTAAGGTTTTTGAAAAATATGAAGATTACACATTTAGTATTCCATACTCTTCGCAGGATAGAGTTCTAGTTAACAAGGGCTCCCTAGTAAAAATAGGAGATGATATTTTAAAAAGGAAAGATAATATTGTTAAATACTCATTCTATCTTCCAGAACAAATAGGAACTCCTGTAGAAAAAAGCCAAGAATATGTTGCTTGCATAGATGGAGAATTAGTCACTCAAGGAACTGTAATTGCAGAAAGAGTCATCGCAGGTGGTTTGAATGTAAAAAAGCTCCTATCTCCATCGGATGGAGTAATAGACCTTAGTCGTATAGAAAAGGGATATTTAGATATTCTAGGGGAGGAAGTTACTACGAATATAAAAAGCTCATTTAACGGTAAAATTACGGATGTAAACCCGGTAGATGGGATTGTAGTTAACTCTTCTGCTCATGCCTTTGATATTAAATTAATTTCAGAAGTTTACAATCTAAAAAGTGATGAGGACTTTAACAAAAAGGTATTTGGGGAATTTGTGTTTCTAGGAGATGGAATGGATTTGCTTCTTAAAGCTGAAGATTCTGATTATCACAACAAAATAGTATTTGTTGGAAAATACCTTCATACAGCACTTTTGCATGATCTATTTAACAAAGGAGCATCATTTGTTCTTACATACTCCATGGACTATCGTGACTTTCGTACACAGGGGTTACCTGTTGGGGTCCTAGGTGGATTTGGTGAAATATATACAAGCGGAAAAATAATACAAGCACTAAGAAATATGATTGGCTCATTCGCAATAGTAGATTATGAAGAAAGTCAAATTTTCTTTCTAAACGAAGGAAAAAATTTACAAAAAAAGAATGAAGGATTATTTGTACATACATTAGTTAACTCTACTATCAGATCATTATCATTAGCTAACTATGGAATGCTTGGGACAGTCTGTGGAGTAGAGGAAGGTGACAAACCATTCCTAAAAGTTAAATGGGAGAATAATTTAGAAGGCATTATAAATATTGCTAATGTTGAATTCTTGTCTCTTTAGGGCATAAGAGTATAATGAAAATTGCTTATTTTACTTTAAATGACTAGTCATGGAACAAAGCGAAAAGAATGATTACAGATACAAAAAAATAGTAAGTACAGCAGTACTTTTAGTTGCTGTCTTCGTTCTAGGTATAGTGATTGGACAGAAAGTTGATGGAACAAAAATAGCAAATTCCTTTGGCAAAAGGGAAGAGGTAAATATGGATATGTTTTGGAATGTATGGGATATAGTTTCCACTCAGTATGTTGATGCAGATAAAGTCGATTCACAAAAAATGGTTACGGGGGCAATAAAGGGAATGGTTAATTCGTTTGAAGATCCTGCTACTGTATTTTTAGATCCTGAGGAAACTGAAGAATTCAATGAATCGATTAGTGGAAAATATTTTGAAGGCATAGGTGCTGAATTAGGGTATTCCGATGGAAATGTAATTGTAGTAAGTCCATTGGAAGGTTCTCCTGCTAAAGAGGCAGGTATTCGTCCAGGTGATTACATATTAAAGATAGATGATTATGAGCTTACTGCTAGTGACACTGTTTATGATGCTGTTGCAAAAATTCGTGGAGATGCTGGAACTAAGGTTACCTTGACTATTTTACATAAAGGAGAAGAAGAACCTGTGACAGTAGAGATTGTGAGAAGAGAAATAACAGTGTCTAGTATGCAGTTGGATTTTGTTGGAGAAAACAAGGATATAGCACATCTTAAAGTTAACAGGTTTACAGAAACAAGTTTAGCTGAATGGGAGAGATTATGGGATTCTAAAATTGATGAGGTAGTTGATGCAGGTTCTAAAAAAATGATTTTGGATTTACGAGGGAACCCAGGAGGGTACTTTGATGCTGCAGTTTATGCTGGTGACGAATTCATTGACGAGGGAAAAGTTATCGCTAAAGAGAGAGATGGATCAGGAAATATCAGAGAATTCAAATCAAGAAAGGGAGGAAAATTAATAGATGTAGAGGTAGTTGTGTTGGTAGATGAAGGAAGTGCATCAGCATCAGAAATATTGGCTGGAAGTTTACAACAAAATGGAAGAGCTAAAATTGTTGGAATGCCAACATATGGAAAAGGAACGGCACAAACAGTTTTAGATTTGGCAGATGGATCTAGTCTACATATTACAATCTTGAAATGGCTTTTGCCTGATGGACAGAATATAGATCGAGATAACTCAATAAAGCCTGATGTGGAAGTTGATTTGACAAACGAAGACTTTAAAGCTGGGATTGATCCTCAGCTTAGTAAAGCCATAGAGATTCTTTCTATCTAAATTATAATAATATTAAAAATATGGAAGAAAAAGAAAAAAAAGGAGAGGTTGTAAAAGAGAAAAAGAAACAGCGTCCAGGAAAGAGATTGCTGTATGTAATGCTTGGTTTGTTAAACTTTCTCTTGGCCTTCTTCATAGTGGCAGTTGTTGCCTCATATTTTACCTACAAAAACTTTTCACAATTTCAAGAAGTAGTCAGTACGATTACAGGTGAAGAGGAGGAAGAGAGTAATAAAGAATCCGAGGAAATAGAATCAGGAGGAGAGAATAAACAGATTATTGTTAATAGCGATGAAAAATTAACTATTGATATAGTAAAAGAATCATCACCATCCGTTGTAAGTATAGCAGTAACAGAAGTAGCGCTCTTACAAGGAAAGGGAGTTATTGATCAAAGTAGCAACATAGGAACAGGATTTATAGTTGATACTTCTGGTACGATAATTACTAATCAGCATGTTGTTTCTGAAGAGTCAAGCACATACAAGGTTGTAACAAGTGATGGAGAAGAATATCCAGTCAAGCAAATATTACGAGATGATTTGTATGATATTGCTATTTTAGAAATAGACAGCAAAGGAAAAACATTCAAACCCATAAAGCTTGGAGATTCTGACAATTTACTAGTAGGACAATCAGTACTCGCAATAGGTACTCCTTTGGGAGAATTCTCAGGTTCTGTGACTTCAGGAATCATTAGCGGACTAAACAGAAGTGTTACAGCTTCAAGCTCTTCTTGGTTTGGAACTACCTCAAAAACATATGAAGGGGTTATACAAACAGATGCTGCTATAAATGCTGGTAATTCTGGTGGTCCTCTTATAAATTCACAAGGAGAAGTTATAGGTATAAATTTTGCTACAACATCCTATGCTGATAATATTTCCTTCTCAATACCAATAAATAAGGTAAAAAATAGATTGGAGGAGTACAAAACTTATGGAAAATTTATTAAACCGTACTTGGGAGTATCATACAGAATGATATCCGAATATGATGCTTTATACTATTCAAATGTTGTTCCAGGAGCTTTAGTAGTAGAAGTTGATGCAAATGGACCAGCGTACTCTGCAGGAATCAGAAGAGGTGATATCATAACCAAATTCGGAGGAGAAGATGTAAAGATCTCTCTAGCTGATATGATACAATCGCACAAGGTTGGAGAAGAGGTAGAGGTTGAAGTAAATAGATCCGGAGAAACGAAGACATTTAAAGTAAAGTTAGGAGAGGCTAACTAAAGCAAACCTAGAAAGATTCTTTAAGTCTTTTACAATATGGACTTCTCTGTTGAGGAGAAGTCCATGGAGGACTTCCTCAATAGAGGGATCTATTTCAATTAGTAGCTGTATGTTTCTTTTTTCTTTTATACTATCAAGATCATCTATTAATTCTGAATAGTATTTAAGGCCATCTTTTCCTGCTTCTAATGCTAATTTAGGCTCATAATCGGTAACACTACTATCTAATGTATTGTAAATGTGTGTGGGAATATATGGGAGGTTTGCTACAACCAAAGTATCACTAGATATTTGGATTCCATCAACTAAATTTGTTCTCACAAAAGAGATATCTTTCTCTACTCCATTCAATTGGGCATTCTTAATAGCTATTTCCAGAGCATCTTTACTGATATCTGTCGCAGTATAATTCAGTCTACTACCAAAAATCTTTGCTAAAGAAATAATAATACAACCACTCCCAGTTCCAACATCAATAATAGATTGAATTCTTCTTTTCGCAACCTCTAACCTTGCAATATCAACAATCTGTTCAGTTTCTACACGAGGAATAAGTACAGAAGGATTAACTATGAATTGATATCCACAAAACTCTGTTAAACCTCTAATATATTCCCATGGTTGTCCTCCCTTTATCTTATCTAATACCTCAAGAATACTCTCCTCGTCTTTTTTACAAAAATCACATATCTCCTTAGAAACTCTTACATAATCAGGATATCCTTCAGATAAAAGAACCTGTTGTATTTGAAATAGTTGCTTAAGATTTTGTTCCACTAGTAATCTCCTTCTCCAACAGCTGGTCTAAGAAAGCATTATTAACATCATCTAAAACATTTTGAATATTACCATTCAATATCTCTTCTAGGTTAAACCAAGAAATCTTAACTCTATGGTCAGTCACTCTATTTTGTGGAAAATTGTATGTCCTGATCTTTTCAGCTCTCATAGAAGACCCAATCTGTGATACTCTCAAATCAGATCTCTTCTGCATTTCTTCTTGTTTCTTCATATCATAAAGCCTTGAACGCAATATTGTCATAGCCTTTTCCTTATTCTGGCTTTGATGCTTAGTCTCTTGGCAACTAACAACTATTCCTGTTGGAATATGTGTTATTCTTACTGCTGAATCTGTCCTGTTTACACATTGTCCACCTGCACCTGAAGCTCTCATAACCTCTACTTTTAAATCTTCTTGTCTTATTTCAACCTCTAGCTCATCTGCTTCAGGAAGTATAGCAACAGATGCGGTAGAAGTGTGAATTCTTCCAGATGATTCAGTTACTGGGACTCTTTGAACCCTATGTACTCCACTCTCATATTTAAGATTTTTGAAAACATTCTTTCCAGATATTTGTGCAATTACTTCTTTGTATCCTCCTCCTTGAGTTACATTATCATATATAATTTGTACATCCCATCCTTTCCCTGCAGAAAAGTTAGAGTACATTCTGAAAAGGTCAGCTGCAAAAAGAGCAGCTTCATCTCCTCCTGCTCCTGCTCTTATCTCCATAATCACAGATTTGCTATCATCTTCATCTGCTAATTCTTTTCCTGCTACAGTTCTCTTTATCTCTCTATCAAGATTCTCTATTCTTTCTTCCAAAGAGATTATCTCTTCATTTCCCATCTCTTTAAGTTCAGGGTTCTGTTCTTCTTGTACCATACGCTTAGTCTCCTCCCAATCCTTTATTGCCTTTTGAATTTGTGATACTTGAAGTGCTAATTTAGAATAATGGGATAGATCATTACTTAGGGAAGACATATCCTTGCTTCTATTAGGTTGTGAAAGCTCTCTCTCCAACTCTTCAACTTTAGCCTGGGCAGTATTCTCTTCGTATTTTGTCTTTAGTCCCTTAATATCCATATATGGATAATGATAACATAATGAAACTTTATGTGGAATAATCTACTTTTTAGAGATTCTAGCATTCTCCAACATATCCCTTAGAGATAGGGAACTAGATGACTTAGATGACATCTCATCAATCTTCTTTCTCCTCTTTTCCATTTTCTGCCTCTTGCTCTGAAATGACATACCCTTAGCTTTTTCAACTCTCTCCTCAAATTTCTTTACTAAGTTGTCTGTATCAACTATCTTTTGTTCGCCTGTATAGAAAGGATGGCACTTTGAACATATATCTACAGTCAATGTATCCTGTTCTAGTGTACTACCAGTAACAAAAGAATTACCACATGAGCATGTAATTGTTAAATGGTTATTATATTTTGGATGAATTCCCTTTTTCATATCGTTGCTGATTATATCAGAGAGTTTTCTGTATATCAAACTTTTTGAAAAATTCTTAGAAAAGTTGCTACCATATTAAATATTGAATATACTATTCTAAATGAAATATTCTAAAAAAGTCCAAAATCATATAAAAAGAGCAGAAGGACAAGTCGGAAGTGTTAGAAAAATGATAGTCAATGGAGACGAAGATGACAAAGTGATGATTCAACTTCAGGCCTCAATATCATCTCTAGAAAGTTTGAAAACTGAACTTGTAAAAGAACAAATGAAAAAAGCAATCCTAGAAAATGTCAAAAGTACATTGGAAGCACAGTAAGTTCTTAACTGTGTCTGGTATATCTGATATACTAGCATCATCAATTAACGAATTATTTTTGAGTAGATATTTATGAAAATTAGGAAAATAGGGTGGACTACATTTCTTTTGAGTACAGACAATATCTCTGTAATAACTGATCCTCTAGCAGATAAGAGGGTGCTTAATGGGAAGATACAAACCGATGTTATGTTACTAACAAAATATGGTGAAGATGTGAAAAAAAATGTAATCATAGACAACAATTTACAAGACAAAATAGTTCCAGATAAAAGAGAGACTGTTATGGAAATATATTCTGCAGGAGAATACGAAGTAGGGGGGATAATGATAAGAAGAGGATTAGAAGATGACTTTTACATCATAGATGAGAAGAACATTAGAGTAGTGTATATGGGTGGGATAGGAAAAGACTTTGACCCTCAAAGAGCTAAGAATCTTGGAGATGTAGATGTTCTCATTGTTCCTATCGGAAATGGTGAGCTATTTATGAATTATGAAGTTTTAGAAAAGGTTATCTCAAATATGGATCCAGCAATATTAATTCCTTGCGGGTATGCTGAAGATAGTAAGAGTGGAGTGAATGTTAAAAGCAAGAAAGATTTCTTGGAATACTTTGGGTATGCAAATGTAAGGGAGGAGAACTATTACAATGTTGCCAAGAAAAAGGTTGATGAAGAGAATCAAAGTAGTGTAGAGGTAATATTTTTGAAATAGCACAACAGTATGCAAGGGAAAGTACCCCCTCAAAATATAGAAGTAGAGCAATCCTTGCTTGGATGTATGTTAATGGATAAAGATTCTATAATTAATGTCTCCGCATGGCTTGTCCCCAATCATTTTTATGATAACAGGCATGTAATTATATACTCTGCAATTTTAGATTTATTCAATAATGGTCTTCCAGTAGATTTAGTTACAGTAGTAGATAAACTAAAAAAACAAAACAAACTGTCTAGTGCTGGAGGTGCCTCATATTTAGCTGATTTGGTAACTACAGTTGCGACATCAGCACATGCAGAAGAGTACGGTGAAATAATTAAGGAGAGTGCTATGAGAAGAGGTCTTCTGTCTGCTGCCAAGGACATTACAGAGTTGGCTTTTGATGAGAATACTCCAATAGATAAAGTTATAGATAAATCAGAAAAAGAAATATTTGATGTTGCTCAGACTGGAACTAAGAGTAATTTTGTACATATAAAGGATCTTTTAAAAGACGCATATGAAAGAGCTGAGAGAGCAGATAGTGATGAGGCATATTTAGGTATATCAACAGGGTTCAAAGATTTGGATGATTTACTAGGAGGATTTCAAAAGTCAGATTTGATAGTGCTTGCTGCAAGACCATCTGTTGGAAAAACAGCATTAGCTTTGGATATGATGAGACATGCTGCGTTGCAAGAAAAGAAAACAGTTGCATTCTTCTCTCTTGAAATGTCCAAAACTCAGATTATGGATAGACTTCTTGGTATGCAATCAAACATTCCATTTTGGGAAATTAGAACTGGAAGGTTGAGCGACAAAAAATTTATGAAGCTTGCTGATACAATGGGAGAACTTGCTGATGCTAATATATATATTGATGATCAAGCAGGACAGCATATTAACGCAATCAGAACAAAGGCACGTAGGTTGGCAATGGAGACAGGGGTGGATATTATCTTTGTCGACTACTTACAACTTGTACATGGAAGTAATACGGATAATAGGGTGTTAGAGGTTGGAGAAATATCTCAGGGATTAAAAAATATAGCTAAAGAGTTAGATGTTCCTGTCGTTGCTCTTTCTCAGTTGTCTAGGGCAATAGAACAAAGACAAGGTAGGAGGCCTCAGTTATCAGATTTAAGAGAGTCTGGATCTATAGAGCAGGATGCTGATGTAGTTATGTTTATAGATAGGGAAGAAACATGGAATCCTGATACAGAGAATAAAGGTGTGGGTGAATTGATAGTTGCAAAGCATAGAAATGGACCTACTGGTGTAGTTAAACTTGCATTTATAAATGAGATAGCAAGTTTTAGGAATCTGTATAAGAAGGGAAAGTAATGTTTTGACATTGCTGTGGAAATATGTAAAACTGGTTATCGCTTCTACTTAATATTTTTAACAGAATATAGTTACAACTCATGAAAAAGAAAGAAATTGAAAATAATAGCGGAGAGAATAATAGTACAGCACTTTATGTATTTTTATATCTTCTTGTTCTTGTATTCCCGATAATAGTCTCAGTCATAAAGGGGTAATTTTGTATTTAACATAAGTATCTTTTTACATTATGAAAGCAGAGATAGATCAGAATAAGTGTGCAATGTGTGGATCTTGTGTTGCAATATGCCCTGAGGTATTTGAGATGAAGGAGGATGGTAGCGTTGCTCCTAAGGGAGATGGGACAATACAGGACGGTGATGTTGAAAAAGCAAAAGAAGCTCAATCTGCATGCCCTGCAGGAGCAATCAGTATCAGTGATTAGTTTAGATAGTTCAAATTGACAGGAATCGTCACTTTTAGGATATAATTTCATACTTGTAAATGTACTATGGAAGATTGCGTATTTTGTAAGATAGCGAGAGGAGAGAAGGAGTCATACAAAATATATGAAGATGATGATGTTGTAGCATTTTTAGATGCGCATCCATTGAGTGAAGGACATACATTGGTTCTTCCTAAGAAGCACTATGAGAATATTTATGATATTCCAGATGAATTGTTATGTAAGGTGCATGGTGTAGCAAAGAAAATAGCACTTAAGATAAAGGATACATTTAATCCAAAGGGTGTAATTATTCTGCAAAATACAGGAGAGAAAGCTGGACAATCGGTATTTCATTTTCATGTGCATGTTAAGCCTGTATATGATGATACGGTAGTATTATGTGATAGTCCTCATCGTTCGGGGCAGAGTGATGAAGAGATGAGGACAACTTGGGAGAAGCTTAAGGAGTAGTTTTATCCTAGACCTTACAGAGATTATGCTTTTGGTATATAATCCGAGAGTTAATATAATATTTAGTTGTTTATCTATGAAGAAAAAAGAGAAAAAAGAAGAGAATTTGGAAAAGAAAGAGGTAACGATAAATTTGGATACATTGGGTGTACCAATAGCCATAATAATAGCGGCTTTGATTATAGCAGTTGTTGTTTGGGCAACGAATACTAAAACAAATGATACAAATGTAGATTCTGGAAACAGTGAGAATGAAGTACAAAATGAGAATGAAAATGATACGAATAGTGAGGATACTACAACACCCCCTACTACTACCGCTACAGCATCAATAGATAATGATCCGTATGTTGGTGATAGAAGTACCGCAACTGTAGCCATAGTCGAATTTAGTGACCCTACATGTTACTACTGTAATAGGCATGCAGACGAGACATTTCCTGAGATTAAGAAAAATTACATAGATACAGGAAAAGCAATATATGTATTTAAGGAATGGCCAAGAGGAAGTAATGGAGCTCTAACATATGAGATATCAGAGGCTGGAATGTGTGTCTTTGATCAAAAAGGTTCTGATGTATTTGTCCAATATCATGAGCAGGCATTTGATATTACAGAGGAAAGTGGAATTAAGACTCTAGCTTCAAGCTTAGGTGTAGATATGGATGCTTTTGATAAGTGTATGAGTGAAGGTAAATTCGTTTCTGATTTGGAGGCAGATGAAGCTGAAGGTACAAAGGCAGGTATGACAGGGACACCTGGTTTTGTAATTGGAAAATTAGATGAAAATGGAAATGTGACAGGGACATTTTTGGGTGGAGCATACCCATATAGTACTTTCCAAAGTACATTAGACGAGTTACTTAAGTAGAGTAGTAATTGTATTACTACTCTTCCTTGTTACTCTTTTTAGTCTTCTTTTTCTTAACGGGTGTTATCTCTTTGGGTGCTGTAAAAAGGTCCTTCTTCATACGGACCATTGCACCAAGAGCAGTAAATATGACTATAATGTTGTAAAAAACTCCTATACGAGGTATTAAGTTAACTCCTATAGATAGTATTCTTCCAACTAATAATGACTTATACGGTCTGTATTCCTCAATTCCAAACAAGCGAAGTATTTCTGTTCCAAATGCTAATTCTACCCATATTCTTCCAAAAAGTAGTACAAACAACAAAAATGCAGATACTATTAAAGCAATAGGAGTTCCTATAATTGACATAAGCATAATAAATAATGGAAACGGTACAACAAATGCAATAATTATACCTGCCAGTAAACTTTTGATTAGCTCAATAGGGGAATCTGTAATCCTTCTCTTTATTTGAACTGTTTTTACAGGTGTAAGCCATACTAGAAAAACCCCTGTAAGAAGTAAAGTTACAAAACTAGTAAGCATAACTAAACCTTTCACACCCCAACTTGGATTTGCGATTATATCTGGAACCTTAATCTTAGCTCCAGTATTAATATCGACTCCTTGACTGCTTGCAATTGATTGTATAGTTGTCTCGTAATATATATTATCCTCAACATTCTGTTCATTTACGGTTGACTGTTCAGAAACAAGAACTAAATCACCTTTGATAATAGAATTAATAGTTGAAGTCAATCCAAAACTCCTCAAATCATCTCCAACATACCCATCAAATGAATTTTGACTTGTTATTGAAATTACATCCTTAGTTGCCTGTCCAAGAAATGACAAACTTTTTCCTAAAACATACAGATTGTTATTCAGTATTCCATCAATAGTCATATCATTTCCAACAACAAAGACATTCCCATAGGCTATCGGATCAATATTAACTTGATTCCCACATATATAAAGATCTCCTGTAACAGTTCCATTAACCTTCACACTATCTGCAACAATTACCAAATCCCCATACACTGCACCCTCTATATTCGCAGACTCTCCAAAGATATATACATCATCTTTTACGGTTTCCTCCTTGTTTAGAGAATATGATTTAAAATGAAATTCTGCTGCTGTAACTTTTGTTTGTGGAATAATCAAAAAGATGCCCAATGATAGAAAGAATCCTAAGAGGAGTTTTTGTATCTTCATATAGTTTAAAAATATATTAGATTACATAAGTACTACTATGGTAGCATATAATTGGAGATAACAGAATGTGTAAATTATTCACTTGAAGTACTAATTGTTTGATATAATCACAATATGCATGTAATTATAGATTGCACAACGACTCAGGACCAGTTTGCGTACGCAGGTATTGGTCAGTATACGAAAAATATAGCTTTATCATTAGTAAAGCTATATCCTCAGACAAAATATTCTCTTTTACTGTTCGATGAAAAAGAATCAACATTAGATTCTCATATCAATGAGTGTGAAAACATTAAAATTGAGAGAGTGGGAGAATACAAGGTTAATGGATATCAAAACAATATTTGGTATCGTAAGAATATCCTACCAAGAGTAAAAAAGATAACTACTAGAGAAACAATATATTTCTGTCCTTATTTTTGGAGAAATTTCCCTTCTGATATTATGCCTACAGTACTATTTATTCATGATATGATTTTGCCTTTGTTTGGAGAATATTCTACACAATCAAGACTACATAATGTGATAAGAAAAATGCAATATTGGTTAACACTGGATAAGGCTGTTCTATGTAAATATATTTTGTGTAATTCAGAAACAACAAAAACGGATTTTTTAAGGTTCTATCCTGAATACCCAGAAGATAAAACAATAGTGACATATTTGGGTGTTGATTTGGAAGAGAGGGAAACAAATATAGATAGTTTACTTCCTCAGGATTGGAGAGAGAAAGGTTACATAATATATATGGGAGGAGGGATAACAAAGAATAAGAATTCTATTAGTGTTGTGAAAGGATATTTTGAATTTACAAAATTACTTAAAGTAAAGGGAGAACAGATTCCATACTTAGTTATAGCTGGTGGCAAATTTAAAGATGAAAATCTTAAAGAAGTAAAGGACTTGTATCGAGTTATAGAAGATTTGGGAATTAAAAGTAATGTTGTATTTACAGGGTTCTATTCTGATGAGAATAAATATTCTCTCTTAAAGAATGCTTTTGCCTTTATACATCTATCTACCTATGAAGGCTTTGGAATTTCTGTAGCTGAAGCTCTTAGAGCTAAAGTTCCCACCATAATAGACAAAAATTTAGTATACATAGAACTTTTTGATGAAGTCTCCTCAATAATTGATAGCTATGATAGTAAAAAGGTTGGAAGTAAAATCTTTGATATTTACAAAAATCCAGAAAGGTATAAAGGAATGGTTGAAAGGGGGTATGAACTTTCTAAAGAATTTACATGGGAAAGTACTGCGAAAAAAACATATGAGATTTTTGAAAAATGCCTCGAAGAAACTCACTGAATCGATTCTGTACTGCTATATATGCATAGATATTCCCGAACTTATCCTCCAAAATACATCTTTCAGTATTGAAACAGTATGTCTTTTCTAACAAAATATCCTCTGTTAATTTTAAGTCTGCATTATTTCTACTAACGGATTCTTTGGGTAACTCTTCCTTTTGCACCTCTCCATTGTCAACATTAACAGTGTATTTGTATGGGGTTAAAAATGGCAACGCAGTAGCTCCAGAAACATATTTCCCATCTGTAAATTCAGGAAGAAAGCTATCATACACTTTAACCTCCTTAAGCAATGTATGTTCTTTGTCATACAAGCTAATGGTCATTGCATAATCTTCTTCTACATATCTCATATATATGTCATATTTACAGTACACGAGCTGACCTAAATTATCTACACCAATAATTTCATTCACCTCTTTTGGACCAACAAGTTCAATCTCATTCTCTTGAAAATAGTATGTATATACTTGATTCGGAGAAGAAAACAGAACTTGATCTTGTGAAATCCAAATTACTTGTGTAGGAGATGAGATGTCTTGTACGAAGTTGATGTAGTAGTTGTTGTTGAAAAGAATTTCTTTAAGATTGATTAAAAGAACAAAGATTGTAATTGATATCATTGAAATTACTGTAATTTTGAAAAGCTTTCTCATATTTCTAAAAAGACAAAATTATTTATTAGGATGGGGATTATCCCCACTTAGGCGGGCTGGTATGGTATATGCATCTATGGTTGGAACTAAATTCCAATTAACATCTACATATTTAACTGGGTCATCGTGGGTATCCTGTGATCGATTTTTTCTCGTTTCGAAATGCAGGTGAAATCCAAGTGGTTTGCATTCACTCTTTCCTGAATTACCTGATTGTGCAATAACTTGATTCTTTGAAATGGAATTGCCAATGTTTACATATGATTGTGCAAGATGGAAATACACAGTATATATACCATTACTGTTTCTTACGATTAAATAATTCCCTCCCGAATTACATTCTCCATAGTATGTGTCATATCCTTTTGCTACGACAATACCGTTGTCAGATGCTAAAATATTTTCTAAATAGCTTCCAAAATCTATACCTGTGTGAGGACTTTGAAATGCAGTATATCCATGCCATTGTGTTACTCCAATTATTTTGTTGAATGGGAAGGAAAAAGGCTTCGTAGATATATTCTCAACAACAGATGGGTTTAAGACATATGTTGATAGTGCTTCTTCTGAAATATTGTAATATGGAAATTTAAGAGCAAATACAGTTTGTAATTTGATTTGACTGTAACTGTTGCTGTTAACACTTGTTTTTAGTGAGAAAGTTCCATTCTCTACGATATCCTGTGTAAAAGGTAAAACGGCATCTCCATTATATATTTGAAAGGCTTTTTCGAGAGGATAATTTAAAGATATTGATTTTACATATCTATTTTGGCATTTAAACCATGAAAAAGGATTAAAGAAATTCTTAACACATTCGTACACATCAATTTGAATTTTAATATGGTCATAATATTTTCCGACTATACTAACAATATTAGGACTCCTAGATGTATCTATTTTACTTTCTACGGATATTAGGTTATATATTCTGCAAAAGTCTTTTATTGTTTTGGTAGTATTTCCTTCAATTATAAAATTAAACTTGCACATAACATCGGGAGGAACATAGGTAGTTGCCCCTAAAACGCTCCCAAGTTCTTTATTCACATTCCATTGTATTGCTGTATCTTGAGGAGAAAAACCCTGCGAGGGTAGCTTAAAAACCCATTTGTTTTTACAGACTAGTGTAGTTGTCCCATCTGGATTCCTAACTTCTGCATTTGGCCTGAAGAAATCGCCTGGTTTCTTCCCAGCTATGGAATTTTTTGCAGAATATGGAATTGTTCTGTTTATACCAAAGACAAATATATTTGAGTATTGATTAAAGGCAAAAGATGGATTCTCTGGATATTTAGCAATATTTTGTACATATTCGGATTTTCTTTGATATCCTACAAACCAGTAAATGTAACCACCATTTGTATTTGGTATATCTAAAGTCATATATTTTTGCGAAGTTGGTATTTCGCAGTACCTTGTTCCTTCTACTATGTCATCAGTTATACATAGCATGTATACATATTCCTCATATTTGTTCTCATTTTCCCATTGAAATTGAATATGTGTGGTTGAGATGCTTACTCCATTCGATGGAGATGTAAGATAAATGGGGTAGCTTGTGGCATTAACAGAAGATTTTGGTTTGAACAACAGCAATATTATTACAACAATTGGTATTGTATATTTTTTGTACATAGTCCAAAAGTATATTTTGAAGACATTAAACATTTCTTAAATCGGTGGATATGGGATATAATGGAGAGCTATGCTGAAGATACTTTCTTCTCTTTTTGATTCAAATGAAAAACAATTAAAGAAAATAGAACCAATAGTTAAGGAGATAAATGATTTAGAGGATCAAGTCTCTAAGCTTTCTGATGATGAACTTCGATCTAAGACAGATGAGTTTAGAAAAAGAATAGGTGTTAACCTTGATACCTGTCGAACTGATTTCTTTAAGTTAGAAGATGCTAAATTAAATAGTAAATTGGAAGAGGAAAAGAAAAAATTGTATGAGATTCTTCCCGAAGCATTTGCAGTGGCTCGTGAGGCATCTAAAAGAGTTGCAAATCATAGGCATTTTGATGTGCAATTAATAGCAGGATATGTTTTGTTTGATAATAAGATAGCAGAGTTATTTACTGGTGAAGGAAAAACTTTAGCTGCTAATTTACCATTGTATCTTTATGGATTGACTGGGAGAGGGGCTCATCTTGTTACTGTAAATGATTACCTAGCTAGAAGGGATGCGGAATGGACAGGACATATTCTAAATGCGTTAGGAATGAGTGTTGGGGCAATTAATTCTGGTAAGCAATTTAGGTTTATTTCTGATGAAGAAGCTATAAAATTAAAAGGAGACGAAGCTAGGAAGTTGATTTCTCAGAGGAAGGAAATGGAGAAGAGGGATGGAAGACTAAAGTATGATCATATGACAGGAGTAAATTTAATAGAGTGTTCTAAGAAAGAGACATATGCATGTGATGTTGTATATGGGACGAATAGTGAGTTTGGTTTTGACTATCTCCGTGACAATATGGTCAGAAATCTTGATGAGAGAGTACAGGGTCCAAAATATTTTGCAATAGTTGATGAAGCAGATTCAATTTTAATAGATGAGGCTAGAACTCCTCTGATAATTTCTACAAGTGCTGATACAGCAAATGATTTGTATAGGAAATTCGCACAGCTTGTGAAGAATCTGAGAGTGAATGAACATTATACTGTGGATGAAAAAGCAAATGCAGTTTCTTTGAATCAGGCAGGAATGGATGCTGTTGAAAAGGCTTTGGGTGTAGATAATATTTACGAGAATGCTCAGTTAGCATACCATTTGGATAATGCACTCAAAGCGAAAGAGCTATACAAGTTGGATGATGAGTATATTATCAGGAATGGGGAAATAGTCATAATTGATGAGTTTACAGGAAGAGCTATGGAGGGTAGAAGGTATAGTGAGGGACTTCATCAAGCAATTGAGGCTAAGGAAGGAGTAGAGGTTAAGAAAGAATCGAAGACGATGGCAACAATAACTTTGCAGAATTTCTTCAGATTGTATAAATATCTTTCTGGAATGACAGGAACTGCCTTAACGGAAGCAGAGGAGTTTTCTTCTATTTATAAACTGGATACCATAGTAGTTCCAACGAATAAACCAGTAATTAGAGTGGATCACAATGATGTTGTTTACAGGACTCAGGAGGGAAAGTTTAGAGCGATAGTGGAAGAGATAAAGGAGCATCATAAAAAGGGGCAACCAATGCTTGTTGGTACTACTTCTGTTGAGAAATCAGAAATTCTTTCCAATATGCTTTCTAAAGAGGGCATAAAGCATAATGTATTGAATGCTAAACAGCATGAGTTAGAGGCTAAAATAGTTGCGGAAGCTGGGCAACTTGGTGCTGTTACAATTGCAACTAATATGGCAGGACGAGGTACGGATATTGGTTTAGGGGAAGGAGTTAAGGAAGTTGGCGGACTATATGTAATTGGCACGGAAAGACATGAATCGAGGAGGATAGATAATCAGCTTAGAGGTAGGTCAGGTAGACAGGGAGATCCTGGTGAGTCGAGATTTTTTGTTTCTTTTGAAGATGACCTTATGAGGATTTTTGGTGGAGATAGAATGAAAGTGCTTATGAGTCAGGTCGGTATGGATGATGATATGCCAATATCTGTTGGAATCATAGGAAGAACTATAGAGAATGCACAGAAGAAGGTTGAGGCGAATAATTATGACATAAGAAAGAGATTGGTTGAGTATGATGATGTACTCAATCAGCAAAGGGAAATAATCTACACTTTGAGAAGGAAAATTCTGGAAGCTGATAGAGTTGGTAATAAGAAACTTACTGAGAAAGATTTTAAGAATGATATAAAGGCAATAAAAGATATTGATATAGAAAATGTTCAAGATGGTCTTGATATGTTTTCACTTGCAAGGGAAGAGAGTTGGAAAATGGATTTGTTGGATTCATTGAACTATCCATTTTCCGCACTAGATAAGTGGGTTCTCAAAAAGTTGTTAGAGTATGTAGATTTCCTTATTGCATCGGAGATGCAGGACGATATGGCTATAGATAATGTTGAAGAAAGAAAAATGTACAGTCAGATAGTTAATATGCTTACGGAACCTGTTTTAGAGAGGGCATGTAAGGAACTTGGATACAAGAATACTGTTGAATTCTTTAGAGAACTGTATAGAAAAAGTGGAAATGAGAGTTCTTCTAGTCTTAAGAAAGTTATACTGATGTCATATGTAACACATGTATACAATATCGGGATAGAATCGATGCAGACACTTTTGAAATATCTCATCCTAGAATCATTTGATAAATTCTGGATGGAGCATTTGGATAATATGACTGATCTAAGAGAAGGGATTTCTCTAAGGAATTTAGCTCAAAGGGATCCTTTGGTGGAGTATAAAAATGAGGGTTTTGCAATGTTTGATAGTATGTTGAAGAAGGTTGATGAATTTGTATTATCCAGATTGTTTAAAGTTAGATTAGTTAAAGTGGAAAGAGATATCCCTATGGAAACAAAAAGTAGTGAAGATAATAGACCTGGCAAAGTAGGAAAACAGAAAACAGTCCAAAGGGGGGTAAAAGTTGGAAGAAACGATCCTTGTCCATGTGGAAGTGGAAAGAAATATAAAAAGTGCTGCTATCCAAAATATGGGTAAATTTGTATCTCTATGGGATTATTGACACACTATAGCCCCTATACTATTCTAGATACAGTGGCTATCCATAAAATATTCTTATGATTCAATGGCTGTTAGCAAAAAGAAAAAAGATGAGTTAATCCCTAAACGACGAAGTATTCATGTTGTTTTTTTCTCGTGTCCTCATTGTGGAGATGAAACGGACTATGTAAATATATGTCCAGAGTGTGGGGAACCAATGAAGGTAATAGATGTTGTTGAAAAGTTTGGTGATGATGCTGAAAGATTCTTGGAAAGAGCAAGAAAAAGGCTTAATGAAAATACTAGAAAGAATCCAGATAGTGAAGATGATTTTGAGAGTATAGACAATGAAGAGCCGAATATTATTTTGATGGGAGATGAGAATCTAGAGGAAGATGCTGGTATAGATCCCGCAGTAGAGATAGATGATGGGTCTCTAGATGTAATATTTCCTGAAGATGAGGAAGAAGATGTTGTTCCTAAGGTAACTGTTTCTCCTGATGATGATTTAGCGAAAGCATTGGAGCAACTTGATAGTGAAGAAGATGAAGATATATCAGCTGAGGATTTTGGATTCGAAGATGGAGAGATTCCAGAATTGTAGATAAATTTGCTGGTTGCACAGTTGATTTGAGGGTATAATCTCCACATGAAGAATGTGAGAGAATTATTCCCAAAAGTTGCATTAGTTGCTGATCAAATGACTGCTTTCGGAGGAGCGGATAGGGAAATGCTTTCAATCCTAAAAGTTTTTCCACAAGCTGACATATATACAATTGCCTTTGAGAAAAAGAACTATCCTACATTCCACAACATTGTACATACGAGTTCAGTTAACAAGTTATCAAAATTTTTTCCGAAAGGATTCTACAGACATCTAAAAATTCTCACACCAATAGTATATGAAAATATGGATTTAAACGGTTATGACTTAGTTATATCTATTTCTGCTGGTCCAGCAAAGGGAGTTATAACTGGAGTCAAACAACCTCATCTAGCAATGGTAATGACTCCGCCAAGAAGTCTATGGGATAATGAACTTAATGTGAGAGGGTCAAAACTAAGATATATATATCGTGGGCTATCATATGGAATAAATACATATATGAGGGTTTGGGATTACAGTATATCAAAAAGAGTTGACTATTGGAGTGCGAATTCTAAATTCATAAAAAGGAAAATTAAGAAGGTGTATGGACAAGATGCCAAAGTAATATATCCTGGGGTTGAAGAAAAGTACTTTAGAAAAGTTAGTGTTGCCCAAGCAAAAGAGATAGAGAGAAAATATTCTCTTCCCAGAGAATTCTTCTTAGTTGTGTCGAGGCTGTATGATTACAAGAGGGTAGATTGGGCAATAAAAGCGTGTATTAAGGCTAAAAAAGTTCTTTACATTGTTGGTGATGGACCAGATAGGCACTACTTAGAAAAAATTTGTAGGGGACATGATAATATACACTTTCTTGGATATTTAGAAAAAGATGATGATGTCATAACCCTATACACCTTAGCTCAAGCCCTATTCTTTTGTGGAGTTGAGGACTTTGGATTCACTCCTGTCGAGGCCATGGCGTGTGGAACGCCAGTCATCGCATACAAAGAAGGTGGTGTTCTAGAAACTGTGAAAGAAAATTTAACTGGAGAATTTTTTGCAAAAGAATCAGAACTACTCTCTGTACTTATGAAATTTGACAAAACAAGATATAATTCAAAAATCATAAAAAGACAAGCACAGCTATTTTCTGAAAAACAATTCATACTTAATTTTGAAGAGTATTTAAGAGAGATATATGAGCAAGAGCAAAGGAAAAAGGAATAATATTGTGTCTTCAGATACAAATGTTAGAATGGCCATATCGTGTGAGCCTCTTTACAAAAAGGGAGGGGCAGAGAATCATTTGAAGCACATAATACATACATTCCCAAATTGTGAACTTTTTACAGCATATTATGATGAACAGTTTGTAAAAGAGTATTTTCCTAATGTAAAAATAAATCACTCATTCATGCAATATCTTCCGTGGAAAAACAAGTTAAGATATGTATATATTGTATTCGAGCCATTGGCATACAGATTATTCAAATTCAAAAACTTTGATGTTGTTGTCTCCCTTTCAATCGCTTTCTCAAGATTTGTAGAACCAAAAAATATTAAACATATCAACCTATGTATGTCTCCTCCTAAATTCCTATGGCAAAAAGATGACAGGACAGTTAAGAATATCAATCAATTAAATGGTGTAAATAGGCTATTCTACAATATATACGAATCATTTCTTGGTAGAATGCTTGAAAACAGATGGAGAAAACTTGATGTCAAATCTGCCAAAAGATGTACAAAGATAATTGCTAATTCAAATGTTGTAAAAGAAAGAATAAAAAGAATATACAACTTAGAATCTGATGTAATATATCCTCCAGTAGAAGTTTCAGAAATTCAATCTTTTGGAGAAGTTAACAGAAAAGAAAATTGGTTTCTGTATATGGGAAGAGTAGAAAGATACAAAGGGGTAAAATTAGCTATAGAGGCTTGTGCCAAGCTAGGATATCCATTAAAAATAGCTGGTACAGGAGATGATTTGGAAGCAATGAAAGAATTAGTACGTAATTTGAATGCCAGAGGTTTGATAAAGTTCTTGGGTTTTGTTTCGGAAAGTGAAAAATTGGAATTGCTATCAAAGGCTAAGGCTTTGATATTTCCAGTTAGAGGAGAAGATTTTGGGATAGTGCCAGTAGAAGCTAATGCTGCAGGTACTCCAGTTGTTGCATATAGAGATGGAGGCGTTTTGGAAACAATTTCGGAGCATAATCCTAAAACTGGAGTATTTTTTGATGAATACAATGTTAAATCTCTTATGAAGGTTTTGAAAAAATTCAGATCAGAAGATTACAATCAAGATAGTTGCAAAAAACAGGCCCAGAATTTTGCGTCAGAGATATTTGAATATAAATTTCGAAATTATGTATTAGATGTTTTATCAGCTAATTAAAAGATTCTTAGATATTGTAGCGTCTATCTGTTTGGTCATTATTTTTTCCCCATTATTTATTGTCGTAAGTCTTGCTATATGGTTTGAAAGTGGTTCTCCCATATTTGCCGAAAGTCCAATGAGAATAGGAAGAGATGGGAAAAAGTTTTTCATGTACAAGTTTAGGAGTATGGTTCCAAATGCATATAACAAATTAATGCATGATGATAGGTATAGAAATAAAAAAGAGAAGTTTTTTCATAATTCAAATAAAATTCCATGTAGTGATGAGTTAGTTACAAGAGTAGGTAGAATTATTAGGAAATCTGACATAGATGAAATACCTCAACTATTTAATGTTATAAAAGGAGAAATGTCTCTTGTTGGACCGAGACCTTCGTATGATGACGAGTTGAGAAGACATTTTAAAAAATATCCAGAGGACAAGAAAGTGATGAAAGAAATCCTAAAAATTAGACCTGGTATGACTGGTATATGGCAAGTATCGGGAAGGAATAAAATACCTTTACATGAGAGGCTTTATATGGAGTATGAATATACCCAAAATTTGAACTTATTAACTGATTTGAAGATAATACTTAAAACTCCTTATGTAATCTTTACTAGGAAGGGTGTGTATGAGTAGAGATACAGTTATAGTTATAAAGTCAGTAAATTATGGTGAAGCAGACAAAATACTCACAGTCTTTGGAAAAAACACTGGAAAATTTTCATTATTTGCAAAAGGAATTAGAAAAATTAATAGTAGGAATAGAGGAAATATGCAGACACTCACTACAAGCAAAATTTCCTTCTATGAAGGAAGAGGTATTCCTCTTCTGACAGAATCAGAGTTTGTATCAACATTAAACATAGACAAATTGGAGATTGAAAATGTAAGAAGAGTTTTATTTTTACTTAATAAGTTTCTTCAGGATTATGATCCATACCCAAAGTTGTTTAATTCTCTACAAAACAGTTTGAACAAGAATTTAGATATTAGGGCAACAAATAAATTTAGGATGATATTCTTGAAAGAAATGGGTTTTCTTAGTGATTTTTCAAATTGTGAGAAGTGTGGGGCTCAAAAGGATTTGGAATATCTTTCTAAGGAAGGTTTTGCACTTATCTGCAAAAATTGTTACAGTAAAAGCAATGGGTATCCACTTGGAGATGATCCATACGCCTCTGTGAATTTGACAAGGAGGCTTGATGAGTATGTTAAGAAAGTTGTTGATGAAATATAATAAATGAAGATAAATACTGCTCTAAAGTTTGTGGTAGCATGTGTTTTTGCATCAATTATTCCAACTTGTGT
>Ga0208825_1000382_pt1 | contig 44308 bp, 35 predicted proteins | sample AD_UKC113_MetaG_FD_184450 | JGI IMG/M metagenome (GOLD analysis project Ga0208825, IMG submission 184450) | Active sludge microbial communities of municipal wastewater-treating anaerobic digesters from Hong Kong - AD_UKC113_MetaG (SPAdes)... | ecosystem: Engineered > Bioreactor > Anaerobic >... | reverse complement strand
CGTGGATAAACCGAGAGAGCAAGTATTTCTCCCGTCTTTGGATTCATCATGATCGCTAATCCACCATCGGCAAGTTGCTCTTCAACTCCATGCTTTAATTCTTCATCAACAATTGATTGATACGTTACATCGATCGTTAAGAGCAGTTCATTTCCGTTTACAGGTTTCTGACTCGGATAATCGATAGACGGACGAACGCGTCCTAAACCATCTCGTTGCATGACTATAGAGCCAGGCGTTCCTTTGAGGGCGTCTTCATACTGCAATTCGAGACCGGCGATTCCACAATTATCGATATTCGTGCATCCGAGAAGAGCAGAAGCAATATCATCATAGTGATAGAGTCGTTTCGCCTCATTCAAAATCACTATACCGTGTGTTTTTTCATCCTCCAATTTGCGCGCAATAGATGGATCGACCATTCGTTCCAGCCAAACAAAATGTCTTTGTGGATCTCTTTGTAACAAATCAAGGTAATACGACGACGGCTTCTGAAATACTTTAGAAAACGATACAGCGACTGCTGTAGTTTTGTCGCCTAGTATTTTGGGATCAGCCGCAAATGAAACATATTGTGTATTCGATACAAGCACGTTCCCGTTTCTATCATAAATATTTCCACGTACTGCAGGGAGTATGAATTTTTTCTCATACTGTTTTCGAGCAAGTTGTTTATATTTTTCCGAATCAATAATCTGATAACGAACTAGCTGAGTTCCAATTGCGATAAAGGAGAAAGCAAAAATTCCTATAACACAAAAGACCCGGATTCTCCTCCTCTTGATCCTCTTCGCTTGTTCAAATTCATTCATCATTTTGCTCTTGCCCCAATTGACGAAGTAGTTGTTCCGCTTCGCTAATTCTGTCTCTGTCTATCTGAAGCGGAATAGGCGACTCTTTTGGAAAAGTCAATCCAAGTTGATATTCTCCAATTTTCTGTATCCGTTCAAAGGATGATAATTTATTTACCTGAGCTCTCAGAAGCTCTTGCTCGTCCACCATCTGCTGATGTTTAACTTGACATGCATTGATCTGACGCATGAGATGATTTACCGATAAAACATTACTGATATAGAAAACAACGACCACAGCCGTGCCAACAAGAATTAGCACAAGTGAAAATGTGGAAACCTTACGTTTCGTCGCCTTTCTATTCTTTGGCAAAGATTGTGAAGGGGGCGTAATGTAGGATCGTTCTAACGTCGGCAACTTGTACGTCGATGATGAATCCACAGATACACTACCATTGTTCTCATTTTCTTGTTCAGTATTCGGAGAAAACGATGAACGCCTTTTATATTCTTCTATAATTGATGTATCTGGCATTCTGAACTCCTATATTCGTTCTGCAACACGCATCTTGGCGCTCCGTGAACGAGAGTTCCGTCGAACCTCTTCTTCTGACGGCGTGATTGGTTTCTTCGTAATAATTTTCAAAGTCGGCGACGGTTCTTCGCCGCTTCCAATAAAAGAGGCTGACGGCATCTTCCCAGCCGCAGTTTTCATAACTTCTTTAACAATTCTATCCTCTAATGAATGGTACGACACAACAACAATGCGTCCTCCTCTTTTCAAAAGCTCGATTCCATCAACTAGAGTCGTTCTTAAATTGTCAAGCTCATGATTAACTTCAATCCGAATTGCTTGAAAAATCCTAGCAAGGGATTTTTGTCTCTGCGCCCTTGGGATTACTCTACTCACAGTGTCAACAAGCTCCGTTGTCGTTCGTATCAATCCTGATTTCCGTCGTTCCACTATCGCATGGGCAATTCGTCGTGAATATCTCTCCTCTCCATATTTCCACAGTATTTCGGCAAGCAGTCTTTCATCGTACAAATTGACTACATCGCCTGCATTCATCGGCAACCGGCGATCCATGCGCATATCGAGTGGAGACTCAGATTGAAAGCTGAATCCCTTTGAAGGCTCATCAAGTTGATACGAAGATACTCCAAGGTCAAGTACCAAACCATCAATTGCCGATATGTTTAATTGTTGTAACACTTCCTTCACCATCGAAAAATTAGCTTGCACAATTGAAACCTTCCCACCAAATTTCACAAGGTGTTGAGAAGCTTGAGCAATTGCATCTTCATCGACATCAAATGCTATCAGCTTGCCTTCTGGTGATAGCCGTTCTGCAATCGCTCTCGCATAACCTCCACCTCCTAATGTTCCATCAACAAAAATCCCGTTCGTTACAGTGAGTAAATAATTGACTGCCTCCTGTAAAAGAACGGGAGTATGAAAGTTCTCTGTCGTAAACAAGTCTCCGCCTCCTATGGTTGCGACTTGAAGACTTGTTCAGCAACAGTTTCGTACGTCTCTGGTTGTATTTTTTGAAATTCTTCGTAGATCGATGGACTCCACAATTCAATACGATCGAGCACTCCTAGTACAAGCGCTTCCTTTTCTATTCCTGCATATTGAAGTAAATCTTGTTGTACCGTAATTCGAGATTGATGATCAAGTTGAGAATCTATTGCCCACTCAAATAATGTGCGACGGAAATTCCGATGCTTTGCATCAAGGAACGAAAGACTTCGAACGTACTCTTCTAATTTATCCCACTCATCCTGTGGATAGACATAGAGGCATTTTTCAAATCCTCTGGTAATGACAAAATTATTTTTCGATTTTGATGATACATTTTTCCGAAGCTTTGCCGGAAGAGCAATGCGCCCTTTATCATCAACCGAATATATGTACCTACCTTTAAATGACGACATTCGTTGCTTCCATCTTTTTCTATTACCCTATTTCCCCACTTTTCCCCATTTTTATACCTCAATTTAAGCATTTCATCTACAAAGTCAAGCAAAAAATCGAAAATAATTGGAAAAACAAGATATAATAAGCCGACCCTGAAAAATTACGGAAAGGCAAGAATAGTGGATGTTCCTCAGCGGTACAAGAGAAACAATTATCAGGGGAAGATATGAAGGGTTGCCTCAATAAGAAAAGTTGAAGGATTGCTCTTTACCTTTGAACCGTAGCAATTCTATAATAGCAACGGCCGTTAAAAATAAGATTTAAAAGAATAGCAACGGCTATATGCTCATTCGTAATAAAACGGATTACTCAAATCTTTCCATGAAAATTCAAGTAAAATATGGTGACCATCGTAATCCACAACACGGAGATCGTCTTCCTGCTTTAAATCTACTAACGTCGTTTCAAAGTGCGTTCCATATTTTTCTCGAACACGCTCAACTGGAATTTCAAAAGCAATAAATTTTTTGATTCCTTTCGATTTGAGCTTGTGGATTAACGCAGGATCAGAAAATGAATTGTATGAAGTGAGAAAGAGAATCGGACCTGTACCTGTAAAAACAATTCCAGCTTTCATAATACGCCTCCATAAAATTATTTTCTTAATATTGCATTGTAACGCTTACTATTTCCAAGCAATGAGGCTGCAACCTGCAGCTGTTTATCGCTGGGGAGTTCTGCTTCTATGCGAGCTCGTTCGCCTTTCAATCGTCCTGCAAGCTCTGCAGTTAGTATAGTTGTCAATTCTTTGTGATAGTACTGGAAGTAATTCGTTTTTTCATTCTTCATAAGACTATCCAAACTGGCAAGAGCGCGTTGTACTGCTTTGCTGTAAGATGCACTTTGTATTGCTTTATGAACTTCTTCCAGTAATTGTTCTTCCTTCGATTTATAGACAAATCCTTTCTCTTTTGTGAATGATTGAAATGAATTGAGGAGTTCGGGCGTCACTTCAATCTTTTCTGGAATGGATTTATTGATTGACGCGTAGTGATTTGCAAACTTAAAGAACATCCCTTGTCGGTACAGCTCATCAATGAATGGTATACGAACAGTATCGACAACGGTCGAATCAGGCTGAACGCCTCCACCATCCCACACCGGACGGTTTTGTTTTGTATGAAACTCATGTTTGATACTATCGGGAACAGCAAAGACGCTTCCATCGCCTAAACGTTTGGAGTAATCAATCTCCTGAATGCAACGGCCGCTTGGAGTATAGTAACGCGCTGTTGTTAATTTAAGCGATGCTGTGTTGGAGAGTTGTGTGATTGTTTGCACCAATCCTTTTCCAAATGTTCTTGTTCCGACAATAACTCCTCGATCGAGATCTTGAATTGCTCCAGCAACAATTTCGCTTGCGCTGGCGCTATTCCTATCCACCAGCACTGCCATTGGAATTGATGGAAGCAAAGGCTTTGTCGTCGAATAGTACTTGCGTTCTGAATCTGGTTTTCTGCCTTTCGTTGATACTATGAGACTGCTCTCAGGCACAAACATCGAAGTAACCTCAACAGCCATTTCTAATAATCCGCCCGGATTGCCACGTAAATCTAAAATAATCCCTTTCAATTCACCCTGAGCTTTTAGTTCTTTGATAGCTTCTCGAACATCCTCAGCGCTGGTTCGAGAAAATCTTTCCAATACAATATATCCTATACCAGGCTGTACAAAACCCGCGTACGTTACATTTTGAATGCGAATTTCTTCTCGCATCAATGTAAACTCTAAGGGCGATGGCTCGCCTTCCCTTTCGATTTTCAGTTTTACTTCACTCCCTGGCACTCCTCGCACCAACGAGCGTACTTCTTCCAGTGATTTTCCTGAAACAGATTTCCCATCAACTTCGATAATTTTATCGCCTACTTGAACTCCTTGTTTTACCGCCGAATATCCTTCCATTAAATTCAAGATCGACACCGCGCCATCACGCAATCCAATCGTTACTCCAATTCCGCCGTACTTCCCAGTCGTAACAAGGTCGATTTCATCTTTATCTTCTTCGCCAATGTAAACCGTATAGGGATCCAATGTCTTCAACATTCCATCAATGCCTGCCCGCATAAAGAGCTCAGGATTGACTTCATCAACATAATTCACTGCAACTTCCTTATAGACACGAGTGAAGATATCGATACTCTGATAAACCTTCAAAAAATATTCACTATCATCACTCCATACAAATCCTACTACAAGAATTGCGGTAACAATAACACCGATGCCGATGAGTATATTTCTTTTTTTTGTCTTCATAATTCTTTCACAACATTTTGTTTCGTTAATGTACATTGTAATTGATGTTCGATTTCATTCCAAATCCTTGAATGGATTTCTTCTACCGATAACATTCCATTGAGAATCGAGAAACGACGCTCTGACTGTGCAATGGCAAGATATCCGTTCCTCACTCGTTCATAGAATTCCCTCTCATTCAATTCCATTCGATCCTTTGTTGCATTGGCTTTTTTAATCCGACGTTCGATTTCTTCCAACGGAATATCCAAAAAGAATGTGAGCGTTGGCACAAGATGATCTGAGGCAAACACATTCATTGCTGAAATCATGTCCAACGGGATTCCTCTACCATACCCTTGATATGCGGTCGTTGAATCATAGTATCGATCGCAAATAACAATTGTGCCTTGAGCAAGCGCTGGGCGAATAACCTCCGCAACAAGTTGCGAACGACTCGCTTCAAAGAGAAACAATTCGCTTGCTTCGGTAAGTTGTGTATTTTCTGCATCGAGTAATATTGACCTGATTTTTTCGCCAACGACGGTTCCACCTGGTTCCCGTAACACTAACACGTTGTGCCCTTCTCGTTGCAATCGTTCCTGAAGCAATTGCACTTGAGTCGATTTCCCAGAAAAATCAAGCCCTTCAAAGGTTATGAACATACTATTCTCTTTTCTCAAACTAATCCATACAAAAAGTAGTCAAATTCGGATTTTGATGCAAACAGTACGACAAACGAATATAGTTTCATCGTTCAAATGGTTCTTGACATATAATTCCATCTTTGGTACTTTGAATACCAGAACTATATGAAAATGGCATTAAAAGAAATTCTTGCATCACACACAAAAGAAGGCGAGCTCTATACTAGGTTACCGAATCAATGGGTTCAATGCATTGCGTGTGGACATCGATGTAAGATTGCTCCAGCAAAAGAAGGTACGTGCAAGGTTCGTTTTAATGATAATGGAGTTCTTCGAGTTCCATCTGGATATGTTGCCGGACTTGCACTCGATCCAATCGAAAAGAAACCTTTTTTCCATGCGTATCCCGGCGCTGCAACTTTAAGTTTTGGATTGCTTGGTTGCGATTTTCAGTGTCCTTTTTGTCAAAATTGGGTTACTTCACAAGCTCTTCGCGACCCAGAAGCTTACTCAGAAATAGAAGAAATAAGGGCAGAGCAAATTGTGCAGATAGCGATTCAGTACAATTCAAAAATTATTACCAGCACTTACAATGAGCCGCTCATTACATCAGAGTGGGCAGTCGAGATATTTAAAATTGCAAAGCAACGCGGAATGGTTACAGCGTACGTCTCCAATGGAAATGCTACCGAAGAAGTTCTGGATTATCTCGATCCCTGGCTCGATCTTTACAAAGTTGATTTAAAAGCTTTCCAACAAAAATCATACTCCAAAATGGGCGGAAATCTTAAACAAGTACTATCAACAATTCAATCGCTCTATCGCCGCAATAAATGGATTGAAATTGTAACGCTCGTAGTTCCTGGAATGAATGATTCTGACGACGAATTAAATGATATAGCGCATTTTATAGTTTCGGTATCGCCGGATATCCCCTGGCATGTAACTGCATACCACGAATCCTATTTAATGCAAACGCAGGAACCAATAACATCTCCTTCAACATTGCTACGCGCAGTCGAAATAGGATACCAAACAGGTCTCCATTATGTCTACGCTGGGAACTTACCCGGACAAACTCAACACTATGAAAATACATATTGCCCTTCCTGCAAAACGCTAGTTATCGAACGAGACGGTTTTCACATTGTAACGAACGCTCTCCGTGATGGATGCTGCCCTACATGTGGTTCTGCCATTCCTGGACGCTGGAAATAGTTATTTGAATTTCAACTTCCATTACAAAAATTACAGCAATTTCCATACACATTTAATCTTTCCCAAACTTAATAATTGTTTGAATTTTTCTTGATGACGGGGAAATGAATTCCTATATTCATTTCCATAGTTAAACAATTGGAACGCTAACAATGAAAACTTCACATTATTTATCAATTCCCTTACCAAATGAGAAGCGAATAGCGCTTGTTGCCCATGACAACAAAAAACAAGATTTATTAGATTGGGCTCAATTCAATAGCGGAACGCTCGCTCAACACAAGCTTTATGCTACAGGTACAACGGGGACACTCCTTGAACAAGCTCTCAATATTCCAATCTCAAAGTTCGAAAGCGGTCCCCTTGGAGGCGACCAGCAAGTTGGCGCCAAAATCGCAGAAGGTTCGCTTGATATGCTCATCTTCTTTTGGGATCCGCTAGAGCCGTTACCGCACGATCCGGATGTACGTGCGCTTCTACGACTTGCTGTGCTTTGGAACATTCCTGTCGCATGCAATCGTTCAACAGCAGATTTCTTGATCTCATCGCCTCTTATGAATGAATCCTATGAAAGAATCGTCGAAGATTTCCATTCATATCGGAATAGAATGAAATCATAGGGGAAATCAATTCTATGAAACGTATATTTATTACATACGGATTCTTGCTTCTCCTTGGAATTGTTGCCTGTACGCCTCCACCAACTCGTGAAATCGAGCAGCCGAAGCCTCCAACACCAGAAATTACTTTCCGAATTGCAACACTCGATATGGCTCAACAAAAGAAGCGTCTTGAGAAAACTGATGTTGAATATCTTGCCAATATTCTCAAGAATGAACACATCGATGTACTAACAGTACAAAATGTTGTTCGTTACCCCGGTCTGCAGTCAAGAATTGACTTTGTAAGTGAACTCGCACGAACTTCAGATTTTCGTTCTGCATTTGGCGAAATGTCCAATGTCGGAGGGAAACAAACAGGAAATGCGATTTTTTCTATCTACCCGATTATTTCACATCGAACTATGAGTTTTGAAACTGTTGTCCCTTCTTCGTTTGAAGGCGGATTGACAACAACGATAGACGTCGGCGCAACGTCGTTGAATGTTATCAGCGCTCGACTTCCAGCAAAGCTGAATCAACAGAAAAAATTCCAATGTCTTTCGATGCTTCTGCCACAATCAAAGGATACCAGTATTGTACCGCACATTATTACCGGGAATCTTCTCTCTGTCGAACAATTAGCGCAACAATTTGCCTCTATCCCTGTAGGAGAAAATAGAGATAACTCTTTACCTCAAATTTGGAAGGTGCTTCAAGATGATTTCAAACAAGGCGAGGTAAAAACTTTGTCAACTTCTATCGGTACATTAGTTATTGTGGATTTCCATTACTATCGAAACATATCAAAATAAAATTTTCTCTCTACACTTTACACAAAAGTAACAACCGGGGAATTAAATTCCTCAGTTGTGGTACGGCTTTTCATTCCGACAGCGTCAAATCCCCATCACTATCAGAACACGGCACGGTATAAAGTGTAGAGAGCTAGAAACATTATTCTACCCTGATTCTATCACCTACCGATGGAAGATATATCTGTTTATTCTCCTTAGTTCCGTTTTTCATTATTGTCGCTTTTTCGAAATAGAATTTTACACCTTTTGCAACATTCATAATCGGAGAATCCTGAAGATGAAAATGGAGCGACGGCTCTAAAGAGTTTCCAGAATTACCACACTGTGCGATGACTTCCCCCTGCGTTACACGCTGCCCAACACGAACTACAATACTATTCTGTTTTAGATAGGCAATTACAGAATATTCATTTGGCCGGTGTTCAATAATAACAGCATTTCCTAATAAACAGTAAATATTACGACTTCCTGGAGGATTATCTCTCACGCCATCAATCACATCAACGACAACTCCTTCAGCTGGTGCAAGAACTTCTTTCCCAAAGCTGATATAATCTTCCAATTTTTCTCCCGTTCCAATATATTGTCGCCCTTGCTCATCAACTGCAACAAATTCGTATGCAAATTGCTGAGTTAAAAGATTTCTGCTTGCAGAACCTTCCCGCGATGCTCCACCGCTCACAACATCCCAAGTTCCTGTAAAAGGAAGATACAATGGCGTCGCTTGTTTATCAGGGACAACCGGGGCTTGGGGCTTCAGTTGTTCTACTGGTTTTGGCTGTTCTACTGGTTGTGGTTGTTCTACCGGTTGTGGGGGCGGAGTATATTCAGAGAATAGGAACCCTGCAATTTTATTTTGATTATCTAAATAGAGCTGTACAAGTTGAGCGCCTCGCTCAAAGAACATTATAAAATCTGCTCTATTGGCAGATACAATTTTAAATTGTTCGACTCGTGTTGCTTTTCCTAAACGATCAATGAGACTCTGGAAAAAATAGGTTGTTTGTTCTATTGTAAAATCAGCCATGTTTTGCCCATACTCATTCTGTATGAGCTGAAAATTGCCATCATTTATTCCCTGAACCATAATAGTCGCCGCACGCTCAAAACGCTTTGTAGCGTCATCCTGTGCAAACGTTTTTACAAACATCAACGATATAAGCACTATAATAGTTAGTTTTCGCATAATGTTTTTCCTCCTTTTATACTGCAATCCGCTGCATCTTTATTTCTCCCCTCGCTTGCAAAACATTACAAGCTTTTTTAGAAAGAGTCAATATTGGAACAATAGAAATTCAAAATATTTTATTCTTTAGATTCTATGTGTAACCTGCTTTGAATTTTCAAGAATCTGTAGATGAAGAGCAGATTACTTGATACGAATCACCATCTAAAATATTCCTTTTGCCACTCCACCATCTACAAGGAGATTAACGCCATTGATGTAGCTTGCTTTTTCGGAAGCAAGGAATGCAACAACGTCTCCAACTTCTTCCGACTTTCCCAAACGGTTTGCAGGAATCGTAGAAGCAACTTGCTGTAAATATTCGTCATATGAAATATTTTGATTTTTGGCTTTTGCAGAAGCTATTTCTTGTTGTCTTTTTGTAAGGATATTTCCTGGGCACACAGTATTGATTGTGATATTATACTGAGCATAGATATTTGAAAGCGCTTTTGTAAAACCAAGGATTCCAGGACGAAGCGTCGATGAAATGAGTAAATCGTTCGTTGGCTGCTTTGCTACAAAGGAAACTATCGAAATAATTCGCCCCCATTGTTGCCCAACCATTCGTGGCAAAACAGCCCGCGTAAATCGAACAACGCTCAAAAGAGTCAACTCATAAGCATGGAACCAATCAGCATCTGTTAGCGAAAGCACGTCGCCTGGCGGGGGACCTCCTGCATTATTTACAAGAATGTGAATGGTTTTATATTTATCGAGCGTAAAGCGAATTACCTTTTCAATATCTTCTGCTTTCGAAACGTCGGCTGGAATAGCTTCAACGGTAGAATGTGTAGCAGACCGAATTTCTTCTACAGTATCTGCCAGAACTTTTTCTCTTCTGGCACAAAGTACAACAGTAGCTCCTTCTTGAGCCAGCGCCATTGCTGAGGCTTTTCCTAATCCTTCGCTTGCAGCCTCAATAATTGCAACTTTGTTTTGCAATCCTAAATTCATATTATTGTCTATTGAATTAACTTAGACTATTTATTATTCCAACAACACCAAGGCGAATCATCATAACAGCAATAGCAGCCATAAGAATAGAAAAAATTTTTGCAAATGCTTTTGCTCCTGCTGCTCCTAAAAGACGTATAATGAAGATAGAATATCGAAACACAACCCACACAAGCAGCATGTTTGCAAGCAATGCCACAACCGCTGCAAAGTATCCATAGGAATCAACAATAATGAGCAATGTAGTAAGAGCAGCCGGTCCAATAATAAGCGGTATCCCTATCGGTACAACGCCAACCGTCATATCAGGAGTGTGTCGCGTTGTTTCGCCTCCGGTAGAGAGCAAATCAACGACAGCAAGAACAAGGAGAACGATGCCGCCACCAATACGAAAATCATTCTCCGTGATCCCAAGGTAATCGAAAATCAATCGTCCACAAAAAACGAAGACAAGAGAAATTATAAGTCCGGTTAAGGTTGCTTGAGTAGTTAGTTTCTTCTTCTGTTCCTCGGTCATTTCGTTGGTAAGCGCAAGGAAAATAGGCACTAATCCTATGACATCTATTGCCACGAAAAGTGGAATAAAGGAGAGGAAAAAAATGTTAATATCAAAGTGCATAGACGCCTGCGTTTTCTACAAGAATTACACCATAATTTTATAGAAGTCCTTTTGCCTTCAATTGCGACTCTACTATTTCGGTAATTTGTTCTTCCGTTAAATGAGAGCGCACACCTGCTGCGTGTACTGCTTGCTGAATCGTCCCTTTCCGTTCCACGTACCAAGCCCATAGACAATACGCCAATCGATGTTGATCATTAGGCTCAAGTGCAGGCACTTCTGCAGCAATAGTATGAATCTTTTTTTCAATTGTATCTTCGGAATATTCAATTATAGGAGAAGGTGATTTTGTTGACATTGCGACCTCAATTTTCTTTTGAATACGTGAGCAATATAGAGAGAATTCAGGTTAAAGACAAAATTCCATCTTTGCTTTCATCGAAACAATGAAGAGCATTTTTTAGTTGTTGAAATAAACCAATGGATATCCAATGCTAAAGGAGAAAAGCCATGGTCCCCATGCAGCAGGATGTTTAAGCACATCTTGCCGCAGGAAAAAAGCACGACTCCCTGAAAATTCCACAGGACCGATTGGCGTATCGAGCGCAAGTGTTGCTCCAAATCCATGGTTGAAATCGGCAAGGCGAACTTCGCGACTCAAAGACCAAATTCCACCAAGATCGTAGCGGAGTTTGAAGTATGTATCAACGTATATCTGAAACGGTAGCTTATATTGAAGTTCAACACTTCCCGCTATAAGCTGTCGTCCACGTTTATCATTCTCTCTAAATCCAAAGAAAGAGTTCTGACCACCAAGTGAAAATTGCTCACTGAGAGGCACAGCATCATCACCAACTCCTAAAACTATTTTAGGGTGAACTGTAAAAGTTCGAATTGGGGTCTGATATGTTTCATAAGAGAAGAAAAATTTTGTATATCCTCTATCACTACCGAGTTGCATATTTGCGGTTTCGTAATACAAATCCATAAGCACCCCAGCTGTTGGATAAGGATATTTATCCTGTGTATCAATATCTGTGCTAATACGCAAAGCCGAAATACGGTATCGCTGGTCTACGACTGGTTCAGAAAATATATTACCCAGAGTAATATTTTCTATACGACCCGCTATAAGAAGATTTCCTATTCTTTCCAGTTGCGTGCCAAAACTTAATATTCCTCCATTTCTTCTCTCACGATATTCTCCAACACGTTCGCGCCGAAAATAATCCGGTCCGATTTTCCCATTGTAATCATACACATTGATATCTCTGATCGATATGTATCCCTGAAGTCCAAGCGTGAGATATGTATTAAAGATTCGAATCGCTTTTACATCAGCGCTATAGTACTGATTCCGTTCTCCACCACCGGCTCTTATGCCAATTTCTGTGGCAGTACCTAAAAAATTCTCATCTCTTACATCAACAGAAGGTTGAAATCCTCTTTCGTCATCGAGTCGTGCTCCAATACGAACAAGCGCTGTGCTTCGTTCCCTCACTTCGACAGTAACAATAAATGGATATTGTGTACCCTCTTCAGTGCGCACAAAGAGTACGACATGTTCAAATAAACCCGTTGCATATAGATTGGCTATCCCTTGTGAAGCACGTTGAAGGGTAAAGATATCCCCTTTCTTGAGTGGTACTTCACGACGTATGACCCAATCTCTTGCTTTCGTATTTCCTCGTACTTCAATGCCATCAATTCTCCCTTCATCAATTGAAATGAATAAGTATGCTCGCAAAGTATCATAGTCCACGGCGCTAATTCTCGCCAGAGAATATCCTTGAGCTCGGTAGCAAGAGATCAAAGATTCCATTGATGCAGTAAGTGAACGATAGTTTAAAGGCTTTTGAAACAACGGACCAAAAAACTTTTGAACCGAATCAATCGGGATAACTGTAACACCTGTCAATTCTATGCTGTCAACTGAAAAAAGCGTTGGAATAATGATATTAATGAAAGTTGAATCTTTTGTTCGTCGAACTTGAGCCTCAATGGAATCATACCCTTGCTTATCAGCAATTTTTGCAAGAAAGAATCGAAGTTCCGATGCCTTTACGAATCCTTGTTGCCGCCATTGAGATATTATTACCGAATCCAATAGAGAAGAATCCTTACAAACAACGATTGGACGATAAAAGATCGAAGAATCATTCTCTGCTTCAATTTTTTTCCATTTATCATCAATTTTATTTTGCAGAAATGGCAACGATGCTTCAGCTGCTTCTTCTCCCAGGTTAATCAGTGAATCGATATTTGAAAAATCTGTCGAGAGGCGATTTCCTAAATTGGGTTTAATCACAACATCGGCTTTCGAGCGAGACAGTTCACTGACCGGCTGCATCATAATAGTTGTGATCTGATCGACCATTTCCCACGGCGTCGATAATTCCTTGCGTGAACGCAATGCGCTCGACATATCAACGGCAATAATAACATCCGCTCCTTCCTGTATTGCAACATCAACGGGAATATTATCGACCAATCCGCCATCGAGTAACTGCATCGTATCTTTCTTTACGCTGGTAAAGAGCAGCGGAATAGCAATACTTGCCCGAATTGCAGTTGTAAGATCGCCTTGATCCATCACAATACGTTCACCGCTTACCAAATCTGTAGCAACAGCTCGGAAGGGAATTTTCAAATCGTTGAAACTTGGAGATGGATGGTACGGTGCATTCAACGAAAGAATGTTGAGGTACCGCGTTAATCGTTGACCGGTCGAAAATGCAGATGGAATCACAGGTTCCAATCCTTCAAATCGAAGGGTAATGATACTTCTCTCTCGTGCAATTTTTTGATCGACGTACATTTCTTCGCGTCTGGCTTCATCTGATAAATTGAGGATTTCATTCCATCGTGTCGTATCGGCAATTGTTTCTAATTCTTCGACGCTATATCCCGCTGCATAGAGTCCACCGATAACACTTCCTATACTCACGCCAATAATACAGTCGATTGGAATGTGTTCGCGTTCCAGTACTTTTAGAACTCCAATTGCAGAGATTCCTCGCGCCCCGCCTCCACTAAGAACGAGAACAACACGAGGACGTTTCACTGTAGAAAAAGTCAATCCACGGAATGGTACTCGAATTTGTTCTGTTCGTGGACGAATAATTTGTACTTCTTCTTGCGCACGCAAAACGCAAGGGAACAACATCATTCCAATTAGAAAAATCGAAATCTTATGAAATTGTTTTATCATCTTTCTATACATTACTAACTTTAATTCATCAATCACAATAAATTTTTTTCACAGTTTAATCAGGCGTTGCTCGCATTGCATCCCAAATAGCATAGAGACAAAGAGCAACAAAAAGAATCAATCCTGTAATTTCTCCATTGACTGACTCAGCCCAACCACTATTAAACCATTTGGAATATCCAAAAGCAATTTGCTGATCGAGAAATTTCAGGAGTGCATTTACCACGCCAAGCAATGCGCCGCCGGCAATAAATCCTGAAGCAATGAGCGTTCCCCGTTGAAAACGTGCATTGTTAAGTTTTTCATTTTTACTGCGGGTTGAAACAAACCATGCAAGAATTCCGCCGACAAGCAACGGAGTATTTAATTCCTGCGGAATATACATTCCAAGCGCAAATGGCAACGGCGGCACTTTTAATACTGTGAGTAACAAAGCAAGGATAGCGCCAATAATGTACAACATCCACGGAGTTTCCGCATTCGACATCAACGGCTTTATGACTGCCGCCATCGCATTTGCCTGCGGGGCAACAAGCGCCTGGTCTCCCGTAAAGCCATAAGCTTCGTTGAGAAGTAAAATAACTCCACCGACAGTTGCAGCGGAAACTAACACGCCAAGGAACTTCCACGTTTCCTGTTTCTTTGGCGTAGAACCAATCCAATATCCAATTTTCAAGTCGGTAATAAATCCACCGGCAACAGAGAGCGCTGTACATACAACTCCGCCAATAATCATAGCGCTAAGCATTCCTGTTTCGCCGCTCAATCCAACCTGAACAAGAATAACGGACGAAAGCAACAGCGTCATCAATGTCATTCCGGAAACAGGATTCGTACCAACAATTGCAATCGCATTCGCTGCCACAGTTGTAAATAAAAATGAGATGATGACAACAACAAGGAACGCAATGAGCGCCTGACCAATGGTTGGTACCACACCTAATGCAAAGAAGGCAAAAATAGCAAGACACGTTAAGAGAATCAGAAGTACAACCCAAAGCATTGGAATATCTGTTTGTGTCCGAAGTTGTTGAGCATCATTTTTTGAAGTGTGATGAACGATTTCTTTGTATGCAAGAGAGAAAGCGCCAGCAATTATTTTCGATGACCGAAGCACTCCGATAATTCCTGCCATTGCAATTCCACCGATTCCAATTTGTCGAACGTATGTTTGAAATATTTGCTCCGGACTCATTGCACTAATAAGCACGGACGAAGAGAGTGGAATCGAAACATACTGACCAATTTCATAAACAAGAGGAACAAGCACAAACCATGAGAGCAATGAACCTGCTACAATGATGGCAGCGTACTTAATTCCAACAATGTATCCAAGTCCAACGACCATTGCAGAGACATCAAGCTTCAAAACCATTTTTGCTTTATCTGCGAGTGTCTGACCAAAAGAGACGATGCGTGATGTTACAACTTCAGACCACAATCCAAATGCATTAAAGAGAAAATCGTAGACGCCACCAATAATTCCGCTGACGACCAACACTTTTGCTTCCTGACCGCCTTTTTCGCCAGCCATTAGAATTTCCGTCGTTGCTGTTGCTTCAGGAAAAGGAAGTTTCCCGTGCATATCTTTAACAAAATATTTTCTAAAGGGAATCAAAAATAAAATTCCTAAGAATCCACCTAAAGCTGATGCAATGAACATTTGAAAATAACTCGCCGGCAGTCCAAGAATATAGAGAGCGGGAATAGTAAAAATCGCTCCCGCAACAACAACTCCTGAGCATGCACCAATTGATTGAATAATGACATTCTGTGCTAATCCATTCTTCTTCTTTGCAATGCCTGTAATACCAACTGCAAGAATAGCAATTGGAATTGCTGCCTCAAAAACCTGACCGATTTTGAGTCCTGAGTATGCAGCAGCAGCAGAAAAAATTACAGCCATAACAAGTCCCCACCCCACTGACCACGGTGTTACTTCTGCATATTGTTGAGTTGGCGATAGAACCGGGGTGTACGTTTCTCCTTCCTTCAATTCCTTGTATGCATTTTCAGGAAGCCGACTCGAAGTTGTGGATTGTTCCATAGTTTCTCCTTAAAAATTATTTCTACTTCAACTTACTTTTCTCTGCCCAAACTTGTACTAAGTTTATAACTGTATCAATTGCTTTTTCCATTCCCCAAACATTCACCCACTCCGAACGACTGTGGAAATTTGCTCCACCGGTAAAAATGTTTGGTGTTGGCAATCCTTGTTCCGTTAACCGTGAGCCATCGGTACCGCCGCGAATTGGCATCCACTCCGGCTCGAGTCCAGTTCGACGCGTCGCTTCGAATAAATATTCCGTTGCTCGAGGATCTTTTTCCAATCCTTCTTTCATATTTCGGTATTGCTCAAAAACTTCCATCTCGATTTTTGCCTGTGTATAGAGAGTCTGCACTTCTTTAATTACTTGCTCAACAATGGCTTTTAATTTTTTCAATCCTTCAGTTTTAAAATCTCTGAACAAAATTTTGACGGATGATTTTCCAACTCCGCCTTCAAGGATATAAGGATGAATATATGGCTCGTACCCTTCCGTTTGCTCTGGCGAAATTTGTTTCGGTAACCGTGCAACGATTTCTGCAATGACGCGAACAGAATTTACCATCAACCCTTTTGCTGTGCCAGGATGAATATCTCTTCCATAAACCGTAACCACACACGAGTCTGCGCTGAATGTTTCTTTATTCAGTTCGCCTGGAGCATCGCCATCGACAGTGTAGGCAACATCGGCGCCAAATTTTTTAATATCGAAGTACTTTGTGCCTGCGCCAATTTCCTCATCAGGCGTAAAAGCAATGCGCAGAGCGCCGTGGGGAATTTCTGGATGCTCGATAAGATATTCAATTGCAGACATGATAATTGCAATCCCTGCTTTATCATCGGCGCCAAGAAGCGTTGTGCCGTCGCTTGTAACAATCGTTTTCCCTCGCGCAAGTTTCAGGGTAGGATTTTCTGATTCACGGATCACAACATCAGGATCGCCGGGTAAGACAATATCTCCGCCATTGTAAGTTAAAACCTGAGGCTTCACATTAGCGCCGCTTACTTCCGGCGATGTATCAACGTGCGCAATCAATCCAACTACCGGCACTGAATGCGAAACGTTCGATGGCAATGTTCCCATCACATAACCATACTCATCAGAAGATGCATCGGCAATGCCAAGAGATCTCAATTCCTTTACAAGCAGATTGAGAAGATCGAATTGCTTTGAAGTGCTGGGATACGTATTGGAATTTTCCATCGATTGCGTATCAATGACAACATACCGCAAAAATTTATCGAGAACATGCTCTGCCATAGTTACTCCTTAACTTTGATTATTCCTTATTCGAACCTTTTGATAAGATAGAAAGAAGCAGCAAAAAATGCAGTAAAAATTCTTGATTCTGTTACCTCATTTCTTTAGCTTCAAAATGAGGAAGAAATTATAAAGGGGCTTAGGTAAAGAAGGATTGGGCTAGATTGTAGAATACTTTATTTAGCTTTAAGTTCGATTTCCAAAGAATTTGTATACTTAAACCGAAAAAAATTCATACAAGAACAATTCATACTGGATTAGAACTATGACGAAGAGACTACAATTCTTTTTCATCGTGGCAATCGCTTTCCTTTGTGGTTGTGAGGATATTAATTCCAAGGAAGAAAAATACAAAGAACAGCTAATCGGAAATTGGAAATTGATTGAGACATCTGTGAAAAGTGATTCTCCCTTTGTAAACTATGCTACGTTACATTTAAAAGACGGAGCTTTCCAATCCAATGTTTCATTCTTCTGGAATATAGATTCCGCAAAAAAACATGAACCGCTTTCAGGGTATTGGTACGTCGAGGGTTATGTGGGTTTTAATCAACATTTTTATCCCGAAACTTATTATCAACTCGTTTTTCAGGTCGATACAAATAAACTTTCTATGCCATTTTCAGTAAATGGAGATTCGCTGAGGTGGTTCACAGGAGATAATATCGACTTTTGGACTACCTCGCATCTATGGAGGAGATATAAATAGAAGTAATTCACTACTGCAATATTAAAAGAAAATACAGGGGAACTCGCTATGAAGAGAACGCTTCTCTTATGCTGGTTGATTTGCACTACATTCTGCGATGCTCAAATTACAAAATTACCATACTCGGAAAACTTCGATTCGGTTGTTCCACCTTCGCTTCCACTCGATTGGGTCGCCACGGGGTTTACAGTTTCAACCTCCTCGCCGCATTCATCTCCAAATTGTATCTACACAACTGGAAACACACGAACCAAAACGCTGACTTCTCCACTATTCGATTTTACAAATAAATCCCCAAACCAATTAGTATTCTACGAACGGCGTTCTTCGACCGCGCTTTCCTATCGTCTCGAAGTGCGTGCTGCAATCAATGATACCAATTTCAATTACCTCCTCGCACGTTTTGATACTTCATCATCAACGACAGGTTATGTTCAGCGTGTTGTCGATCTTTCCACATCTGAATTAGCGCACGCTTCTAACGTACGGCTCCGCTGGATCCTTCTAAATGATAGCACAAATTCTACCGGGGCATTCCGCATCGATGATATTTCTCTTACCGTAAAAATAAGTACCGATGTTTCTGTTTCATCGCTCACTGTTGCGCCGCCGCATCCATCACGCACAGATTCAGTTACACTCTCGCTCCTTGTGAAAAACCACGCTGAGCAAATTCCATCATTCCCACTCAATTTCTATCTTGACAACAACCAGAACAAAGCGCCAGAAACTGATGAACTCGTTCGTTCCATAATTGTTCCGACTCTTCTTCCGGATGATTCTCTCATCGTTTCGACAACTCTTCCACCGCTCAAAGTTGGAACATATCAATTTTTTGCCATTTCCAATCTTCCAGATGATGAAAATCCAAACAACGATACAGCCACAATTCGTGTTACAATTGGTCAGTGCAGAAATGACGTACTCATCAACGAATTTCTCTACGCTCCTGCTGGCGATGAAGATGAATGGATTGAATTGTTTAATCCAATCCGAGATACCATTAACTTAAAGGGATGGAAAATTTCAGATAACAACACCGCAACGAAGGCAACTATATGCACAACGGATTATTTTCTTCCGCCGCAATCGTATCTTGTGCTTTGTAAAGATCCTGGATTCTTCGATTTGCATCCTGGAATTCCTGCCCTCCGTGTTTCATTTTCTGCGCTCAATAATACAACGAGCGATGCTATTGTTCTGTTCGATGATCGCAACTGTGTCATTGATAGTCTTCGGTACGAGCCATCGTGGGGTGGAAAGAATGGAAAATCGCTGGAACGAATCGACATCGAAGAATTATCCACCGAACCCTCAAATTGGCGTACTTCCGACTCCGCTGTTGGTACGCCTGGAATAGTCAATAGCGTGGCACGGAAAAATTACGATCTTGCAATTACGAATGCATCTGCCAAATTCGTCTCTGCCACCGATTCGTACTGCACAATCAATTGCACTGTAAAAAACTTTGGACGTTTTACAAGGAATAATATTCTTCTGAAAAGTTTTATTTTACGCCAAACAAATTCTGATGAGGAATGGGAAAAACTAAATTCTGTTACGGTTCAATCCGAGCTTGCACCAAAGGATTCTGTAAGTGTTCAACTTACTTTGCAAAACATTCCATACGGCGAGCGCCAGCTCAAGCTTACTCTCGTTGATAGTCTCGACGAACGGCAGCAAAATAATTTCTTCACACTAAATATTACAATCCCCTATCCTTTACACAATCTTATTATCAATGAAATAATGTTCGATCCATCAGAAGGATTATGCGAGTGGATTGAAATTTTCAACAGATCGTCGTTACCAGTTGATTTGCATAAATGGTTTTTTGCCGATCGTCCAACAAGCTCAGGCAATAAAAATTCTTTCATTATTTCGGATACACAATGTTTCCTTCAACCAGACCAATTTGCGATTGTTGCAGCCGATAGCTCCATCTTTCAATTCTTTCCTTCTCTTCTTAATGATACGCTAAATGTCATTACAAGAATTTTGAACAAGACAACCGGTTTTAGCTTCAACAACGATAGCGATGCAGTGATTCTTTACGATCTCACAGGCAAAACCATCGACAGCGTTGCATATAAAGCTTCATGGACACAAACAAAACATACATCTCTCGAGCGAATAAGTACAGAAGCGCCCGGTACTCTTAAAGCCAATTGGGGCTCGCCTGAAAATTCTCTCTACGGAACTCCGGGTTTTCAGAATACTATTGCTCAAAAGAAATACGATATCGCAATTACGTCGCTCTCGGTTCTCCATACGAATGGTCATCCGTCGCTCCAGTGCGTCATTCATAATTTTGGAAAAGAATTATCCTCGCCAAATTGCATTCGCTGTTATGCGGATAGCAATGAAAATTCTTTACCAGAGTCGAACGAAATTTTGCTCACACTTCCACTTCAGTACACAATTTCTCCAGACGACTCTTTGCAACTTCTCATTGATCTGCCAAACATCGGCGCTGGCAGTATGCGCATTATTGTTTTCATCGAAGATTCTCTCGATGAACGAATGAAAAATAACTATGCTGCAATTTCACTTTCGCAACCATATCCATTTCATTCACTTGTCATTAACGAAATTATGTTCGATCCTCTTACGAATCAAAATGAATGGATTGAACTCTACAACCGTTCGTCCTTTCCGATAAATTTGAAGAACTGGCGATTCTCCGATGCGCCAACATCAAGTGGAAACGTCAATACATTCCGGATTACCGATACCTCTTTGATGCTTTTACCCGAAGAGTACCTCGCCATTGCAGCCGATTCAAGCATTCTGACTCTCTTTCAATTCGAAGACAAAGCGCATCTCCGCATTCTCAATCGCGCTGGCGGTTTTAGTCTTGGAAACGATTCCGACGCTGTTATCGTAGTTGATCAAAATGGATGTACAATTGATAGCGTGTTCTATTTTTCAGCGTGGCATCATTCAGGCGTTACTTCGACAAAAGGGCGATCGTTAGAGCGCATTAACTCTGAACTTGATTCGAATGATCCTCGCAATTGGGGAACAAGCGCTGCAATTGAAGGCGGAACTCCTTGCTCAAAAAATAGTATTTCCCTCAACATCATTAGCAATGATAATACTTTGACCATATCGCCTAATCCATTTTCTCCCGATGGCGACGGATTCGAAGATTACTGCGGAATTTCCTTTCGATTTCCTGTAACATCAGTGTTCGTTACAGCTCGAATTTTCGATATTCGCGGCAGACTTATTATCACGCTTGCAAACCATGAATTTCGAGCCGGTTCCGATATGTTAATCTGGAATGGACTCGACGAGGAACATAGACGAGTTCGAATTGGAGTCTACATTGTGCTTATCGAAGCTTCTGATCCTCAAAGTAATTTTTCGGCAACATTGAAGAAGCCGATCGTTGTCGCAACAAAATTATGACCGGAGAAAAATGCGAATCAATTTTGATTGGAGATTTATAAAAAACACATAGCTTTCATACTCCTCAGCCACCGTCAGCGACTCAGTTGCCGAGGTGCCGTAGGCGTATCAAGGCAACAGCTCTAATTTACAATCTGCGTTCATCTGCGCAATCTGCGAGAAATATCCCTTGACTTTTTGCACATAATATCCCAAAATATTTCCATCAAAGATGGGAGGTTAAATTAAGGTTTTTTTCTGTAACCTTAATAAGTAAAGAGAACAATAAAGAGGCAAAAGAACACACTGAAGAAGGACTCTCTCTATGACTCGCCAATGGATAATGAAGATCGCTCTCGTACTATGTGCATTGATGCAATTGGTTTGCTCTGATAATGTTGGTACAGGGAAAGCAGAGTTAAGCTTAACAGTGGAAGATGTAAGCTGCACAGAAGTATGGCTACAGATAAGTACACGGAATAGCATTCATTCGAGGATAGTACTGACTCGAGACACCGTAACGCTTGATACACTGATACTTACAACAAATGAAATGACTTTTGTCGATGAAAATCTTTTACCATCGCATCGTTACGTTTATACAGCATTATTATTAGATGGAGGAAAGAGCGCACAGACGATAGCAGAGACGATGGATACGACAAGTCACGATTTTTCCTGGCAGATATACACATTAGGAGATGGCACCGGCAGTAGTTGTTTATATGATGTAGCGATTATCAATGACACACTGGCGTATGCAGTTGGGGAGATATATATATTGCCCCCGGTCGGAATGAGACAGGTATGTAGTTTAGAGCAAGGACATCATAAATGGACACGAAGTGGAGTGTCCATTTATTCTGGCAAAAGGGGGCGGTATTTTGTATTTCTTTTTCACAAAATAATCATCATCATAAAATGAGAGGAGAAAAATACAATGCCGAAGACAAGGAAAAAGTTGTTTACATCAATTAGAGTGTAAAAATGCCGCTTGATGACTCTAAACATATTTCTCTAAAATCTGTCTTGCTTTTCCGGGGGCAGTACAGCCCTTTGTCTTACAATGTGTTCATCTGTATGAATATCTATAACTGCTTTTATATTTTCAGGACATAATTTACCGTCTTCCGTCTCAATTGTGTTTATCTTATGTCCTGTGGATTCAATTGCTCCTGCTTCATGAACTGCAATGTGCCCTGTAGTTGCGGCAATAATAGACTCGTAAGGTTTTAAGATGGATGATATCACAATTGCATTTGCTTGTGTTCCCCCGGAAACAAAATGAACATCAGCTTTGGGATTTTGTATTTTTTTGCGAATTAGTTTTATGGCTTCATTGCATAAATCGTCTTTTCCATATCCTTCTTCTTGTACAAAGTTCGTACGGTTTAGTGCATCAAGAATATTTTGATGAGCACCTTCGCTGTAATCATTTCTAAAACTATAATTAATCATAGTATTAATATAAAGATTTTAAGGTTTATAAATAAATCATTTTTTTTAAACATCAACAGAAAACTCAATTATTGCCATTCGAAAATCTCCAATTTATCAGTTATTATTTAAAATATCTCTTTGGCTGTGGTTAATATTCTATAAAAGATGTGTTGATGCATATGAAGTTATTAAGTTAAATCGATTTTCGTTAAGATATGCTCAAGTGAACTCTATCAAGTGGGTGCTTTTGCTTGTTGGTCGACGTGCCGCTTATAGATAACCAGCTCTGGCTGGTGGTAAGTGTGAATACATTGGATTTGATTGTATTATATCTACAATCAGATTAATAAATTCTCTCAACTTAACTGCGCTACTGTCTTGACTTACTATCGAATCAGACCAATAAAGGTGCTTGATATTCGATTTGTAATTGACTTCAAAATTGTATGTTGAATGTGGAGTAATGTAGCAAACAGTATCTCCTGTGGAAATCAAAAAGGTATCTGGGTAACTGAAGAAATCAATTTGGAGCATTTTAGTGATGATTTGCTGGAAGTCGCTTTCGGAAAGTGAAAACGGCACCGTAATTGTTCCGTCAATTATTAAATCCTTTGTATAAGTGTTGTCAAAAGTATTCAATACATTTTTTCCCCCAACTCCATAGCTGAACTTGAAGTTGAGGTCTCTACCTTCAGGTGACGTGCCCGTATCAGAGCAGGAAATAATTACCAAGGAAAGGATAAAAACGAATAATTTCCATTTCATATTAAGCTCTCCTTCATTATATTTCCAACGGCTTACAAGCTGACTAGTGTATGAACGCATTGTGTATATTTACCCATTTTAGCACAACATACACATTTATAGTTTGTTTCTATAGATTTAATATATTCTGTTTTTTTATTTTCCCGCCTTGTCTAATTCTATTTAATTTATATGAAGTTAGAAGAAAAATCAATTTATATTATACCGTTTTTGAAGTGGTTCGAGAAAGATTGAATAAATCCATTTTGCTTGAGGATGCAAGATTAGAGCATTCCTATAAACAAGATAGGCTTCTTTTGGCTGTTTATCTTTTTCATATACCCACCCTAACCATAGGAGTGCGTCAATATAACCCCAATCTGGAGTTAAAGGATCTGCTTCTTCTTTCTTGCTCTCAAATAATTCTATAGATTTTTTAAAAGCAGATATTGCTTCCTCCGTTCCACCTCCAAGAAATCCGGGCATATGAAATTTAATGATGCCCATTACAAACCAGGCACGCGGATTTTTATCATCTAACTCTAAAGCTCGCTGGATAAGTAAGTATGCTTTGGGACCTAAAGTTACAGCATAGATTGAATTCTTAGCTATTTTATATCCGTATAATAAGGATAATAAAGTATGCGGCTCAGACCAATTTGGTTTTTCGCTAATTAACTTCTCAATATATTTAACGGCTTCGTTATAATGTTTTTCAAATGCATCATATTTTTTATATGCGAATGCGAGTCTGGCAAGTTCATATTCCGATTGAGCCATGAAATAAAGATTTTGATATAGAGAATCTGTCTCATAAACTTTAGCTAAAATTTCTTTAGCTTTAATTATCAAGGATGTATCGGATGAGACACTTGCTTCTTTCAATAATCTTTTAGCTTCAAGCAACTTATCCGTTGTATTCAGTGAAGTGGAAAAACCGAACAAATATTGGTTTAATAGAAGCAAAATAAATAATCTATATTTCATATTTTTCACTTTCAATTTTTACAAAATGATTTGTAATTGTTTAACCATTATCTGTCAATAATTTGTTCCAATTTTTTTACTATTTTGTGTTTTGTATTTTACCTCCAAGATAATTTGAAGAATTAATATTCCAACTCCAGCAATTCCAGCCAGAAAAATATGCCCGGCAAATGCGATTATAGTAAAAAACATGATTATACTAGCGCCTATATACTTATGCCAAATATTAGTTGTTTTTATTCGAATTAGGAAAATAAAAACCATTGAGCTTACAAAAAACCAGCCAAAGAAATTCAACAGAGGTATTCCATAATAGCAACCTTTGTCTATCCAAATCCAAAAATTCATCGGTCCAATCGCAACTGGATCAATAAGTAAATCTATCCAAACCATCAGCAAACCCCCTATAAATATTAATTTCTTGTCTTTTAATTTTGTATTCATTAGAAGTTGTCGAGCAAATGCAGTTAAAACGGTCCATGCAGTTATCATAACTACTGGAACATTAAAAATTAGAGGTTTGATATTATCTGTGTAGTAATACTTTCCAAAAGGATATCCTGTATTTATGCCAAGTATTTCAAAAGCGAATCCTAGGAGTCCGGCAATGACTAAGAAAAAAGCATGCTTACGCTCAGAAGAAATGATTACTATCATACCTGCAATGAAAAGGAATGAAGGTGCCGCCCAGTTTGATTCAGGTAACGGTTGTTCATAAAAAATGTAAGATGCAATTCCGCCAATCCACAGAATTGCATATACAAGCGTAAAAGCAATAAGTATTAATTTATGAAGATTCATATTTCTCAATCAATCTGCTTGTAATTTTTGCTGATAGCAGAACCATTGGAGTACCACCGCCGGGGTGCGAACTTCCTCCGACGTAATAAAGACCTTTATAATGTAAGTCTTTATTTGGAGGGCGAAGGAAAGTGTTTTTCCAGCCATGTGAATTTTTGCCATAAATTGATCCGCCCGGCATTAGGAACTTCTGTGCCATACTTGCCGGTGTCCATACTTCGCGAAATAGCATTGCGGATTCAAATTCAGGGAAACCGCTTTTCTTAAGTCTTTGCAATATAGCTCGCCAAGCATTTTCAATTTGTGTGCTATTCCAGTCTATTGAATCGGAAGCAGGAGCATTTGCCATTATGTATAAAGTTTCACCTTCTCCGGGAACAGCGGATCTATCTGTTCGACTTGCAGCATTAACATAAACAGTAGGATCATCAGGGAATTGGTTCAATGAAAACAATTGCTCGAATTCTTTATAGTAGGAATCCGAAAAATAAATGGAATGATGATTTAAATTTTGCATGGTTTTTGAAATTCCCGCTAAAAATATAATTCCAGATAAAGATCGATCTGAATTTTTCATCGCTGAGGTTTTTGAAATACCTAGTAAAGAAGGTACAAGGGATGCATCTCCGTTCATTATTACTACATCGGCATTAAGATTCGTTCCATCCTTCAAATGCACACCTTCAATTTTTTTATTCGAGTGCATAATTTCTGCAACTTGAGAGTTATTATGAATAGCAACATTATTCTTGACGGAAAGTTCTTTTAATGCTTCAATTATTTTATATAGTCCGCCTTCAAAATACCAACCTCCATATGCGAATTCGATGAATGGTATAACAGCTAGAGTTGCTGGAGTTAAGTAAGGAGAAGAGCCAACATAAGTCGGATATCTGTTATACAACTGTTGTAAATACGGACTTTGAAAATATGCTTTCACGGTTTTCGCGTAATTACCCCATCCATATCGTAGTGGAAAATCTTTTAGCACTTTTAAATCAAGCTTTGGTGGAAATTCGAAAGGACTTCGTGCAAAGAAAGTGTTATATGAAAGGTTATATATCTTCGATCCTAATTTCATAAACTTGAAAAAACTATTAACATCTTCAGGATTTAATTTCTTTATTATCTCTATTATTTTCGGAAGTTCAGTTGTGTAATCTATCTTTGTACCATCTGTGTAAACATAATGCGCCAGCGGATCGATACGGAGAGGTTTTGCAAAATCTTCTAATGAACTACCTGCATCTTTGAATGTTTCTTGAAATACATTAAGAAGGGTAACCAAAGATGGACCTGTGTCGAATCTGAATCCATCTTTTTCAAACAAATTCATTTTTCCACCGAGGCGTTCATTTTTCTCGCAAATTGTTACGTCAAAGCCTTTTTTAGCAAGACGCACAGCTAAGGCAAGTCCGCCTAATCCCGCTCCAATTATTATAACCGATTTCCTTTTAATGTTAATATTCATTGCAAAGAATTTTCCATCATTTAGGTATTCAGGTGCCGTAATTTAATGATTGATATTGATTTTTACCTTAGAATAAATTCTTCCTTTCCATTCTACACCTTTGCCTTTTTCAAACTGCCACCAAGAAGCTATACCAAGCATTATTAAAAATGCTTCTCCAATCGGATGAAATATTGCTGACCAAATCGGATGCTTAAAACGGATTGCAAGCAATATTCGAATTAAAAGTACACTTATTGCCATAACAAAGAAATAGAGTGATGATAGAAGCAAGAAGAAGGGTAGGAGGAAGAGAACCATATGGAATGCAAGAAATAGCCAGAAACTAAAGGATGAATTGAAGCCAGGATAGAAATTTTTCCGGAAACCAATCCATATATCCTTGAATGATTTGTACATTCTTACGCGTACAACTTCCTGTCCGTCAAAACATAGTGATCTTTCCCTTTCTTTCCGCCAGAGTCGAGCCAATTCGGTGTCTTCAAATATTTTATTCCGAACTTTTATATGTCCGCCAATTTTATTATAAGTTTCACGTTTTATCATAATGCACGCACCGTGTGCTATTCCCAGCGATGGCATATCATATTGGAATGATATCGGCGCAGGATAGATTGTATATACAAAGAAGTTTAATAACGGCATCAGTAATTTTTCCCAGAAAGTCGACATCTCTAATCCGGGCCAGCAGGAAATAAATGTAGCTTTCCATTTTTCTGCCTGTTCAAGTATTCCATTTATTGCTTGCGGAGATAATCTTGTATCTGCATCAATGAATAACAACCAATCACTTTTTGCCTTTGAAGCAAGTTGATAGCAAGCAAAGTTTTTGCCTGTCCACCCTTCCGGTAAATCAATAGGATCAAGCAAGCGTGTGAGACTATGTATTTTACTAAATTCTTTAACAAGTTCAGCAGTATTATCATTGGAATGATCATTGTAAACCAATATTTCGTTGACATTTCTTTGTTTAACAATCAATTCGAGACAGGGAATAATATTTTCTGCTTCATTTCTTGCCGGGATTAATACAGAAACGGAACCTGAAATTTCAGAACTTGTATTTCGTACTTTCTTCCAAAATAACACATTCAGAAAAGTTGTAAATAATAAACTCCCAAGCATTAATAGCAATATGAATATTACAATCTCCATCAAATGCAATTCTTATTAGTTCTTTTTAAATAAAATTTCAGATACTTGCTCGGGAGCTTCTTCAATAGGAAGATGACCTGCTTTTTTCAACTCGTGGAAACATGCTTGCGGAAGAACTTCCTTCCAAATTTCGATAGAATTTTTTACTGCTTTAAATGTATTCTCGCCATAAAGTATATCGATAGGTATGTTTATTCCTTTAAATCGTGAAGCGTTCCCAACTTCATCAAGTAATTGTAAATACTTATAAACTGAATTGTGATTAACTTCCTCAAAGGATTTTGTTAAGTTGGTTTGACCCGATCGTTTATTTTTAAGTGAAGCATTTGTTATCCGCCTTCCGATTGGATTTGCAAAAGTCAGATTATATGCTTTTTGACCAAAACTTTTATTAAGAAATAATGAAAAATACCAGGGCATATAAGCGAATGGATCAATTAGAACAAGGCGGAAAAATAAATCCATCTTTTTCTTAGCTGACAATAATCCAATAATAGCGCCACTGCAGTTGCCAATAAAAGTAATAGGATGATTATCGAAATATTCTAATGAATCGAGCAATGTAGATGTTAATGTTTCGATGTCCCAATTTTCCGGTTCTGGTGAGTTTCCGCAGCCAGGTAAATCGTAGCTATAAAAAGAGCTATCTTCAGGGATAAAAGGAATTAGCGGTTCGAAAGTTCTATGATCTCCACTCCATCCATGAAAACCGATGAAAATATTGTTTCCTTCTCCATATCTCTTAATGAACATATTCTTCTATCCTTTCGGCTGTCATCTTCCCGCTTATAACTGTCATTGGCAATCCGGTGCCTGGAGTTGTGCTTGCACCTGTAAAGAATAAACCTTGAATATCCGAATCATAATTCTTTAAGCGTCTAGGTCCCATCTGGAATAAAGTATGCGATGCGCCAAAAGCTGAGCCATCATATAATCCAAATTTATTTTTCCAATCCTCTGGAGTTAACACTTTTTCGAAAATAATTCTGCTTTTGTCTATTTCAATGCCATGTTGTTTCATCCGGACAAGCACTTTTTGTTTAAGTTGTATTGACTCTAATTTCCAATCAACAATACCCATTTGACTAAGCAATGGTAATGGAATTAAAATAAAGACAACAGAATTTCTATCTTGCGCAAGTTCTGCGTCGGTTGCAGATGGAACACTGCAATAAAAAGGAAGTTCATCTGGAATTGATCCGATTTTTGTCAGTTGCTTAAATGCGTTTCTATAATCGTTAGGGAGGAAAATTGTATGATGTGGTAACCCCGATATTTTTCCTTTAACTCCCCAATAAAAAGTCAGTACAGATGGAGTCATTTTTGTGGAGTTGATTTTTTTAAGTTTTTTCTGACTAATTATTGGCGGTAGAAGATAGTTATATGTTGTAAGTACATCTACATTCGATATTACTATAGGAGATTGTATTTTTTCTCCGGTGCTAAGTTCGATTCCCAATATTTTATAATCATCTACCAGAATTTTTGATACAGGTTTGTTAACATGAATTTCAACCCCAACTTCTCGCGCGAGCTTTTCAATTGCATTGACTAAACTGTAAATGCCGCCTTTAGGTAGAGTTAGTCCGTAAGCTAATTCACCATATGGAAGAATAGTAAAAATTCCGGGTAATTCATAAGGTGATCCTCCAAGATACATACTATAGGAACCAAGTGCTTCGCAGATATACCGGCTTCTAAAATATTTATTTAAGTCATGATAAAAAGAATGCGTAATGCCAAAAGACAGTAGTTTAAAGGGACTTACACCATTTATCCATTGAAAATATGTATTTGCATTCTTTCCAACTAAGTGATCAAAAGATAATTTATATTTATTGTAATTATCGTTTAGATATTTTAAGAGATTAGGAGTAGATTGAGGTTCAATTTTTTCGAATTGTGTAATCAGAGTATGTAAATCACTGCTTAATGATAATTGAGTTCCATCTTGCCACAAAAAAGATATTGAAGGATCAACTTTGATTAATTTGATGTAATCATAAAAATTTTTTCCGGCAGATGAGAATAATTCTTCAAAAACCCATGGATAATTAAGAAGTGACGGACCTGTATCAAATGTAAAACCATTTGATTTGATGACGTTTGCTCTGCCGCCAGTTTGTGAGTTCGATTCAAATACAGAAACCTTATATCCTTTTAATTGGAGATAGATGGCTGTGCTGAGTCCGCCAATACCGGCTCCAACGATTATTGCTTTTTTATTCATATTGGTATTCATGCAGGATATTTTATGCGCCGAATAAGTATGCTCTAGGTAGTCGCCAATATTTACTCATAGGTAGAACTCTGAATTTTCTCATGAATGGTACAGATTGCCTGTTTATTATTGCATCTTTATTGAATCTTATTTGATCATTAAGTTGTCTATAAACATCTATGCAGGCTTGGATAGCTGTTTGGCTATCTTTTGAGAAAGCATCTATTCTAGATTGAGCTTTGGAATAATAATCCTCAGCGATATCCAATATATGATTAACGACAACTTTTAATTTTGCCTTTGAAGATTCGGCAAATACTTCTTCGATTTGTATTTCTGCTTGTTTTAAAAATTCTAAAGGAATATATATTCGCTTTCGCTTTTTGTCATCGGCAATATCTCTCATAAAATTGGTTAGCTGTAAAGCTATACCAAGATCTTTTGATGCGTCGAGGGTTTGTGGAAAATCCTGAGGTGTGCGAGAACCATATATGTATGCCAGAAAATATCCCACCACAATTGCACTTCCGTAAATATATGAATCTATAAGATTATCCATGTTAGTATACACTACGGGTTCAACATCAAGCCGCATTGCATCAAGGAAGGCTCGATAATAATGATGAGGAATTTTACATTCTTGTACTACTCTGATAAATCCCACAAGCAGTGGAGGGATATTTTGTTGCAGAAGTTCTTTAATTTTCTTGCCTTGCAAAGCTTCTTCGTAATATTGTGACCAAATATTAAGCTGTGTTATTTTCTCCTGATTTGAAATATTGAAAGTGTCTACTATTTCATCGGGATATCTAACTGCTGCATATATAGCTTCTACTTTCTGTCGCTTTTTTACGGGAAGAAAACGAGTAAGGATAAAAAAGCTTGTGGTGTAATTGCGCATAACCTTTCTTGCACCCTTTACCAGTTCTTCCCAAGCTTGTTCTTCAGTTTTAGCATTAAGAGCTTTATCTCGTAGCGATGCATTGAATTCATTCCACTGATGTTCTGACCATTCGTTTTTTCTGGGCGTATAGACGTAGGGAGCATCTATTATTGCCATATGATTCTGTAAAATTTGATGAGAGACAGAATCATTAGAATGGTTATTTATCAATAAAGTGGTATCTATTTTATGCGGCATACAGCCCCTTCATTTAATGAGCATTATATTATTTTCTGCTTAATTATTAACATAAATACTCAGAAAATCTCGAGTCAATGTCAATAGTTGTGTAAACTTTTTTCATTAAACGGCTCTCCGTGTCTTGAGATTTTTTGATTGTAAAGAGTCAATTATTTCTGCAGCAAGGGTATACCCTCTGATTCGTCTGAGTCGTTGCTCACTGTGTTTGAGCAGTTGAAAAACCAAGCACACTGTTCCCAAGCGTGTCCGTATGCGCCGGGCAGCACGTGTACGCAAACGCACGGTGGCAAACAATGATTCAATCGGATTAGTCGTTTTCAAATGTATCCAATGACGCTCAGGAAAACGAAAATAGGTAAAGAGCGCCTCACCTGTTGCACCTCAGGGGTTAGGCGCTCATACTTGGTGACGATCTTCGAGTCATAGCTCTGGCGCAATCGAGGCTGTCGAATTTCGACCTGTCCGCTGCCGCAGACCAGACATCGTGGTTCTCCATAACCATTGCGATACTGAAGCGCTACCCCCTCAGCGTGATGGGTATGCCAACTTCTCCCTACGATCTCATCTCGTTCAGCTTCCAATGCTTCTTGTAAGCCCGGTTGGATGCCCGGACGTGCTATGGCGTATACATACGATTTCCCGTCTTTCTGAGTCGGTATCTCGAAATCAAACACCGCTCTCTTTGTTCTTGCTCTTGTGTGTTGTTTGCTGTATTTTGCCATTGGCGTATCCTTTCTTAGATTTTTATTTGTTTGAAATTACATCCTACGATACAGATGCGCCGCTTTCTTTTCTACTCGTTTTTTTAATTGTTCAGTTTACACAACTTTGGAATATAACTCATTTTTCTTACAAGCAAACGCTGTTCAGCCCCGACAAAGTTGCTAGTTGTAAAAAATTCATTTTACAGTAGCTTGGTAAGAAGAATTCGAAAAGAGTCTTCAAAGAACAAAGAATTGAGAGAAATGTACTCTTGCTGTAACCGTAAATTATTTTTACTATGTGAATATGTATGTTACTACTATTGATGTCCATTTGTGAGTGGATAATGGAGGAAAAAACATATGCAACGGAGAACCTTTCTGAAAGTAGGTTTTTTGAGCATTGGGGCAGTTGCCGTCCAAAACAGCGCCTATGCGCTGAAGTACTATCCAAAAGCCTCCAACAAGAAGTGTGCAGTTGTGTACAGTACATGGTGCGGAAGTTCTCGTGATGCAGCAGTGTGGATTTCGGAGGGAATGGGTGGCATTGCCGATGTGTTTGATGTTCGGGAGAATCCCGACCTTACGTCTTTCGATCACATTGTCATTGGTGGTTCAATCAGACAAATGGAAACATCGCAAGAACTTCAGGCATACATTCGTGTGCATAAAGAAGAGTTGTCGAAAAAAGTAAGAGGCTTGTTTGTTGTGTGTGGAAACATGCAGCGTCCCGTAGGTCCTTCGGAAAAGGAACGATTTATTGATAAGCATTTGGCGGTATTGTGTGCTGTACAGAATGTTCCCTCTCGAGTGTTCCTCGGGAGAATCACAAAATGCTTATTGGAACCAGAGGCAGCAAAACTTTTGGTAAATTTTGAGGACTATGATAATTTGAAACGTTCTGAATGTCTTGCATTCGGGAAAGAGATAGTCCAGACACTTCCATAACTGTGGTACAAAATAATGAAAGCATTTCAGATATTCGACCAGCGAGCTATGCAGAGTACTGAAGGTGTCAAGGAGCAGTTACTATCGGAGAAGGAAGAGCACGGGAGCAGTACAAGTTGATAGTGAACTCGATGCAGGTTATCATACAGCCGTATTCGATGGCTCAAGATATGCGAGTGGAATTTACTTTGTAAGAATGACAGCACAGGGCAGCGATGCAAAACCGTACGTCAAGACAATGAAAATCGTGTTGATGAAGTAAGAATAGTTTTACGCAGATAACGCGGATTTATGCAGATAATTGTAACGGTGGCTTTGAGAAGGTTGTCTCAGCCACCGTTTTTATTTTTGTTGAGCTGTAAGGTTTATCGAGGCAGCAACTTCTCTGTTTTTTAACCACAGGTAAACCTGTGGTTTACAGGAAAACGATGAACTTTCTAGAGAAAAGAACAATATTGATGGATTAGATGTAAAAGAAAAGTAAAAGCATGAAACCGGCAACAGTCTTTACAAATTTCTATTGCATAATTTGGGTCTATTCAAGGATTCTGAATAGTAACAAAAGTTTTCTCCAACCCTATAAAAACAAAACGCTCGGAAAACCGAGCGCTCTTTCGTAGCGGGGGAGGGATTCGAACCCACGACCTGCGGATTATGATTCCGTCGCTCTAACCAGCTGAGCTACCCCGCCTTTTTTCACTATTGTTTCCTTACTCTCTAAACCTCGCATTTAAAATAAATAAAATTATCCTTATATCAAAAATTGTAGGAATGAAAGAGGAAATTTAATTTTATGGATGACATTCTTTGGGAAGCGCGCCTTCGAGACGTAACAGAAACTCCTTCATCTTTAATCCAGGAGTATAACCGCCGATCTTTTCATTCGAACATATCACGCGATGACAAGGAATAAGAATAGGCAATGGATTTGCTCCATTTGCTCGGCCAACTGCCCGATATGCATCTGGAGATCCGATTCTTTTAGCAAGCTCTTTGTACGTAATTGTCGTCCCGTATCGTATTCGGCGCAATTCTCGCCACACTTGTCGTTGAAAGAAAGTGCCAACAGGATCGATCCTCGAATTAAATTTTACCAACCTGCGTTCGAAGTAGCGATTCAACTCATCGATGATTTGTCTATTCTTTGATGCAGATTCTACAATAAGATCTCCATTTGTATGTTCATCGAGCCATTGTAGAAATTCTTTTTTGGATTGGCCTGGAATTGCAATCTTACATACGCCTCTCTCACTAGAGGCAACATAAATCGTACCTATTTTTGACGCAAACGATGTGTAGTACACTTTTCCCATTCCCGTTAATAAATAATAATAATTTATCTTCAATGATAAAAATTTGTCATCAATGAGACAAAAAAACAACGACCCGGAATTGTGTGAAAATCAAACACAAAGATTTTAGCAAAAAGGATTTCTAAAGGCAAGTGTGTCTCTATAACATGAAAAATATTCTCTCAAAGCTCTTGACATCATCGAACATTTGTTTAGAAAAAAGCTCGTGCTTCTGCACGCATTGTATGAATTGGCGTGCGACCGCCATCAGTGCGACCGTTATACTGAACTGTAAATTGAATGTTATTTCCAATTCGATATTCAAATGAAGCAAGCCACAGGTACGATTTTCCTTGAACTTTGCCATCGGTCAGTTCATACGGCAAAATTTGACCTGACGCGCCTGCTATTACTGTTTCTTCACGTCGTACCTCGCCGCGTATTTCACCAACGAATGGAAATGAGTACGCCATTCGCAACGTCTGCTCATTGATATCGGCAACTGCTTTCTTCTCTGGCACTGCATTTTCACTTCGACTCAATCCCAGAACAAATCCAACTTCAAGCACACGCGTAGGACGATACGAAAAATCAGACTGAATGCCGTTCATCGCGATATTCCTCTCTCTCAACATATTCATATCAGCATCAAGCGCATCCCGCTTATGAATAATATCAGTTTGATTCCCTATTTCTTTTACAAGTTGACTTTCGATCCGAAGTGATTGTTCGCTATATCGAGTACGTTCATTGGCAGTTACGTACTGTGAAAAGCCCCATTTTTCATTCAATCGAAAACGTAACGAAAAATCTCGTCGACCCTCAAATAAAAATATATCGTGCAGAATATTCTGAACTCCTTGAAGCGTCGACTGCTCTCGTAAAAAATATTTCAAATTAAGTAAATAGATATGAGATGGAATTGGATCGCTGCTCTTTTCCTCGATACGAACGTAAGTTTCAGATGAAAAAGGCTGAAGAATTTTTCCAATTGAAGATGGATGGAATATTTGCGCACAACGTAATCGCACCCGAAGACTTGTTTTAACATCCGCTACAGGATAGAGTTGTTCTCCTGCAATTGTAGTTGCGACATAATCTCCATCGAACCGCACAAGTTGAAACTCATTTTCATCTGCGACGCCATTATTATTTGTATCTCCAATATAGCTATAGTTACCGGTTCCTTTTGGCACTCGAAGAAAAACACGCTCCAATCGCGCTGAACGTTGATTTGAAAACTCATAGTACAAATTCGATTCGACTGCTTTCTTTGGGTGGATATAGGAACTCTGGAATCGAGTCAATACAACATCTGTATTCAAATTTCCTCGCTCTCGAAATTCATCTGAAAATTTATTCCTTCGAATCGAGAGGTCGAGCGATGCCGATAAATTATTCCAGCTTGTCAATTGTGCGCCGTATGATTGAGTCAAAGCCGAAGCTGCATGTTGAAAACCGCCTGCCAGCGCGCTATCCTCATTTCTTATCTGAAGTTCTGCAGATGCTGACATTTCTTTTGCAATCTTTACACCGACTCGCGGCGATACATCGATAAACCGAAAACTTCCACTCATCAACGAATCATTTTCTAATGATGAGACACGACGATCTTCGGATTCAATATGGAATGCAGGCGTAAGAAACAAATACTGATATTCTATTGTTCCATTCTGACGCGTCCATTGTGATTGAGTATGAAGTGTCGGCGAACGCGCAGAAATATCTTCTATTGAATAACGTGCATGTGGAAGGATCGAATCCTGTACTTCGACCATTGCCGAGTACCGACGAGAATGTTCCGTCTCTTTCCTGTCGAGCTCGCCATACTGAAAAGCGCCGATGTATCCTTGCCTTGGCGCATAGTTCAATGCAAATTCATTCAAATCTTCATCAGCTTGAACATCCGAAAGAATATCCCATTTCCGATTATATTCAACCTCGTTAAATCGATCGGACGAAAGAAAATTCGATTGAACACGCCGCTTCGAAAATGATAGGTCGAAACTTCCAACATCAAAATTATGGATTGCCACATGTTGCGGATTGAAGCGCGTAACGAATCGGAATGCTCCCCCTTCCTTCTTTGGATCGAGTGATGATACTCGGTTACCATCGAAAGAGGAACCAGCAAATTCGCCACTTATGGAAAAATTTTTCAGCACATCAAGAGATGTTTGAACATCAACTAACTGATGGGCTTGTGGCATTGGTAAAAATCGGTACGGCATATAGTTCCCTTGTCCAACCCCGGCAAATTTGTACTGTCCAACGCTGGTACGGTAATATCCCGGAGAATCAATTGGCACTTTCTCTACTGGCGAAAAACTTGCTGAATAGGTAGCATTCACATTCCCAGGAGCATAAACAAGAATTGAGTACGTCTTTCCTTGAATGACAGTATCAACGAGCATATAGCTGCCAGCGCCGAAGCCTGTTGAAGTATCAATTCCGGCATAGGAAATACCTGAATACGCTGCTGCAAATTTATCATCGCCGCTTGCTTGAAGCAGCGCCTTTGCAGAATCGGAGAGTGTAAAATCAATTGGAGATTCTGGATCATCAGATTCACTACGAACCATTGCTTGCAATTTTAATGAATTACTAAATGCACTCACCCTTGATGACACGTTATAAAGATTTCGTGAATATTGTTGATCGCTATATTCAAAATCTACCACAATTCGTGACGCATTCGTAATCAACCGTCGGCTGGTAAAAGTAATTTCTCCATTTCCATAATCGATTGTGTAGTCATTGAGTTCGCCACGAGTCATCAGTACACCATCAATGTATACTCGCTCACTCCCAGCAATGACAAGAATGTACCGTTCACCATTCTTTCCTTGTAAACGATACGGACCTTGCACACCATCAAGCCCCTGGAAACTATTTGTAGTGTATTTCCCTCGCGTTGTTCCAACTGCAATCGAGCCATCAACCGAAGAGAGAACTCTCGAATGAATCGGTTGATGTGTAAAACCATACGCTCCTAATATTTTTCTCTGAATTTGTCCAAACTCTCCTCCCTCACCGATCTTCTGTTCAAAGGAAACGTCGCCAATCGTTGCATCGAATTCTGGATGTTTAATTTCAATATAAACTTTGTCGACTTCTCGAAGTGTTTGAGTTGTGCCCTCAGGCTGAATTGGAGTGTTTTCGTCTGTTAGCGCAGCAACAACATCAACATCTGATGCAAGTTTTCCCGCAAGTTGAAGTCGAAAGCCAGAATTCAAACTCATATCTTGATTGTTACCAATGGTAAATCCACGTACGATGGAACCGCTTTTCGAAATTCCACTTCCAAAAATATCATCACCCATTGGCTGCTTCAATGATGGAACAAGAACAACCGAGGAGTCTTTTGTCGAATCTTTCATCCATTGTACCGTTCTTAATGAATACTCATTCTTAGAGAGTACGGTTAACCTTTGAAACTCAACGACAAAGGAATGGCGATTTGTATCACGAGCGGCATTTGAATAAATTTTTTCTGATAAGCGAATACAACCTGTAGAATAATTAATCGAGTAGTCCTCATCACGGCGAAGTTTGTGTTTTTCATCAAGAAAAATTTTTTCGCTGGATTCTTTGATGAATAATTGCGGTAGGCAATAAAGAGTATCAAACGGGAAAATGACAAAGGAAACTCGTTCAGGTGCATGTTGAGCTGAATCCGTTTGCGCTCTCAATGGCGGATGAATCAGCAGTAAAAAGACAAACAATAACCAAATATGTTTCATTGATGATGTTGAGGATGATGAACAAAGATAGTCTCAAATTTCATTACGTATCCTCAACATTCATTGCCAGTTCCGATAAAAATCATTGTGTTTCAGATCTCAATAATTTTATCACGTTCCTTGTGGTGGGGAAAGTGCCGAAGGAGAGACTCGAACTCTCACACGGGGTTTAGCCGTACTGGATTTTGAGTCCAGCGCGTCTACCAATTCCGCCACTTCGGCATTTCTGGTAAAGAACCTCTTTTGTTCTTCTCTTCGTTCCTTCGATTATCAAACAACTGCACACATATAAAGCTATATCGTATCCAAAAATACACTTCAATATATCAATGAATCTGCAGAGAAACAAGATTTTCGGCTTCGATGATGGTTGATTTTGTTTCGATATTTCATAGATTATTGAACATTATGATTTCAAAGAGCTGCATTTTTTGTAACATTATCGAGCGCAAACTTCCTGCTGAAATTTTATTCGAGGATGAATATTCTCTTGCAATTCTCGATGTACATCCAATTCATTATGGACACTCGCTTATTATTCCAAAACATCACTGCAATTCGTTCCTTGATGTGCCAGAAGAAATGTATCATTCTATTTTTTATTCAGCTTCATTGGTAACGCGTGCCCTCGTCGAGACATATCAACTTGAAGGATACAATCTCTTCTCGAACAATGGTACCGTTGCGGGCCAATCTATTTTTCACTTCCATCTCCATATCACTCCTCGATATGAGAACGATAATATCAAATTTCTATTATCACTCAAAAAATATCAGGACGGAGAGTTGGAACAGACAGCAGAAGAACTTCGGAAAGCAATTCAATCCATTTTGCAGGAGCACAAATCTTATGACGAAATATGAAAAACTAACGCCGCCAACTCACGGAGAAAAAATTACACTCCGCAATAAACGACTTCAAGTTCCCGATACTCCAATCATTCCTTTTATAGAAGGAGATGGAACAGGACCGGATATATGGCGAGCGGCACAGCGAGTTATTGATTCGGCTGTTGAAAAAGCGTATCACGGCAAACGAAAAATTGTATGGTTTGAAGCTTTCGCAGGCGAAAAAGCAAATCAGGTTTACGGTCCAAATACGTGGCTTCACATGGATACAATTGAAGCATTCAAGGAATATCTCGTTGGAATTAAAGGTCCGCTGACAACTCCGATTGGTGGAGGAATTCGTTCTCTCAATGTTGCACTTCGACAAACGCTCGATCTCTATGTTTGTTTGCGACCAGTTCAATGGTTCAAAGGAGTTCCATCACCTGTAAAACATCCCGAGAAAGTGGATATGGTTATCTTCCGCGAAAATACGGAAGATATCTATGCAGGGATCGAGTACAAAGCAGGTACTCCAGATGCACAGAAGGTACTTGACTTCCTTTCAAAAGAGTTTCCAAACGATTTTAATAAAATACGTTTTAGCACAGAAAAAAAATGCGAAGATTTTTTGCAAGCATCCGGATTTAATGTTCCAAAGGATATTCGGGTTGGGATTGGTATAAAACCAGTAAGTTATCTCGGAACGGTGCGACTTGTTCACAGCGCAATATCGTACGCAATTCAGAATAATCGGAAAAGTGTAACGCTTGTACATAAAGGTAATATTATGAAATTTACTGAAGGCGCTTTCCGAGATTGGGGATATCAAGTTGCAAAAGAATTTTTTGACGCTGTGGAAATTGATGGTGGACCCTGGTGCAGAATTCCTGAAGGCAAACCAGGCGCAGGAATTGTCATCAAAGATGCAATTGCAGATATTACATTGCAGCAAGTACTGACGCGTCCTGAAGATTTCGACGTCATTGCAACTCTCAATTTGAACGGCGACTATCTTTCCGACGCATTGGCTGCTCAGGTTGGCGGAATTGGAATAGCGCCGGGCGGTAACATCAACTACATAACCGGGCATGCAATATTCGAAGCAACGCATGGGACTGCGCCAAAATATGCAAATCTCGACAAAGTAAATCCTGGCTCTGTTATTCTATCTGGAGAAATGATGCTCCGTTATATTGGCTGGAATGAAGCTGCCAATCTCATCATAAAAGCGCTTAATGCAACGATTGCATCGAAAGTTGTAACTTATGATTTTGCGCGATTGATGGAGAATGCAACAGAAGTTAAATGTTCAGAATTTGGAAATGAACTCATCAAAAATATGTGAATACAGTGCCTTGAATAGATTTGATCGACATCATCAACCATTATGACAATCATCATTTTCTGAAAGTCCTATTCCTTGCGAATCCAGCAATAATTGGGTAAATTTTTGTTCAATGAAATCATTTCGACGTACATTCATAGGTATTTGTCTCCTCTTTGTTACAGCGTTTGCACAGGACACAAAAGAAAACGCGGATTTTAAACTTGCTGTCAGTCTCTACAACGATAAACTCTACGACCTTGCACTAGAACAATTCCGTTCTTTTGTCGACCGCTATCCTGCAAGTCAGCAGAGTATTGAAGCGCGTTTCTACCTTGGCTTATCACAGATGAATCTTAAACAGTACGATGATGCTCGTTCAACGTTCCAGAATTTTGCACTCTCCTATCCTGAAAATTCAAAAGCCCCTGAAGCGTGGTTCCATGTTGCAGAATCGTACGTTGCTCTCGGAAAAAAACAAGAAGCTGCCTACAGCTTTGAACGCGTAAAAACTTTCCACCCTCAGAGCAAACAAGCGCCTATAGCATTGCTTCAGGCCGCGGCAATCTATGAAGAGCTCGGTGATAAAGAAAATATGCGCCGCGTGTTGACAACATTAACGGTAGAGTATTCAACACCGGAGGTTCTTCAAGCACGGTTAAAACTTGCTGAACTTCTCATCAAGGACAAAAAATCAGCGGCGGCAACACAAGAATGCAGGACGGTAATCTCTGCCACAAATGATAGCAAACTAAAGGCAAGAGCGCTCTTCATCCTCAGCAAAGCATTCATCGACCTCGGTAAATTTGAAGATGCAGATAAAACACTTTCCGATCTCATCGCTAATTATAGCTCAACAGAATCGTACTACAATGCACTCTTCACGTACGGATTTCTTCATCTTGAGACAGGAAATATCATAGAAGCCCGCACACGATGGTCTACACTCTATGAAAAAGTGCAGGCGCCTCTTCAATTACGACAGGATGCGGCGCTTGCAATTGCGGAGACATACATCCGTAGCAGCGAATACAAAAAAGCTCTTGAATGGTACTCAAAAGCATACGGACTCGAAGGATCAATGAAATCCTCTGCAAGTTTCTATTGTGGTTTAATTTCCGAATATTTGCACGAACCACTTCAAGCGGCGCAGTGGTTCGAGCGCGCACAAATAGATACCAACGACTCTCGTGATCGTTTTACATCACTCTATGCCGCTTATAAAGCTGCGTGTTATACAAAACGTTACTCAGATGCACTCCAGATTCTCCACACTATGCAACAAGAAGTTCCATCATCGCCATTCCTTCCGGCATTACTTATCGAAGGAGCATCGCTTTCGATCAATGAGTTGAATGAACCAAACACTGCTATTGAACTCTGTCATTGGATTCTCAGAAATTCGCCTCGCAGTCAGTTTGAAGATGACGCTTACTATTTTATTGGTCTTGCATACCGAAAGGCAAAAAATTATGAAGCCGCCCTCGAAACATTTGCCAAACTCCTCCAGCGGTATCCTGCAAGCGAATTTTATGATGATGCTATTCAACAACGGTGGTACATCGAGACGTTCGATTATCAGCAAAAAGGATCGAGTATACAAAAGCTTGCAGAGTTACTCGGAGATGTTATTGCAGAACGACCTCGGGGGGAACTGGCTTACCGCTTAGCGGAAATATATTTCTATGATTTGAAAGATTACGAACGAGCAGCCGTCCAATTCACTGCAACTTTACAACAAAATATCCCTGATACACTCCGGCAGCATGCCTGGTACTTGTTAGGACAATCGTACGAATATCTTGCAATGAGCAATACTATTTCCACGAGCAAAGGTTCAGCATATCTTTCAGAAGCTCTTACATCGTATGACTCATTGATTCATCGTTACCCTCAAAGTCAATTAGCAGAAGAGGCAACTGTTGCGTCCTATAAGATTCAAATTCAATCTGCACATTCACCAGAAGAGTTGCATCGCATAAGCACAACATTGAATGCCGATCCTTTAATTCATTCTGGAAAAGACCGTGTACTTTTGGCGTTGGGCGATTCTTACCTCGCTGAAAAACAATATTCCGATGCTATTGCAACCTATAAACTCTTATTAGAAAAATATCCTAAGAGTTCGGTTGTGCCAATAGCATTCTATCAACTTGCCAACGCATATTCATCACTCGGCGCAAAAGATTCCGCAAAAGTTATTTACCAGCAGTATCTCGAACGATTTCCGGATCATTATAAGAGCGCTCAGGCTTTTTTGATAATGGCGCAAACCTATAATCAAAGCCACGAACCTGATAAGGCTCGCCAGCTAATTCAAACAATAAAGAAAAAATATTATTACACTCTCGCAGCAACGGAATGCAATGAACTCGAGGCTGATGCAGCATTCATTGCAAGTAATTTTCAACTCTCATCAAAACTCTATCGATCTCTTCTCGATTCGCTTCGTTCGACTCCACTCTTATCTCTGCAATATCCTCAACGTATTGCAAATTATTTTTACCAACTTGCAGTTTGCTACGACTCATTACATCAGAATCGTGAAGCACAACATTGCTATGCTCAATACATCACCTATGATCGAAGTAGCGAACGGACAACTACGGCATTGAAAGCGCTTATTCAATACGCAACGGAAACTGGGAACGTTAACCTTGCAACATACTATTTAAAAATGCGTGGAAATCTTGCGGCAAAGTCTGGCGGCTCAAATTCAACGATTGCGTACGAAACAGCTCAATTGCTTTTTGATGCAGGAAAATATTCGGATGCGCTTGATAATTACATTGAGGCACAGAAACAAATAACGGATGAAAACTTAAAGCCTATCATTGATGGTCAAATCGTTCGATGTACCTTCTGTCTCGATAGACTTGACGAAGCAAATAAGCGTGCTGCTGAATTCATAAAAAAATATCCTAAAGAGAAAGAATATTTTGCAATCTTTGAGTACGAACGCGGCGCATATTTTATGAGGAAAGAAAAGTTCGATGTCGCAAAACAATATTTTACAAATGTTATAAAAAAATATCCTAAAGCATCAATTGTCCCGGAAGCAATGTATTGGAACGCTCGCTTATACGAGATCGATGGAAAATTTCCTCGGGCTGTTGCAGTGTACGATTCATTACTCCAATTCTATCCAAAGCATGCTATTATTCCAAAAGTACGATTAAGTCTTGGAAACGTGTACTATGCAATGGAACAGTGGGAAGCCGCAGCTAGACAATATCGCATTGTACTCGACAGCACAAAAGCTCCTGAGTTAGCGCCCATTGCAATGAGCAATTTAATTCTTGCATATAAAGAAATGGAAATGTTCGATGTTGCCCTTGACCTGACACGAAAATTTATTGACGAATTCCCAACAGACTCGACGATCATCGACAAAAAAATTGATATCGGACTCCTCTACCAAAAGCTCGGCTACTACCAACAAGCCATTGTCCATCTTCAAAGTCTGATTGTTCCTGGCAACAACGACCTTGAAGCTGAGTTACGATACTATATCGGCGAATCATATTTCTTAAAAGGAGATTATCAGCAAGCTGTCCTTGAATTTTTGAAAGTGCCCTACCTTGTTACGAAAGTTGGAAAGATTGATTGGGCTGCAACGTCGTACTATATGGCAGGCCAATCGTATGAAAAGCTCGCAAAGCCAGATCAAGCAATTCAAATGTATCAACAAATTATTGACAGAAAAGAATCGGATGCGCAATTCAAGACTGCTGCACAGAAAGAAATCGAGCGTGTAAAAACAATTATGGGTACCAAATAGGGATTACGAGAGTGGGATACATTTTTGAACAGGAAATCGAATCTATTATCAATGTCGTTCGTACAAAAACAATTGGC
>Ga0208825_1000381_pt1 | contig 44518 bp, 37 predicted proteins | sample AD_UKC113_MetaG_FD_184450 | JGI IMG/M metagenome (GOLD analysis project Ga0208825, IMG submission 184450) | Active sludge microbial communities of municipal wastewater-treating anaerobic digesters from Hong Kong - AD_UKC113_MetaG (SPAdes)... | ecosystem: Engineered > Bioreactor > Anaerobic >... | reverse complement strand
AGGTTGGCTTTCATTTCGTGTGCCGTCTATTTTTCGCTTGAACATCAATGCTTACAATTGATTCTTTTTCAGTATAGCCTGCCCAAAGGCCCAAGTCTATCGACGCCCCTCGGCGAGTGCTAGTTATCGCCCCGTGGCAGGTGCTGCCTGCTCTGCCACCTCCAGCAACATTCAGCACCGCGTGCAGTGCTGCCACAGTTCCACATGCTAGTGCAATTCCCATGAATTTCGCGTAGACTCGATTCTTGGGCGCGCATATCTATTCAGCGTGCATATCTACATTGGGCACGCATATCGAAAAGAAAGGAGATCTCCATGTTCGAACTTACGGACACCATTCTGGAACGCATCATTTTTGCCATGGAAGACCAATCCAAGTCCTTTCTTGTCGACCTTGCCACAGGCGAGCTCGTAGACAAAACCGCCAAAGCCACCAAGACCGACCAAGTCGATCCAACCGCCGAATCCAAACAATTGGCCGAACAACTGGTCCCGCCTCCGGAATGGCAATCCGCCGACGGCTTTAAAATGATGGAACTCTACGTGGCCACCGTCCGCAACCCCGAACTCAAAGTCCAACTCTCCCAGGCCTTAAGCCAAGGCAAGCGCGTCTTTAAGACATTTAAAGAAATCCTCGCTCAAACTCCGGGCGCCGAAAAGTCCTTTGCCGACTTCAAGACTAAATATATGAAAAGGCGCATACAAGATTGGCTCAATTCCCTTCGCGAAGCCAGCGGCCTTGCGCGTTTACCTGAAGAGCCCGAAGAGACCGAAGATCTCCTTCTTACGGACTTTTCCGTTTCCCTTTCCTCTCTCGAGGTCCTGCCTTTTGACCCTTCGGAGCTTCTAGACGAGAGTCTCTCGGAAGCGGGCGATGCCCTGCCGGCCTCGCTTCTTGCTTTGGAGAAGGAGTCGCTGCGCGATCTTGATCATGGGCTTGCGGCGTATGTCCTTGATGAACAGGGCGAGCCGCTTGCCCTCGCACTCGGCTTGCCGGAAAGTCATGGTGGACATGGTCTTGCCAGGATTCGCTTTGTCTATGTCCGATCAGGGTACCGTCGACTTGGACTGGCCAGCCTTCTCATCCGGGCATTGGTAGACCGCTTCCGCTCGATGCAGGTTAGCTCGGTCTATCTTGATTCGCTTTTGCTCCCCGTAGATTTTCAAGACCAGCTCCTGACCTTGGGTTTTTCGCCGGTTGGCGTGCACTGCGCCGCTCAAACGGAGTAAAAGACCGATGGCGCCTGGCCAAAAAATCCAGGCTTTATTCTTTGGCGCTTTTGCAGCATAATGATTTTGAAAGGTTCCCGGCGAATGGCGGTTTTCGTTGGGGTTCCATCCCTTTTGATTGGGGTTCCATCCCTTTGATTGAGATTCAGTCCCTTCGATTGCGGTTCATTTATTTGCGGCTCATTTATTGAGTATTGAGGAGGATGAATTTTGAAAAATTGTTTTCTCTTTCCCGGCCAGGGCGCTCAGTATCCTGGTATGGCTAAAGACTTTTACGATGCGAGCAAGGCCGTCCAAAACCTTTTCGACCTCGCTTCCCAAGCTTCTGGAATTGATACACCAAAGCTTCTCTTTGAAAGTGACGAAGAAACACTCAAGCAGACTCAGAATACTCAGATCGCCGTCGCCCTCGCCGGCGCTGCAGCGGCACTCTACGCCAAAGAGCGCGGTATCGAGCCTGCAGGTTGTGCCGGTTTTTCTGTTGGCGAATACCCTGCTTTGGCTGAGGCCGGCATTATCTCCATGTATGATATGTTCCACCTCGTCTCCGAGCGCGGCAGACTGATGGACGAGTCCGGCCGGCGTTCCGGTCCGTCTACCATGACGGCGGTCCTTTCCCTTTCTCCAGAGAAAATTCAGGAGGTTTTGAAGGATGCCGCACTAACTCATGTTTGGATAGCTAATTATAATAGTCCTGTCCAATCAGTGCTTTCCGGCACGGTTGAAGAAATCGAAATTGCAGAAGAAAAACTCAAAGCCGCCGGCGCCCGTCGCGTGGTTCGGCTTAAGGTGTCCGGAGCTTTCCACTCACCCCTGATGAACTGGGCGCACGACGAGTTTGCCAACGTGGTCGAAAAGGTCGAGTTTCACGATCCTGCGATCGAATTTTTCTCCAATGTCACGGGCAAACCGGTCAAGACCGGCAGCGAAGCCAAATCCCTGGCCATTGCACAGGTAATTAGCCCGGTCCTGTGGACAACCGAAGAGGCATCCATCGTTGATGCTGGGTTTGACGCATGCTTCGAAACAGGACCTGGGAACGTGCTGACCGGCCTTTGGAAGTCTTTCAATACCACAATTGTTTGCCACCCTTGCGGGAAACTTGACGACCTTGCATCTGTCGCTCTATAAGCTAGGTAGAGCTGTTTGTGAGCCTTATGTAAGGCGAAGGAGAGGCACATCGCCATGGAACTTTTGCTAAAAGACAAGATTTGTGTCGTCACCGGCGCTTCGCGCGGTATTGGCGCTGCGATTGCGAAGCTATTCGCCCAGGAAGGTGCCAAAGTCTACGCCCTTTCCCGATCAGAACCATCACTTTCTGATGTCACGTCAGTAGGCTTTGCGTCGGAAGGTTCCGCTGCTTCCGACAGCATCTCGCCGCCGGTAAGCCCCGCCACTGCGCTTTGCAGGCCTATCTGGCTTTCCTGCGATGTTTCCGACGAATCTTCTGTGGAAGCGGCCATAAACGAGGTGCTCGCACGCGACGAACGCATCGACGTGCTTGTCAACAATGCGGGGATAACGCGCGACGGCCTTCTTATGCGCATGAAAACCGATGATTGGAACGCCGTGCTCACCACCAATTTGACGAGCGCCTTTTATACGTGCCGGTCGGTCGTCCGCCCGATGCTTCGTCAAAAAGATGGCTGCATTCTCAACGTTTCCAGCGTTGTCGGCATAAAGGGCAACTCAGGGCAAGTGAACTATTCGGCATCCAAGGCTGGCATCATCGGACTTACAAAGAGCCTTGCGCGGGAAGTAGCCTCGCGCGGCATTCGTGTCAACGCCATAGCTCCTGGCTTTATCGATACTTCGATGACGGAACAGATCCCCGAAGAATTCCGCAATAAGCTCAAAGAGACAATACCGCTTGGCCGAGCCGGAAACGTGGACGAAGTGGCCAAAACGGCCCTCTTCCTCTGTTCACCTTTAGCTTCGTATATTACAGGCGTTGTACTGCCAGTCGACGGCGGGATGGGAATGTAACATGGCAAAAAGACGAGTCGTTGTCACAGGAATGGGCGTCGTATCCCCCTTGGGGAATGATGTGCCTAGCTTTTGGTCGGCAGTGCGCAACAACCAATCGGGCATTGCGCCGATCACCTTAATCGAAACTTCAGATCTCGATGTAAAATTCGCTGGCGAGGTAAAGAACTTCGATGCCACTAACCGTATTGATTCCAAAGAAGCGCGCAAAATGGACCGTTACACTCAGTTCTCGGTCTATGCAGCCCTGGAAGCCCTCGATGACGCAGGGCTTACGCGGGAAGACCTTGACCCAGAGCGCACCGGCGTCTGTTTGGGCACTGGGGAGGGCGGCTCGGCCAGCATCGAAGAGGCTGCATCCCGCCTTGTGGAACGAGGACCTTCTCGTGTTCCACCACTGACCGTAGCCAAGGGGCTTGCCAACTTCGGGCCTGCACAGATAGCCATGAACCTCAAAATTCACGGCCCCTGTCAGTGCATTGTGACTGCCTGCGCTGCAGGTACTGATGCCATTGGCCAGTCCATGCGCCTTATCCGCGACGGCTACGCCGATATGGTCTTTTCTGGCGGAGCAGAAGCCTCAGTCGTGCGCATGTGCATGGCCAGTTTTATCAATATCCAGGCCCTGTCCGTTCGCAATGCCGAGCCACAGAAAGCTTCCCGTCCTTTTGACCGCGACCGCGATGGTTTTGTCATGTCCGAGGGTGCCGGGATTCTCATTCTTGAGGAATATGAACACGCCCGTGCGCGAGGCGCCAAGATTTACGCCGAAGTAGCAGGGTTTGGTTCTACCTGCGACGCATATCACCTCACCGCACCCGAACCCGAAGGCCGAGGTGTGGCCCGCGCCATCCAGTTTGCCCTTTCCGATGCTGGCCTTGCGCCGGAAGATATCGACTTTGTGAGTGCGCATGGGACGTCTACGCCCTTAAACGATCCTATTGAGACTAAGGCAATAAAACTTTCATTTGGCGAACATGCTTACAAACTTAAAGTTGCAAGCCTCAAGTCTATGATCGGTCATACCATTGGTGCGTCCGGTGCCATTGAGTCGATTGCAGGAATCCTCGGCATGAACGAAGACTTTGTTCATGCCACAATCAATTTGGACAATCCAGACCCCGAGTGCGATCTGGATTATGTCCCAAACGTAGGAATAACAATGCCAATTCGGGCATTTATCAAGAATTCGATGGGTTTCGGAGGCCAAAACGCCGTCGTAGTCTACAAGAAAATCTAGTCACTCTGGCGGTTGTATGGGTAGTTTTGCTTCCGATGTCAGGCTCTTACCGGGAAACCCTCTTGAACTTGGCGCTACGCTTGTCCCTGGCGGCGTAAATTTTGCAGTTTTTTCTCGAAATGCCACAGGCATGTATCTTTGTCTCTACGAAAATCCTCAGGACGACAAACCCAAATTCGAATTGGGTCTCGATCCCATCAAGAACCGTACCGGTGACATTTGGCACTGCACGGTCATTGGTGTTGGTGTCAACACGCTCTACTTATGGCGCGCAGAAGGGCCTTTTAAGCCGGAACAAGGGCACAGATTCGACCCCAACCGGCTTCTTATCGACCCCTATGCAAAAGCGCTCACCGACGGGACGCTCAATTTCAGCGCGGCCATTTCGTACGAAGCCGGCGTCCCCGATTCCGACCTTGCGCTCGCTTCAAAGCGGGACGACGGTGCCATGCCAAAGTGCGTCGTTGTGGACAACAGCTTCGACTGGCAAGACGACACACCGCTCAACTATCACCTCAAAGACTGCATTATCTACGAAACTCACGTTCGCGGCCTCACACGCGGTGCCGAGTCGCCTGCAGCACATCCAGGCACTTACCGTGGAGTTGCGGAGATGGCGGGTTACTTTACCAATCTTGGCGTCACCAGCATCGAACTGTTGCCGGTTCAGGAGTTTGACTCTTCTGAGCGCTTCAGGCGCAACCCCAAGACGGGCCAGCTTCTTTCCAACTACTGGGGTTATTCGCCTCTTGCGTTCTTTGCCCCCAAGGCTGCATATGCCTTTGTGGACGGCGAGCCACATCCTGCGAGCGATCCTGCGCGTCAGGTGAGCGAATTCAAGTACATGGTGCGCGAACTTCACAAAGCCGGTGTCGAGGTGATTCTGGACGTGGTCTTCAACCATACGGCAGAAGGCAATGAACTTGGCCCCACCTTGAGTTTCCGTGGTTTGGACAACTCGATTTACTATATTCTGGACGAAAATAAGCGTTACTACAAGAATTACTCGGGCTGTGGCAATACCCTCAATTGCAACCAAACTGTCATGCGCTCGCTCATCATGGACTGTTTGCGGTATTGGGTTGTGCATATGCACGTCGATGGCTTCCGGTTCGATCTTGGTTCGATTCTGGGGCGCGACTCGGAAGGCCACCTTTTGGAGAATCCTCCCGTCATCGAATCGATCGCTGAGGATCCGGTGCTGCGCAACACAAAGATCATTGCTGAAGCATGGGACGCCGGCGGGGCGTATCAGGTCGGATCCTTCCCGGGCGGACGCTGGGCCGAGTGGAACGACAAATACCGCGATGATGTCAGGCGCTATTGGAAGGGAGTACCCGACTCGGCCCGACACCTTGCGACGCGTATCACTGGGTCCAGCGACCTCTACTTGCGCGACGGCCGCAAGCCTTTCCATTCCATCAATTTTGTCACCGCTCACGACGGTTTTACACTTAATGACCTTGTAAGTTACGAACAAAAAAGCAATTGGGAGAACGGCGAGGACAACCGCGATGGCGCCGATGTCAACTGGTCGTACAATTACGGCATCGAAGGCGAATCCACGGATCCTGATGTTGAAGCGGCCCGAAATAAACAGGTAAAGAACTACCTTGCCACGCTGCTTTTGTCCGTTGGCACGCCGATGCTTCTTGGAGGCGACGAATTCAGGCGTACCCAACGGGGTAACAACAACGCTTATTGTCAGGACAACGAAATAAGCTGGTATGACTGGAATTACCTACGACTCCATGCCGATGTCTGGCGGTTTTGCAGAGAGCTCATTCATTTTAGAAAACAGCACCCCGCCCTCAGGCGCCAGGAGTTTTTTACAGGAAAGAACAGTGGCAGCGACCAGCCGGATATAGTCTGGCTCGACGAGCACAAGAAGCCCCAGGCCTGGTCGCCGTCGAGCTTAACGCTTGCCGCACTCGTTGATGGCTCTATTGCGGCGGACAGCAGCTTCTACTACATGTTTAATGCCTCGAGTAGCGCTGTAGAATTCCTGTTGCCTACCGCCCCGGGGGCCAAAACCTGGCACAGAGTTGTGGACACTGCAGACGAAAGTCCCAACGATATCGTAGGCGTGCCACCGTATGCGCCGCTGTCGACTCAAAAATCATACCTGAGCGCAGCTTCCAGCTTCGTTTTCCTTGTCGCGATTTAGCTCAGATTAAGGCCGAATTCCTCCGCTTACGAGTCTACACGTTTCAAACTCGATTCAGTTGCCATAGCTCAGGAATGCTTAGTATATTCTTTTAATAGAATTATGAAGCGTAAGACAGTACCGCAGACCGTTCAGCTGCTCAATCGTGGAATTAAGGCTCTAGGGCAGCACAGGCCAGATAAGGCAGTCAACTTTTTCCGTTCTGCCACAGAAAGTGTTGAAGCAACAAAGCCTGTTGAATTGGCGAAGACTCTTTATTGGCTGGCAGTGGCCCTGCAACAGATGGGGCAAAGCGATCTTGCGCTCAAAAGTCTTGCTTCCGCCCAAAAGCTGCAACGGCGTGGTTACGCCAGAAAGTTGTATGTCCGAGCCACCAATCAGTATGGAATGTTGAAGCGCTCGTGTCAGGACTTGGACGATTTCTTTGCCTTTATGCACTTACAGCTTGCAAAGTATTTGAGTAAGAGACCGGGGCATCGCTTTACTTCTCTTGAAGAGCACGAGGCAGTTATGGCCACTTTGTTCGATGCGTGGAAATCCATCCAAAGCTCGGGCTTTCTCGAAGGTCAGACGTGTGCTGAGAAAGTCCTATACTTCAGGAATCTGCGGCTTGCTTTTCCGGTAGTAAATGAAGGAATGCTCGTAAGACCCCGCTGCACAAGAGGAGCAGAGAACTTCGACGGAAGTGCGAGTAGCAGGTCAAATTCTGTTGAAGAGGTGCTTTCAGGGCCCTGCCCATGCGGATCTGGATTGCCCTATCTGCAGTGTTGTGGAAGGATTAAGTCCGTACGGGAAATGAGGTAGCTTAGGCGGCCTCGCTGGCTTTTGACTCGGTTTGTTTTTGAAATATTGATGCGCAACTGTGTAATAATGATACAATTCTGACTTCTTTCGTTCCTGCTATGTCATTTTGACACAGGGCTCAGCATGTCTGGACTCGCAGTTGGGTCCTTAGGGGTTAGCATTTGTGAGAATCTCTGTCTAAGTGAAAATGAGATGTTATTCTGTGCTGTCTTTAAATATTTATATTAACAATATTTAACTTGTATTTTCCTGTTTGTGCACGATTATTGTAACATTTGGCACGGTTCTTGCTTGACTATATGCAGAAAAGGAGTGACAGCTATGGTAAGCAAAAAAGTAAGAACCGATGACATGTTAGACACGAGCGCCTCTGATGAAAATGTTCTTTCAATGTACCTAAAAGAGATAAATCGTATCCCGCTGCTCACAAGAGAGCAGGAGAATGAATATGCTGCCAGGGCCGCGAAAGGCGACAAAGAAGCAAAAGAGATTCTTATAAAGTCCAACCTGCGTTTTGTGGTAAACGTTGCAAAAAAATATCAAAACCAGGGTCTTCCTCTTTCTGACCTGATTTCTGAAGGTAACATCGGGCTTATGAATGCAATAGAACGCTATGATGTCACAAAGGGTTACCACTTCATTTCGTACGCCGTTTGGTGGATCAGGCAGGCAATTCTCAAGGCAATCTGCGAAAAAAGCAGGATGATTCGTTTGCCGCTCAATCGTGCCAATGAACTTGTTCAAATTGAAAAGGCAAGAAAGAACTTTGAGGGCATTTCGGAAGAAAACGAAATCAACGAAGTAGCAAAATACCTCAACATGGATCCGGAACATGTTGCGGAAATTCTTGCAGTATCAAGAGAGATGATTTCTCTTAATGCACCGGTACATGATGAAAAGAATGCAAGCGTGCTGGGAGACTTTATAGAAAACGACGCCTATCAGAGCCCAGAAGGCTATGCTGATGAGCTTAACCTAAAAGACGATATCAACAAGGTTTTGGCAATGCTGTCAGTTAAAGAGCGGCAGGTTATAGAATATCGCTTTGGCTTGAATGGCAGGCGCCCGATGAGCCTGAAGGAGATTGGCGACCATATGCATTTGACCAAGGAAAGGATTCGCCAGATCGAAAAAGCTGCTCTCAAGAAGATTTCTGTTCCGGAAGTGAAGGCTCAGTTGGAAGCATACGTAGCCTAAGCTTAACACTTACATTGCGCAAAAGCGCCTAAAGGTGTTTAATTACCGCCTCTGTTGCTCGCTGCAACGTTAAGGAGGCGGTTTTTTTATGCAATGGGCAGAATATAGCGAAAGCCAGCGCAAATCGATAAGTCATGGTTTGGAAGCCAGGCTCGAATTGGCAAAGTCATGGTGCGTTCCGGTTGCTCAGGATGCAGTGTGGACGGTGGATCAAATCCACGATTTTGCTATTGGCGGGAAGATGCTGCGTGGAATTCTCGCCTCTCTTTCTTATGAAATATTTGCTCCGGGACTTATAGAAGAACTCATAGGGTCAGATGTAAGTGATAACATTGGCGAACAGTCGATTGCGATGCGTTTGGCGTGTGGCATCGAGCTTATCCAGGCCGGCCTCCTTGTTCACGATGACATCATGGATAAGGATGAGCTTCGCAGAGGCAAACCAACGCTGCACAAGGTTTTTGCGGCTCACAACGCTTCCGAAGCAGCTGGACAAGGCCAAGCTATTTGCGCTGGAGATCTTTTCTATTTCCTTTCAATACAAGATTTTGCTCGTGTTGGTGCGAGCATCGGCGAACTTGTTGCTCAAGAGCTTTCTATGGTTTGTATCGCTCAAATGGAGGACTGTAAGTCCGGTGAGGCTCAAGATATACCCGCTCTAGAGAGAGTGTTGTCACTCTATAGATATAAGACTGGTCGATATACGATTGTTTTACCTTTAAAGGCTGGAGCCGCGGCAGCGGGTAGGTTTGATGCCTTTCCATTCTTGGAAGAAATGGGTGAAAACCTTGGTATTCTTTTTCAAATTCAGGATGATCGGCTTGGTCTGTTTGGGGACGAGCAGTCGTTAGGGAAACCGATAGGCTCTGATATTCGCGAGGGCAAGAAAACTCCTTATGTCCTCTTCCTTTTAGAAGCTTTGCCTGCCCCTGAAAAGCGCATTTTTGAAGGCATCTTGGGAAAAGGTTCTGTTTCTGCTTCAGAAATTGAGTATGTGCGGACGCTTATAATGCAGCATGGTATAGACGAAAAAGTTGCTGCCTTGGCACGAGGCTACCAGGAAAGGGCAACTGTGGCTCTTGAAAGGCTTTCGTCTGAATTGCAGGGTATTGATTACGAAAAGTTGGATCTTCTTCGTCAGTTTGTGGAGACTTCCTCAATAAGAACCAGGTAAGAAAGAACCAGAAGAGGATAGGTCCCGAGATATAAAGCTCACGAATTTGAAATTGCGCCACATAGGGCGTCCAGAAAAATAGAAAGGGGGCACCCAGAATGTTTCACGTGAAACATTCTGGGTGCCCCCGCCGTCTCCAGCACTCTGCCCTACCTCAGCTAAATACTTCCATCAAACAAGAGCGCCGCGCCTCACACTGGGTCGTCCCCGCCACCAGAATCACCTGATTCACCTGACTCCTCCGGCTGCTCCTCAACGCCCCGAGACATCTCTGCAAGCTCGGGACCAAATCCGTAATTCTCAGGATCCTCTTCCTTAACAATCTTGTCCAATCCAATCACAGAATCGGGCGGCTCTATATTCACAATCCGAACCCCACGAGCTCCCTTCCCACATACACGAATCGTTTCGGCCTCAACCTTAATCGTCTTCCCTGTTGAGGTAATCACCATTACCTCGTCTTCATTGCCAATGGAAACCGCACCAACGACTTCTCCAGACAACTCTTCTGGAACATAAATCATCTGCCCACGCGTGCCGCGGCTATGCGTCATAAAGTTGTCAAATTCGACACGCTTCCCATAGCCGTTTTCCGTCACAAGCAGAATCGCCTGCCCCTCCGCAACCCGAAGCATCGCAGCCAGCTCGTCGTCAGGAGCAAGCATAATCCCGCGAACCCCACGAGTGGCACGCCCCATAGGCCTAACTTGCTGTTCGTTGATCCTCAAGGCCTGCCCTTTCCGCGTAATCATAACAACTTCGTCGCTCCCAGAGGTCATGCAAGCCGAAACAAGCTTATCGCCCTCATCCAACTTTATCGCAATAATTCCACGCGTCTTGGCATTCACGAATTCCTTTATGGCAACTTTCTTCACTACCCCTTTAAGCGTACCCATCAGCAGATACTCATTATCAGAAAAGTCGTGGAAATCCACAATGGTCGTTATCTCTTCGTTAGGAGAAATCGCCAATAGACTCTTTATGTGCGCACCACGCGCCTGACGGCTCGATTCCGGAATTTCGTGCACCTTAAGCCAGTATGCTTTGCCCATATTCGTAATGAAAAGCAAATAGTCGTGCGTATTTGCTACAAAAAGCTGCTGAATAAAGTCTTCCTCGATCAGGGTCGTAGAGTTGGAACCCTTCCCGCCACGCCCCTGAGACCGATACAGGTGCACAGAGGTGCGCTTGATAAAGCCCTTGTTAGAGATAAGCACGGCCATCTCCTCTGGCTTTATCAGGTCCTCGATGTTGATCTGCTCAACTTCGCTTGCCACTATCTCCGTGCGGCGCGCATCGCCATATTTCGCTGAAATATCGAGTGTTTCCTGCCTCACCACCGCCAAGACTTTCTCGTAGCTGGCCAAAAGATCGCGCAAATATGCGATGCGCGCCTCAATCTCGGCCAATTCCGCCTCAATCTTCTCGGTTTCCAGGCCAGTCAGCCGGCCTAAACGCATATCTACTATGGCCTGCGCCTGTACTTCACTCAACCCAAACCGTGCACATAGATTACTGCGCGCCACTTCCACGTTCGGGCTCGCCTTTATAATTGCAACAACTTCGTCAATATTCTCCAGCGCAATAACCAAGCCCCTCAAAATATGGGCCCGCTCTTCCGCTTTCTTTAGTTCGAACTGCGATCTGCGTGTGACAACATCAACGCGGTGATCGACAAAATACTTTATTAATTCTTTTAAAGACAAACACTTAGGCCGGCCCTCCACCAGTGCCAGATTAATGACACCAAAGGTCGACTGCAGCGGCGTGTGCGTAAAAAGCCTGTTCAGCACCAGCTTCGGTATTGCGCCCTTCTTAAGCTCCAGGACAATCCGCAAACCTTCCCGGTCGCTCTCGTCCCTTAAATCTGAAACACCCTCCAGCAACTTGTCCCGTACCAGATCCGCGATTCGGGTAATAAGCGTGGTTTTATTTACAGCATAAGGAATTTCAGTAAAAACGATCTGTTCCTTGCCGTTTTTCATTGTCTCAATCGTAAACTTGCCGCGGATAATAATCCGGCCCCTACCCGTCTCATACGCATCACGAATCCCCTGGCGGCCATAAATGATACCTCCAGTTGGGAAATCCGGGCCCTTGACGTACTGCATGAGCCCTTCCGTATCGATACCCGGGTTATCTATATATGCCGCAATCGCCTGCGAAACTTCCACCAGGTTATGCGGCGCCATGTTCGTCGCCATGCCCACCGCAATGCCCGACGACCCATTCACAATCAGGTTAGGGAAGGCCGATGGCAGGACACTCGGCTCTGTCAACGACTCGTCGTAGTTCGGAACGAAGTCCACCGTGTCCTTATCCAGGTCGACGAGCATCTCCTCGCCGAGCCGCGACAGCTTTGCCTCGGTATAGCGGCTCGCTGCAGGTGGATCGCCGTCGATCGAGCCAAAGTTCCCCTGCCCATAGACGAGCGGATACCGCAGCGAGAAATCCTGCGCCATACGCACCAAGGCATCGTAGAGCGAAAAATCCCCGTGTGGATGGTATTTACCCATGGCATCGCCAGTTATACGCGCACTCTTCTTAGTCGGCGCGTTGTATCGCAGGCCAAGCTCGTCCATGGCGTACAAAAGCCTTCGATGCACTGGCTTGAGCCCGTCACGCACATCAGGCAAAGCGCGTGAGACAATAACTGACATGGCATAAGTCAGATAATCGGTTTTTACCTCGTCCTCTATGGGAACAGGGATAATCTTAGCTTGATTTGGCATTACAGTATTTCCTACACGTCAAGGTTAGCCACCGAAAGCGCATTCTCTTCGATAAACTGGCGCCTCGGCTCGACCTGCTCGCCCATAAGCGTGGTGAACATCTCTTCTGCAAGAATGGCATCTTCCATGGTAATTCTGATTATATTACGCCGATCCGGGTCCATGGTCGTTTCCCAAAGTTGGTCCGGGTTCATTTCGCCCAAGCCCTTATAGCGCTGCACCGACACCTTTTCAGGATCCCGACCCGATTCCGCCAGAATCCGGTCCTTTTCGGCATCGTCGTATGCGTACCGCACTTCTTTGTCCCAACTTATCTTGTAGAGCGGCGGCATGGCCAAATAAACGTGCCCATTCTCTATTAGACCAATCATATAGCGATAGAAAAAGGTGAGCAAAAGCGTCCGTATATGCGAGCCGTCCACATCCGCATCAGCCATAATGATCACCTTATGGTAACGCAGTTTGCTGAGGTCAAAATCCGCACCAATTCCCGTTCCGAGACTCGCAATGACCGGCTGCAACTTGTCGTTGCCGATGACCTTGTCTATTCGCGTCTTTTCCACATTCAGCATCTTACCCCAGAGCGGCAAAATCGCCTGATGCGCCCTATTGCGCCCCATTTTGGCTGAGCCACCTGCGGAATCGCCCTCGACAATAAAGATTTCGCACTTGGTCGGATCCTTTTCCTGGCAGTCTGCCAGTTTTCCGGGTAAGCTTGCGCTGTCCAGAAGATTCTTGCGCCTGGTGAGTTCCCTTGCCTGCCGCGCCGCAATGCGCGCCCTTGCAGCAAGTGTCGTTTTTTCAAGTATTGCATCGATGACATCGGGATTCTGCTGAAAATACAGATCGAGCTGGTCCGAGCAGAAACCATCCACAATGCCCTTGACCTCAGGATTGCCCAGCTTGCCTTTGGTCTGTCCCTCGAACTCAGGCTCAAGCACTTTGACAGACAACACCGCGGTGAGCCCTTCGCTTACATCGTCCTGGGAAAGAGTCTCTTCCAATTTCTTTGCATATTTAGACTTTTTGAAGAACTCGTTGATTGTCCTCGTAAGCGCCAGCCTAAAGCCCACCAAATGCGTACCGCCTTCCTTGGTGTTGATGCCATTCACGAAAGCGAGCATCGTCTCACTAAAACTGTCGTTATATTGGATACCAACTTCGATCTCAACATCGTCCCGGGTGCCATGAAAATAAATCACATTCTTATGCAGCAGCGTCTTGTTCTTGTTGAGATACTCAACAAACTCCGACAGGCCCCCATCAAATTTGAACTCTACAACTTTTGGAGTTTCCGGCCTTTCGTCCGTAAGAGAAATCCGGACACCCTTGTTAAGGAACGCAAGCTCCCTAAGACGCGTGGCCAGAACGTCAAAACTATACACCGTTGCTTCAAAAATCGTTGGATCAGCCTCAAAGCGCACCACGGTACCGCGTCGGTCCGTCGTTCCAATCTCTTTGACCGGCGCCACCGGAATACCTTTCTCGTAGCGTTGAAAATAGATCTTACCATCCAAGTGTACCTGCACTTCCATCCATGTAGACAGTGCATTGACCACTGAAACACCAACGCCGTGCAAGCCGCCAGAGACTTTATAGTTCTTTTTGTCGAATTTTCCGCCCGCATGAAGCCGGGTCATAACCAGCTCTAGCGCCGAGATGCCTTCCGTGGGGTGAATATCCACAGGAATACCGCGCCCATTGTCCTCAACGCGAATTATGTCGCCGCGCTCAATAACGACATCGATATCCGTACAGAAGCCGGCCAGCGCCTCATCTATCGAGTTATCCACGACTTCATAGACCAAGTGGTGTAGACCATCGATCCCCGTTGTGCCAATATACATGCCAGGGCGCTTGCGGACAGCTTCCAGACCCTTTAAAACTTGTATGCTTTTTGCAGAATAGGTTGAATCCATATTAGTCTTTCCATTATATCGATTTCACCCCTTTGAGTAAAGCAAGCCACCGCATGCACATTTGCCCAGCCAAAAGCGGAATCCTGTGGATAACTTGTGCATAACTTGTAGATATCTGGGAAAAATCTGTTGAAAACCCCAAAAAACTTTTTGTTGACAGGACTTACGCAGCTTTTATCAGTGCACCTTGGAAAAATCGAAAAAATATATATTTTCTATATTAGAATTTACAAAACTTCATTCTCTGTGTTTGCTATACAGCTTTAAAATTTTGTCGGTTTTTTGCCGGATTGCCACTTGCCAAATCCGAAACTCTTGTTATACATCTATAAACGTCACTTGTGGAAAACTTGTGGAAATTTTGAGAACAACCTGGGTATTTTGAGGGAACATGCAGGATTTTGACGGCTCGGCGATCTGGGAAGAAGCACTCTCTGTCGCACGCAAACAATTACCGGAACAGGAGTTTCTCATGTGGTTCCGCCTAAGCTACCAATCCTTCGACGGTACTACCCTCACCGTCACCGCTCCCAATTCGTTTCTGCGCGACCAGTTCGAACGAAAATACCGCAGCCTTATGCTCGACATCCTCAAGTCCCTTACCGAACTCGATCTTTTGCTTGCCGTAGTAGCAGCTAAGCCCAGCCCCTTCGGCGCCGTAACTCCAGAGTCAGCCGCAAACCCCGAGGCAAACATAGAAGTCGATCCCCGACCGATCCAACACTCCGGCGTTCGCTCTTTCTATGTCAACAAGAGAAACGATGTTGATGTCGAAGACGAAGACGAATTCGATACAGAGGACACGAGGCCTGCTCTGAATCATACAAGCGACCGCCCAAACAGCGCCATTGCTGCAGAAGAAGGCCCAAGAGGCCGCTCCTCGCTCAGACCTAACTATCGCTTCGACAACTTTATTGTCGGAGACAACAACCGTTTTACATTTAACGCTTCAGAAGCGGTCGCCAAGTCCCCAGCCAGGGTTTACAATCCCCTTCTCATCTATGGCGGCGTTGGCTTAGGTAAGACTCACCTTATGCATGCTATAGGCAACTCCGTGGCAGAGACGTATCCATCCATGAAAGTAATCTGCATTACTGCAGAAGACTTTACGAATGAGTTCATTCAGACCATTCACGACCGGTCCACCCACGAATTCAAAAACAAGTATCGAGGGGCCGACATTCTACTCATAGACGACATACACTTCCTCCAGAATAAGCCCGGCGTCCAGGAAGAACTTTTCCACACATTCAACGCCCTCTACGACTCAGAGCGCCAGATGGTCTTTACCCTGGACAGACACGTCAACGAGCTCAAAGACTTCTCCGACCGCCTTAAGAGCCGCTTTGACAAAGGCCTCGTGGTCGACGTCCAGCCGCCTATGTACGAGACGCGCGTCGCTATCCTCAAACAAAAACTCCTTCAGTCCACCAAAAACGTTGCCGTGTCAGAAGACGTGATCGACCTTATTGCAAACAACGTGTCCTCCAACGTCAGGGACCTCGAGGGCTGCCTGACGAAGATTATCGCGTATGCTGATCTCGTCCATAAGGACCTTACCGTCGACATTGCGAAAAATCTTCTTAAGGAAATGTTCAACACAAAAAAACACTCCGTCATCACGGTCGATTCCATAATTCGCATGGTGGCAGATAATTACAAGCTTTCTCTGTCCGATCTCAAAGGCAAAAAGCGCAGTAAGAATGTCGCCTTCGCCAGGCAGGTCGCCATGTTCGTCATCCGTGAAGTCACCGAATACTCCACCACCGAAATAGGCGTGGAATTTGGAGGACGCGACCACACTACCGTGATGCACTCCTGCCAAAAGATTGAGCAAATGGTCAAGTTCGACCCGAGTTTTGATGCAGAAATCCAAAGGCTCCTGGCTTCGGCACGACAAAGCGAACCCAGCTGACAGCTCATCCCGTTGATAACACATTGAGAATCGGTGCAAAAACACATACGCCTTGTGGAAAACTTTCCAGCCTGTGGAAACTGTGGACAGAGAATACAAGAAATCAACAAGTTTTGCACAGCATATATTTTTATATGCAAAAAACAGTTAAATAGCTTTTCCACAAACTTTCCGATACTATTACTATTATTGCTCTTATTTATAACTATAAAAAAACAACAACAGAGAGAAGAAAAAGAAAAAACGCAAAGAAGCCAGTTTCAAAAATGGGACGTTCCTGTTAGAATGAAACATCAGAATGCCTATCGGGTATAAATTCAGGGGGAAAAGATGAAGTTCACCTGTGATAAGAACAGTCTTCTACGTGAAATAGCCTTTGCACAGGAAATCATAGCCTCAAAAAACGCGCTTTCTATAATGTCCAACGTGTATTTAGAGGTCACGGATTCCAAACTCGTCATCAGGGCGACCGACGTAAAGGTGAGCTTGGAGACCTCGATTCCCATTTCTGACGTCGTTCCCGGGGCCATGACGGTATTCTGTGATAAGCTCACTGGCATTCTGGCTTCACTGCCTGAGGGCGACATAACCGTGGAACAGGACGGCAGCAGGGCGGTTTTGCGACCGGCTTCCAAGAAAGCCAGGTTCCAACTTAAGACTCTCTCCGGAGAAAAATATCCGGAACTGCCCAGGGCTGAGGAAAAAAGTTACTTCGATATTGCTTCCAAGGAGTTTAGACGCATGGTCGCCCAGACACTCTTTGCCGTCTCTACCGACGAAACGCGGTATTTTATGAATGGTGTCTTTATGGAGAAGGCTCAGGATGGCGAACTTATCATGGTATCTACTGACGGCAGGCGTCTTGCATATATCAAAAACCCGATGGTAACAGGGGTTCCCGATTTTAGGCCCATCATCATTCCAATCAAAGTCCTCGGCATTCTTAACAAGCGACTCTCCGAAGAAGGGATGCTGTCTATTGCTATTACCGACAAGAATATCTTTTTCAGATTCAACGCGTATCAGATTTCAAGCGCGCTTATAGAGGGACAATTCCCTAACTATCAAAAAGTTATACCACAAAATCTCAAGCAGAAATTCTCTGTCAAGAAAGCGGACTTGCTTGAAGCGCTCAAACGTGTTTCCATATTTGTGGAACAGAAATCCAACAGAACCTTCTTTTCGCTCAGCATGGGAACCCTGACACTTTCTTCCGAAGAAACGGAACTGGGTGCGGCACGAGAAGAGATTGCCTGCGAGTACGACGGCGAAGACACCATGATCGCCCTCAATTACCGCTACATAGAAGAACCACTGCGAGCCATGGAGTCCGATACCGTAACCGTGGAATTCAGCGAGCCGTCGCGGGCTATCATTGTGAGACCGGAGCCGGCAAGCGACTACTTCCACGTTGTCATGCCAATGCAGATAGACTGAGAAAAGGGCCAAAAGCAGAGTCGGGCATCGATGTCGTTTAGAAAAGTTCGCGTCGCTTCGTTCCGCAACCTTGCAGACGCGGAGATCCCAACGGACTCAGAACAGATTTTCCTCGTTGGAGAGAACGGACAGGGCAAGACCAATTTTCTGGAAGCGCTTTACTACCTGTGTTATGGGTCTTCTTTTCGCGGGCAAGTGGATCCGCTCATACCGGCCAAGGGGGCGGACGGCTTTGCACTCCATGCGCTGTGGAGCAACGGTGAGCAAGAGAGCAACGAAGCGCAAGTGGCCGACGAAGTGCAAGCCCAGCCATACGACGAACTCGCGGTTGTAATGAGCGGGCACAGCAAGGAAATTAGCCTGAATGGCAAGACCCTGCGGGACAGAAAAGAGCTCGTGGCTCACAATCCTGCGGTAATATTCTGCCATGAAGACTTTTCTTTTGCGGCTGGAGACCCGGAACGGCGCCGGTTTTTTTTCGATCAGTGCGCCGGAATGCTTTCGTTGGGCTATATCGACACCCTGCGCAGCTACAAAAGGGCCCTAAAACAGCGCAATGCTGCACTCAAAGAGAGCGCCTACGAGATGCTGGATGCGCTCGACCTGCAATATGTGCGCCATGGCCGTGAGCTCATGGAAGAGCGCTGGCGGCTCTTTGTGAGCTTTAAGGACCCCTTTAGCGAGGCGTACGAGCATGTCGCGATGCTTGGAGAACCGGTTACCTTGGACTATATGCCAAGTTGGCCCCAAGACCTGATCGAAGACCCCTCCGAGGAGGGGCTGCTTGCGTACTTGCGGCGCCGCCGGCCCGAGGAAGTGATTTTGGGCACGTCGCGGACAGGCCCCCACCGCGACAAGTGGATTTTCCGCAGCAAAGGCGAAAATTTTGCCGAAAAGGCGTCGACCGGCCAGCTGCGCCTCATCTCGCTCGTGCTGCGCATCCTCCAGGCGCGCCTGTACGGCCAAAAGCAGCGCACGGCAAGCGTGTGGGCGGGGCCGCGCTGGCCGGTCCTTCTGCTGGACGACGTGCTTTTGGAGCTGGACGTGGGCCGGCGGCGCCGCCTTCTCGAGCTACTCCCTGCCACGGGCGAGGGCGCTCAGCGGTTTTTTACCTTTTTGCCGGAAGAACCCTGGCAGGATTATGTGGACAGAAGTACATTGGTATACAGGGTACGCGATGGACGATTCGAGAGTCAAAAAAGCCTCTGAACTCCTTTCCGCCTTTTTCGACAGCGAGATTGCCGCAAAAGGTGCAAGTTATGTCGAATTGAGTGACTCCTGGCGCAGCATAGCCGGGGCTCGCTTGGGCGACCATTCGCGGCCGAAGGAAATTCGGCACAACATGCTCATCGTTGAGGCCGAGCATTCGGGCTGGATTCAGCTCTTACAGCTGCATCAGGAGAAAATTCTTGCTGAAGTCCAGCGGCGCTACCCCGACCTTGGCATAAAGAGCATCTCGTTTGTCATTGGCAACGGCCAGGCTTCGAGGAATTGACGAAGCGATGCCAAGCGATTTATACTCACGAACCTGCGTATAGTCATTTTTGCTATTTTTGCGCAGAAGTATGAACCAAGAAATCGATCGGCGCTTTGGTGCCGTCGCCTATAGAATGAAGGAGTAAGTTGCCATGAAGCGCACCTATCAGCCTAGCAGAGTCAAGAGGAATAGGAAATTTGGCTTTCGTGCCCGCATGAGTACCAAAGGTGGACGCCTGGTCCTTAAACGACGAAGAGCCAAAGGTCGGGCCAAACTCACGGTCGCCGACGAGAACAAGAAATACTGACGTTGGCTCCCCGGACGGGGGAAATGGAAGAGCGCCGATATACCTTTCCGAAGGCTGAAAAGGTCCGGAAAAAAGCGGAAATTGATAGGATTTTTCGTCAGGGTAAGCGGATTTCGTATCGAGGGATGGATATCAGGGTCGTCAAGAACGACCTGCCAGTGACACGTGTGGTCTTTGTTACCGTTCGGTCGTTCAGGGGCGCCGTGGAACGCAACACGGCCAAAAGAAGAGCCCGCGAGGCTTGGAGGCTCAACAAGCACCGTGTCGCCCCGGGTTACGATGTTGCTTTGGTGCTGTACCCGGAGCATGCGTCCTTTGACGAAATAAATTCTTCTCTGCTTTTTCTGCTCAACAAAGCAGGTATACTACAATGAGTACCGTCCCCAACATACTCAAGAAAGTGATTTCTTTTCCCTTTCTTTTGCTCATAAAAGTTTATCAGATAGCTATATCCCCGCTCTTTCCTCCAACGTGCAGATTCTACCCGACCTGTTCGACCTACGCGTATCAAGCTATCTCAAAATATGGCCCTCTTAAGGGCGGCTACCTGGCAGTAAGAAGAATCTTGCGCTGCCATCCCAGAAATCCGGGAGGATATGACCCAGTACCATGAACGACTTAAACGATCCCACTACTTATCGAGACAAAAAAGAAACACGAAACATGATCCTGGCGGTCGTGCTGTCCACGCTCGTCATGGGCGTCGGGTTTACCCTCACCACGGTGCTTTTCCCGCCCAAGCAGGTGCAGACTTCGCCGGCGGGCACGCAGACGACGCAAACTTCCAGTACGCCGGGTGCGCCGGACTCGTCCGTGACGGCGGCAGCGCCGGTCGCAGGTGGGCAACCAACCAATATCCTTCCAGCAGTGCCGGCAAGTTCTGTTGCAGGTGGCGGTACGAGCGGCCAGACGGCTGCCGTGCCCGAAGCGATGCCCGTCAAAGAGGAAGTCTACACTGTAGAGACCAATCGAATTATCGCTCAGATTTCCAACGCTGGCGGCGATATTGTGTCGCTCAAACTGAAAGATCACAAAGACAAGAATGGCAACGTGGACATGCTCCTGCCCGGCGAAAAAGGTACGAGCGGTCTTTCCGTGGCCTTTGGAAAAGCCGACGCAGCGCCCATGAAGGAACTGATGAATGTCACCTGGCTGGACGACGCACATACCACCATCCAGTTTTCCAGGACGCTCTTTGCGAAGCCACAGGGACAAGACCAGGCTATTCCATTTACCTATAAGAAAATATATAACTTTAAGGACAACGAATACATGTTTGGGATGGCTATCAGCCTGGAAAACTCCCAGAATGCCGACCTGCCCTTAAATGCAAACGGTACAGCCTACACAATTCAAATTGGCCCACAAATTGGACCGGCGTTTAACCCCGCCAACCGCTACTCGGATTTTAGAAAATACATCTACGAAGTGAACGGCAAGAAAAAGAGCGAGAATCCTAAGGTAGGAGTCAAAGAGATTAACGATGCAGCGAGCTGGGCTTCCATCACCGGCAAATACTTTACTTTCATCGCGATTCCTTCTTCGCCCTTCCCACGCTTTGAGTATATGCAGGGCACCGATCCTGTGTTGCAACAGACCGACTGGATTTTCATGTCCAGGCCGGCAATTCAGAGTTCGCGGCAGACAGATACCTACTACTTCTATTTTGGCCCCAAAACTCCGGGCGAGCTTGCCAAATACGAATACGCCGACAAAAATCCCTACGGTTTGAGCTCGCTCAAGCTAGAAGATACCATCGAGCAATCGAACATGCTTGGATGGCTGGAAAACATCCTCAAGTTCCTGCTCGATATTTTCTACAAGATCATTCCAAATTACGGCGTCGCCATTATTCTGGTCACCATCCTCATCAAAGCGATCTTTTATCCGCTCACCAAGAAGGGCTCTTTCGCTACTGCCAGAATGCAGGAGCTTCAGCCGCAGATTCAGGAGCTGCAGGCCAAGTACAAGGGGAATCAGGAAAAGCTCAATCAGGAGATGGCGGAGCTCTATAAGCGGGAACACTACAACCCGATGTCCGGCTGTTTGCCCATGCTCATCCAGTTGCCGCTCTTCTTTGCCATGTACAACCTGTTTAGCAATCACTTCGAGCTGCGCGGTGCAAGTTTCATTCCTGGATGGATTTACGACTTGTCACAGCCGGAAAGCATTATAAGCTTTGGCGGCTTCAGGTTGCCTTTGCTTGGCTGGACCGCGCTGCGTGCCTTGCCCATTATCTATTTGGTGAGCCAGCTTCTGTACGGCAAATTCACCCAGCAGCCGCAATCCCAGCAGAATCAGCAGGCTGCGGCGCAGATGAAGCTGATGACCTTCGGCATGCCGATCATTTTCTTCTTCATTCTATACGATGTGCCATCTGGCTTACTTATTTACTGGATCGTGAATAACGTTATTACGATCATTCAACAGATGATCATCAACAACATGATGAAAAAACACAAGGCAGAGACCCTCGCAATGGCAGGGCCCGTATTGGTAGGTACGTCCGTTGAAGCCGACGTCAAAGCGAACAGTACAAAATCAAGTACTATAAAGACTTCAGCAGTTACCAAGGGAACAGGCGCATCCAGGCGGAGCAATTCCAAGGGGCAAAAGTCTGGAGGTTCACGGCAGGGAGAGGACTTTAGCGCGCGCGTCGTCAACTGGTTAGAGAAAAAGGCCGACAATACTCAAAAAGATGCAGGCAAGAAGGATAAGAAGACCAGCCGCAAGTCCGGTGACAAAAAAGAAAGCAAGCGTTGAAGGAGTTAGGTACATGATATACGAATTTGAAGGCAAGACCGAAAGGGAGGCTATCGAAGAGGCAGCCAACCAGTTGGGGCTGGAAACTGACGAATTTGATGTCGAAATAGTGGAAAATCAGGCGGGAAGTCTGTTCAAGAAAGGCAAGGTTCGAATTCGCGTGCACACCCGAGATTCGGAAGAGGCGCACGATCTTGCGAATGTGAGCGCGGGGAATTCCTATGAACCGGACCTGCAAAGCTCCGCGGACCGCACAGAAGAAGGTTGGGCGCAGGAGTCGCGCGAATCACAGGAGTCCAGAGAACCGCTCGTACCAAACGACGAATTTGAGCTCAAGATGATTGAATGGGTAAAGACCGTCGTGGAAAAGATGGGCTATCCTGCCAAGGTTTCGGTTCTTTTCAGGGAAGACAAAAAGATCGGTCTCAGAATTGAAACGGACAACACTGCAATGATCATCGGCAAGAAGGGCAAGAACATCGACGCTCTGCAGTTGCTGGCCAATGTTTATGCGGGCAAGCTCGGGAGAGAGGATATGAAGATCATTCTTGACTCCGAGAATTACCGTATTCGGCGGGAAGAATTGCTCGTAAGAATGGCGTATGAATCGGCCGAACAGGTCAGAAAGACAGGCCACTCCGTATTGCTCGAACCTATGAATCCTTTTGAGCGCAGGATTATCCATACGACGCTCAATGACATTGTCGATATTGAAACCAAGAGTGAAGGCGAAGGGCTCTATAAGCAAGTAAGGGTAATGTTCCGGGGCAGGAAGTAATACCTGCAGGGAATCTTGTGCAGGTACGGTGCGCGGGCGTGCCGGTATAGTGCGCGGGCGTGCCGGTATAGTGCGCGGCGAGCGTGATGGAGCACTGACTTGATACAGCTCGAACGCCAGTACCTGCATTGTGGCTGTAGCTGCCCTGAGCCTGTACTTGGATAGAATTTGGCACCATAAAAGGTTGCCTTGGCGTGCCATGACTCGTCGGTCAAATATCGTAAATCTATTATAGATAAAATAATATTTTATAATATAAAAATTTAGATATTTTTTAAGCGATTCTCTAACTTGACCGCCTCACGGTTTAGGGTCTAATATATTCCGAAATTTTATCAAGATGGTTTAGTTTGCCCCTGTCCTCAAGCATGCCTTTGTAAAGCATTGTGTATGCCTAGTTGACAGGACAGCATTTGCGAGTGGACTTGAGCCTGCAAAGGAGATTTTTCCATCATGGCTATCAAAACTTTCAGGGGTGGCGCACATCCACCCGAGAAGAAGGATCGCTCTGGCGGTCTTGCCATAGAAAGAATAGGCGACGTCAAGCGTGTATTCATCCCGGTCAACCAGCATTTTGGCGCTCCGATCAAGCCGATTGTAGCGGTTGGGGACGCGGTAAAGCGCGGTCAGAAGATCGCAGATGGCAACGGTATGATGACCGTACCACTTCACGCGTCTATTGCCGGTGTTGTCAAGAAAATCGAGCCAAGACTCTTGTGCAACAATCAGGAAGGGCCTTGTATCGTTATTGAGGCACAGGAAGGCGTCGCGGGCGACGAATTCATGGCGCCTCTGGATGCTTTTAGCTGCACCAAAGAAGAGGCGCTTGAGCGCATTAGGGCGGCGGGCATTATCGGCATGGGGGGCGCAGGCTTCCCGACGCACGTAAAGCTCGCTCCGTCCAAGCCGATTTCGCTCGTGATTGCAAACGGCGCGGAGTGCGAGCCGTATCTCACGATTGACGAGCGGACAATGATCGAGCGGCCCGAGGATGTGGTTGAAGGTCTTGCCATTACGATGAAGATTGTCGGCGCGCCCGAAGGCGTTATCGCTGTGGAACAGAATAAGGCACGGGCAGTTCCGCTTCTTGAAAAGGCGATTTCTGCAAGTCCGCGCACCCGGGATGGCATGAAGATGCGCGTCCAGGTGCTCAAGACAAAGTACCCGCAAGGCGGCGAAAAGATGCTTATTACGGCGCTCACAGGCAAGGAAGTACCATCTGGCGGCCTGCCCATGGACGTGGGCTGCGTGGTGGACAATGTGGGGACGCTGTGCGCCATTGTGGAGGCGTTCCGGGATGGCAAGCCACTTATAGAGCGCGGTTTGACGCTCTCTGGCGGAGCCTGCACAAAGCCTGCGAATGTCGTGGTGCCGGTTGGCACACTGGTATCGGATTTGGTCGCCGCAGGCGCGGCGCAGGTAAACGAGGACGGGTTGCGCAAAGTGGTGTTCGGCGGGCCGATGATGGGGGTGGCGGTGCCGAACTACGAGATTCCGGTGCAAAAGAACACGTCTGGGGTGCTTTTCATGGGGAAGGAGGAGGTGCGGCCCGCCGAGGAGGAGCCGTGCATCAGGTGCGGGCGCTGCATGCGCGCCTGCGGCTGCAGCCTCTCCCCTGCCCTGCTTGCCGTAGCCATTGAAACGAACAACTACAAGGAAGCCGAGAAAATCGGCCTCATGGATTGTATCGAATGTGGGTCCTGTTCCTTCGTATGCCCGGCACACCGTCAGCTTGTGCAGAAATTCAGGCTTGGCAAGCAGGTTCTGCGCACTATGAAGCAAAAAGAAAAGGAGGCGCAGAATGCCTGATAAGCCCGAGAAAAGACTTCATCTTTCATCGAGCCCTCATATTTACTCGCCAGTGAGCGTTTCCAGCCTCATGCTCTCCGTAGTCTTGGCCCTTATTCCGAGCACTATATACGGAATTTATCTTTACGGCATCTTTGCTCTGGCTTCTGTGCTCGTTTCTGTAGCCACTGCAGTCATTGGCGAATACCTCTTCCGCAAGATCATTAAGGCCAGCACCACCATCACCGATGGCTCTGCCATTGTCACTGGTATGCTGGTTGCGCTCATTGTGCCGCCCAAGACCCCACTCTGGATGGTCGCGCTCGGCTCGCTCTTTGCTATTATCGTTGTAAAAGAATTTTTTGGCGGTTTGGGCTCCAACCCCTTTAACCCCGCCCTCGCGGCCCGCGCCTTCTTGTTGATGAGCTTCCCCGCCGCGATGACCACCTGGACCATGCCCAAAGGCCTTGTCGTCCACGCCGACGCCTTGACCTCCGCCTCCAAGCTCGCCGACGCAACCGCGGCGGCCACGAGCCAAGTGGCCGATGCCGTGAGCACCGCGACGCCGCTCGGGCTACTGCATGGCCATTACACCATTGCACAGATCGCTCAGTACTATGGTGCAAGCAGTACCGGGGACTTCTACAAACAATTGTTCCTTGGCTTTAGGCCGGGTTCGATGGGAGAAAGCTCCATCCTGCTTATTCTGCTTGGCGGCCTATTGCTGCTCTCACTCGGGGTCATTCAGTGGATTATTCCCGTGAGCGTTATCGGCTCCACCTTCGTGTTTGCATGGATTCTTGGACTGGATCCCGTGTTTACGATCCTTACCGGAGGCGTGGTCTTTGCCGCCTTCTTTATGGCGACGGATTATGTTACGCGGCCGCTCACCCCGCTTGGCCAGGTGTTGTACGGAGTCGGCATAGGACTGATTATCGTAATAATTCGGGAATTCGGCGGTTACCCCGAGGGCGTAACCTACGCAATTCTCATAATGAACATCATCACGCCGTACCTCAATAAGCTAAAGACCAAAAAATATGGCTATGTTGCGCCTCCAAAGCCCGTCAAGGCAGTAAAGGGGGCATCGAAATGAAAAACAACATCATAAAACTTGGTCTGATTCTTGCGGCCTTTGCGGTTGTGGCGTGCGCGAGCCTGGCTGTGGTCTATCAAGTTACCGAGCCGGCGATTGCGTCGCAGGCGCAGGATGCGCTCAACAGTTCGCTCAAGGAACTTTTCCCCGAAGCTACATCGCACGAAGACATAAAGGGCGCCGTTAGTTCCAGCGACGAGACTGTCAAGATTGAGGAAGCGTACCTCGTAAAGAACGACCTTGCACCGCTTGGTGTCGCCATAAAGGCAACAACGGCGAGCTACAAAGGCCCGGCGACGGTGCTTATAGGTGTGAGGCTGGACAGAAGCATAACCGGTGTTCATATCCTCGAGATGTCCGATACGCCTGGATTGGGCGCCAATGCTGCAAGTTCTACCTACTATGTGGACAAGGCAAAGAAGATCACTTTCCCTGGTCAGTTTACCGGCAAGTACATAACCGATAAGTTCGAAGTAAAAACCGACGTTATTCCGATAACGGCAGCTACGGTCACATCCAAAGCGATTACAAAGGCTGTCAAAGTGGCGAGCGCCTCTGCGGGGGAGTACCTCCAGGCCATGGCTCTGGGGACCGCGGCGCCATCAGCAATCTCGGGCGCTTCTCAGGAGGCGGCTCAACCCGCTGCTGAAGCCACTTCCGGCGCCTCGGCCACAAGTTCGGGCAGCGCCACGACGCAGCCTGCAAAGCCTGCTGCTGAAACCACTTCGGGGGCATCTCAATGAGTGAAGAAGGAAAAGATACAAGAAGCTTTTGGCAAGTCTTTAAGGCAGGCCTTGTCTTTGAAAATCCTTTGTTGGTTTTGATGATTGGCCTTTGCTCTTCCTTGGCAGTCACATCGAATGTGTCCAATGGGATCGGCATGGGGCTGGCGATGACCTTCGTTCTGCTTTTCTCCGAGATCTTTATCTCGGCCTTCAGAAAGCTGATTCCGAACGGAGCGCGTCTTCCTATTTTTATCATCATCATTGCGGCATTTACCACGATTGTCGACCTCGTGATGAAAGCGTACTTCCCTGACCTTTCCAAGAGCATGGGCGTTTTTATTCCGCTCATCGTTGTAAACTGCATCATCATGGGGCGCGTCGAAGCGTATTCCTCCAAACAGAGGGTCGTTTCTTCAATTGCGGATGCTTTGGGCATGGGCCTTGGCTATACGTGGGTACTCATTGTCATCTCCGCAGTGCGGGAACTTCTTGGCAATGGGACGTTTGCCGGTATCCAAGTTATGCCCGTCTCGTACACACCGATTCTGTTCTTTATCCTGCCACCAGGCGGCTTCCTTGTGTTCGGTCTTTTGATTTCTGCAAACAACGCCATCAAGAGGTCGATAAATAAGCGTGAGACCTTGGCTGCCAAGCAGGTGTCCGATCAGCAGAAAGCAAAGGAGAATGCATAAATGGACCTGATGAAGATTTTTGTCCTGGCGCTGCTCGTCAACAACATCGTGCTTATGCGTTTTATCGCCCTGTGCTCATACATCGGTATGACGGGCGACATCGGTCAGTCCATCGGCATGGGCACTTCGGTTACCTTCGTGACGGTGCTTGCAACGGCGGTTACCTGGCCGATTTATCACTACATACTGATGCCGCTCAATTTGACCTTCCTCAAAATTCTGGTCTTTATCCTTGTAATCGCCTGCCTTGTGCAGCTTGTCGAGTTCTATCTCAAGAAGAATGTGCCTGGTCTGTACTCCGCGATGGGAATTTACCTGCCGCTCATTACGACAAACTGCGCCATTTTGGCAGTGACATTTGAAAGCATCGACTTCAACTATTCGTTTATTCAGTCGATTGTCTACGCCGTTGGCGTTTCACTGGGGTATTTGCTCGCCATGATTCTGCTTGCGGGTGTTCGGGATCGAATGAAGACGAGCCAGGTGCCCAAGTTCCTGCAGGGTACGCCGATACTCTTCGTTGCAACAAGCCTTATCGGCATAGCGTTTATGGGTTTTGCGGGGCTTATGAAATAGCTGAGAAATAGCTGATTAGACAGCTATTAGGTGGCTCAAAAAAATGAGCGAGGAAAGACGATGACAATTCTGATAACGATAGTATTTTCGGCGATACTTGCCTTTGTGCTGGGCGTGGCACTCGGATTCTTCCAGAAGGCGTTTGCTGTGGAGCGCGACCCGAAAATCGACGAAGTGAGGGCGGTTCTGCCTGGTGCCAATTGTGGGGCTTGTGGTTTTGCCGGTTGTGACGGCTATGCCGAAGCGGTTGTCTTGGGCAAGACCGCTACGACGAATTGTAAAGCCGGAGGCAGCTTTACCGCGGCGGCGGTCTCAAAAGTGATGGGCGTCAAAGCCTCGTCAGAAGACCTTGTGGCTGTGCTTCAGTGTCAGGGCAGCAAAGAGCTTGCTGCTGATAAGGGCGAGTACGTGGGGCTCAGAAATTGCCGGGCAGCGAAGATTGCCGTTGGGGGAGTAAAAAAGTGCGCCTGGGGTTGCCAAGGTTTTGGCGACTGTGTGGATGTCTGTAAGTTCAATGCGCTGTCTATGGGACCGGACGGTCTTCCGCATGTGGACTACAACGCCTGTACAGGTTGCGGCCTTTGTGCTCAGGAGTGCCCGCAGCAACTCTTTGCCATGGTTCCGCGGAATAGAAAGGGCTCTATCGTCCTTTGCTCGAACAGGAACGTGATCAAGCAAGCCGTTGGCAAAGCATGCAAAACAGGCTGTATCAAGTGCGACATCTGTGTAAAGTCCTGTCCAGAGCACTGCATCAAGATGGTAGATGGGATTCCTGTAACTGATTATGCTGCCTGCACTTCCTGCGGTGTTTGCGTGGAGAAGTGCCCGACGCATGCCTATAAGCTGCTGGAGAAGGACGTTCGGAGCACAAGGAAGCTGGTTGCCCAGAAGGTTGAAGCATAAGAAGCGATAGCCTTTGACTGCGCCTGTGCCGGCAACTTATGTCCAGCCCTGTCCAGTCTGGTGAGCTGCGCTCAATAATGTACGGAGCGCAGTCGAATCCCAATGCCTAACGTGAGCGCAAGGCCGGAAATTAGAGTGGCCGAAATCGCCCTGCCGGCGAGTAGGAACCGCTCGTCCCAACTTCGTTCTTTGAGCGAGTTGATTGTGACGCCCGCCCGTGAGCCAGAGCTGGCAGCATGGACAAAGGCGCCGTCGCCTATATAGATTCCGACGTGATCCGCCTTGGCTCTTTCTTTGGCTGGTGGGGATTTCTTCTGCGCAGGGAGCCTGACGAGCGCAGTGGGGATGAGCGCAAAAAGGAGCACAAACGAGGTTGCAAAAGCGCGCACGATTCTATTCATTGGCTATGCCTCATTATTTGCACCGTTCTTTTCATTGTTCTCGCCTCATTGTGTACACCGCTCCTCCCCTAAGTTGAATATCGGAGTAAGGGCCTGGTTTTCTTGACTAATTGCGGAAAGGACAATAAATTTCTTTCCAACATGATTCAAAGGATTTGAGCTTTTAAGATTTTGGGTTTTCAAGCTTGAAGCTGCCTTAAATCACTTCACGGAAGTTTTCCATAAAGGAAGTGGTCCCGCTGAGTTAACCGAATTGCGAGCGGGTAAGAAATCCCAGCTAAAGAGGGACAAAATGAATAAACCCCTTAGGCCTTTTACGTCAGAATCTGTATCGGAAGGACACCCAGACAAAGTTTGCGATCAAATCTCGGATGCGGTGCTCGATGCCTGCCTCAAAGACGACCCCGAAAGCCGCGTCGCCTGCGAGTGCTTCGCAACGACAGGCCTCGTGCTTATTGGCGGAGAGATAACAACCAGCACCTATGTCGACATTCAGAAAATCGCCCGGGATGTGGTGAGAGGGATAGGCTACAACAATGCAGCCTATGGCCTCGATTACGCCTCCATGGCCGTGCTCAACGCCATACACCCGCAGTCGCCGGACATCGCGCAAGGCGTGGATGGCCGCGGACTCAAGGAATTCCAGGGCAAACAGGGCGCGGGCGACCAGGGCATGATGTTCGGTTTTGCCTGCAACGAGACACCCGAATTGATGCCGGCGCCGATTCTCTTTGCCCACAAAATGATGCAGCGCGCAGCACAGGTGCGCAAATCCAAGGAAGTTTCCTGGATGCGCCCCGATGGAAAGTGTCAGGTTACCGTGGAATACGACGGCTACCGGCCGGTCCGCATCTCCACCGTGGTGCTCTCCCAGCAGCACGGCGAAAGGACGAGCCAGAACAGCCCCTTAACCTACGACGAAATCCGCGCCACGCTCATCGAAAAAGTTATCAAACCAGTACTCGAGCCCACCGGATTGCTCGATGCTGAAACAAAATACTACATCAACCCCACAGGCCGCTTCGTCATTGGCGGACCGGCCGGGGATTCTGGCCTCACCGGCCGCAAAATCATCGTAGACACGTACGGCGGCATGGGAAGGCATGGCGGCGGCTCGTTCTCCGGCAAAGACCCCACAAAGGTAGACCGCTCCGCATCGTACATGGCGCGCTACGCTGCCAAGAACGTCGTGGCAGCCGGGCTTGCGGACCGCTGCGAGATTGAGGTGGCCTATGCGATAGGCGTGCCGGAACCGGTGTCCATTATGGTAGACACCTTTGGAACGGCCAAAGCCGACGAACGCGCCATCGAAAAAGCTATTGAAACGGTCTTCGATTTTACGCCACACGGCATCATCGAGACGCTGCAGCTCAAAAGGCCAATCTATCAGAAGACCGCGGCGTATGGGCACTTTGGGCGCGACAGCTTTACCTGGGAACAGACAGACAAAGTTGAAGCGCTTAAGAACGCAATTCGTTAAAATATCATGAGATAGACACGCCGCGCAGTTTGACTGCCACAGGGCAGAGGCTGCGCGTCGCTATTGCCCGCTCCTTACTGCGGAGCATTGTAGTGCGCACCTCCGGCACAGAACCCGAGATTGAGCCGCCCGTCACGGGGAGGCGTTTCTGACCGTCGAAATAGTAGGCAAGACGAATTTCCGCGCCAAAGTCACCCGTAACTGGGTCGAGGCGGAAGTCCGAGAACATGACAGGCTCCAGGTACGGCTCGGCGCGCAGCTCTTCCAGGCCGTGGCGCCCGGGCGAGACCGAGAAGAGCCGGAAATTGCCTTTGCGTGGCTGACCAAGCCAATCGGCGTGGCGGATCGAGCCGACCATCGTCTTTAAAATCCCCTGTTCTATCACGAGCGTGCGCTCAAGCGGGAAACCATCGGCATCGAAGGCCGAGGAGCCGGGGAGGCCGGGCAGGAAGGCTTCCGCCCACAGGTCGAGCGGCTCCGCGACTGTCTCGGCATCGTCCGTTTTCTGAACGTTTGCGCCGAGTTGGAACGTGGAGGTTTTGCTATAGGCCGCGGAGGTTGTGGCACCTGAAAAAAACCAGCCGAAGAGCTCCTCGGCTTCCTTGTCGCGCAAGATGACGGGGATATTCCGAAGCGCGGCCGGAGAAAGCTCATGCAGAGGCACCGCATGGGCGCGATCCTGAACTTCCTCAAGACGTGTCGTTATTGCGGAGGAGAGGCGCTCGACATCGGGCTCGGAAAACTCTATGTCGTCAAAAAGCTCAACGGGCCCCTGATCGGCTTGAGCCTCAAGCACGAATTCCGAATAGCCGCGCCAGGTTTGTGCCGAAAAGTTTGCCCCTTGGGAGTTGAGAAAGCTCTTGCGCTCGCGTGTAAGGAAAAGTTCAAGCGAGTTGATGCGTGCGCCGGCTCCCGGCCGCTCCGATTTCTGTTCAGATTCCCGCTCTGGCGCGTAGAGCGCGTCCTGGAGCTTTGCGACGCTTGCTAGGGCAGGTAGATTCTCAAAGCCCGAAGAGGGCAGGGCAACTTTTGGCTCGGCGTACCTTGGCAGTGCAAACCAGGGGTTTTTGGACTTGGAGGCAGCGAAGGCCGCGAGGCGCAGTTTGTCGGCAATCTCGTCGGCGCTGCTCCCATCCTGAATTGAGACCACGGCCTCGCCGCGGAATTTCTTGCCTTCTTCTTCGGAATCGACATACACGGCGAGCGAATACTCGGTGGTATTTACGGACCGGGCCTGTTCCATCGCGTCGTGCACAAAGTAGCGCTCCTCGCGCTCGGTGACGGTCTCGATAAGGCGCCAATCGGCGATTTTGACGGCGTCGGCATGTTTGTCCGCAGAGGCAGCGCCGCCTTGTGAAGTTGCAGCTGAAGTTGCGGCTCCCAAAGACCCAACACCAGAGTTGAAGGTCTCATTGTTAAAGGCCGTGATGGCGGCCAGGATTTTTTCGTTCAGATTTTGCATGGTCATAACCTCATTTATGCTAATCTCATTCTCGTTTTGACATAGGGACCGCCCGAGGAAACCTTGACATATTCCTTGTGGCCCTTGCCACAGTAGCCCGACCCTGACAACTCAAAGTCGCCTGAGACCATACTGATAGCCGCAAGGACGTCGGGGACATAGCCCGAACACACAATCGGACTCGCCACGCGGCCGGAGAACTTTCCGTCCACAATCTCCCGCCCTACAAGGCAGAACAGCTGGATGCCCCAGTTGCGCGGGTCCTCCATGCCGGAATTGAGGTGCGAAAGTTGCCAGCCATACTTCACCGAGGCGAGCATCTCGTTATAGCTCGAGCTGCCCGGCGCAAAATAGGTGTTCGTCATGCGCGCATACGCCTTGTGAGAGAAGGCCTGGCGGCGTCCGTTGCCGGTGAGCGGAAGGCCAAGCGCCAGCGCGGAAAGCTCGTCGGAAATACCGCTTTTCAATATGCCATGGTCAATTATCAGCGTTCTTGTTGCGCGCGTGCCCTCGTCGTCAAAGAGAAACGAGCCCGTCTGGTCCACGCCCGCCGCGCCGTCGTACATGGTGACGAGGTCGGAACCGACGCGCTTGCCCAAGTACTCAACAGCCTTGGCGCGCCCCTTAAAGAACATGTCCGTCTCCACGCCGTGCCCAAACGCCTCGTGTGCGAGCGTGCCAGCCATATCGGGGTCCAGAATGACCTCGTATTCGCCGGGCTCGATTCTCTGCGCGTCGAGAAGGTCGGCAAGTTCCTCGGCAAGGGCGTCTGACTGTGCCGCAAGATCGTCCAGGATTTCCAGACCCTTTCTGCCCGATGTCGAGCGGTAGGAGGTTTTGAGGCTTGCACCCTTGCGGGCGTAACCGAAAAGATAGGCCTGTGCCCAGCCAAAACTTTGGAAAAGCTGTCGGTGCGGCGAGACAAAAATGCGCGACACATCGACAAAATCGAATCTCGACATGGCGGAGACAACTACCTTGCCGTCAGTCAGCCTAGTCCTAAGGTCGGTGAGCTTTGCAAGGACCGATTCAGGCTCCGCGGTCATGGGATCGAACTCAAGCATGCCGTGGAATTCCTCGATCAAGGGCTCGTCGGGAATGGTAGGGTAGGTGATGGCCACCACCTCGCCTTTGTCGCCTTCTGCACCAGTGCCTTCTGTGCCGTTGCCTTCTAATAGGAGGCAAATTCTTTCTTTTACAAAGCGGGCGCAGGACGAGGCGTCGTCCCCGGGCAGGGAAGATGTGGCGTATTCGACAACCTTGCCCGCCTTTTGGGCACGAAAGACAAAGCCGCGCTGCACAAAGGCAGGTTCGTACGTGCGCGTTTCTCCGGGTTGTGCTGCGAACGAGATTCCGCGATCGTCCGTGCCAAGGACGCTGACGTAATCAAAAGACGGCGCAAGCAGACCGACCGCATCGACCAGTTTTTGCTTTTGAGCCACAAGATACGCGCTGTGAGGTCTTTCTGTCATTTTTGGCTTCCTTTATCGTTTTGTCTATTGGAAAGCATATCGCTACCGTACTGTGTATCGATATTGGACAGTGTATCAGTGGAAGAGGTTTCGGTCACGCCCAGATTTGTCTGGTCTATGCCGGCTATTCGGCCCGAGCTGCTCCCACCGCCCGAGCCGCCCGAGCCAACAATGCCGCCGGAGCCAGTGAGCATTGCTGCGACAAGGTCCATCGACTGCCGCGGACCAAGCACAAACAGGATGTCGTCCGGCAAAATCATGCTTGTGCCGCGGGGCGCAATGATCTTTCCGTTTCGCACAATGGAAGAAATGAGCACGTCGTCGGGCAGATCAAGGTCGCGGATACGCTTATTGGCGGCAGGGGAATTGGCGTCTATCTGCATTTCGAACATATCGATATTCGTCTTGCGTACGCTGTTCAGTTCGAGCGTGTGCGGCGAGCGCGGTTTTAGCGGGACGGTCAGCCTAAGCGCCTTGGCAATTGGAGCCATCGTTGTGCCCTGAACGACGCAGGATATCAATACGGCAAAAAAGATGATGTTGAAGATAGTTCCATCCGGATCGAGCCCGTATGCGGCGGGGTAGGTGGCAAGAACGATCGGCACGGCGCCTTTTATACCTCCCCAGGCGATAAAGAGCTTCTCCCGGAATGTGTACCTGAAAGGTGAGACGCACAAGAATACGACAGCCGGCCTTACAACAAAGATGAGAAGAGCCGCAATGCTGAGGCCTTCTTTCCATACGTGAGCAAAGTTGTGCGGGAATGCGAGAAGCCCAAGCATGAGAAAGAGGGCGATATTGGAGAAACTCGCAATACCGTCCAGAAAATTGCTTACACCCCGCTTGCCAACAAAATCGGTGTTGCCGAGCCAATACCCCATAAAGAACACCGCTATAATCCCGTTTGCCCCGATAAGGTCAGCGCCACCGTAGGCGAGGAGAATCACACCTATAATGAGGACATGATAATAGCCGCGATCTTCGGATTCGAGCTTATCAAAAAGGATGGCGGCCAGTTTGCTTACCACGAAGCCTATGCCCAGGCCGCCCAAGAACTGCCAGGCAAGCGAACCGATAAGCGGTACTACTTGAATTTTTCCACCCGAGCTTTGCCCCTGCGACACAAGGTCAACAAAAGCAATGGTAAGCAGGATGGCGGCAGGGTCGTTTGAGGCGGACTCGACCTCCAGCGTGGAGGCAACGCGGTCGGCAAGAGGGTTGCCTCGAGTAATCATCATCACGGCTGCCGCGTCTGTGGAAGAGATTATCGAGGCGATCATGAAGCAGGTTGCAAGTGATTGTTTTGTAAGTAAATGAATAATGAGGCCCAAGAAAACGGCAGTGAGGGCGACACCGAGCGTTGCAAGGGTTAAAGCCGGCCCAGCAACGGTTTTGAGCGAAGCGCGCTGAGTTTTGAAGCCGCCCACAAAAAGAATGAAGATGAGCAGGATATCCGCGATGCGCTTGGTGAGCGCTGCATCGTCAAAGTAGATTAGATTGAGCACATCGCTGCCCACGAGAAGGCCAATGCCGATAAATGCGATGAGTACCGGCATGCCCAGCTTAGCGCTTATCTTGGTTGAGAAGACAGCAGCGATCAACAGGCTTGCAAAGAGCAGCAGCACTTCTGCACTTCTCCTTCTGAGAATTATACATGCATCATATCATAGAGGAAGGCACTAAACTGACTAGAAGAAACGTTTACCTAAGATGCTCGATTGAGCAAAGATGAGCCGAGTCTGGAGAACAAAAAGGCCGCCCGCAGCAGAAGTAATTGGTACTCCTGCTGCCTGAGCGACCACGTAGTCTTTTGAACTAACTCTTTGTTCTACAAAGTCTTGTATGTAGGCCTTTGTTTAGAACGCGTAGTTCTTTGCATTTTCCTTCGTGAAGTCCGTCGGCGGGCCCATGATGACAGTCTTGCCATCGGGTTTTACTGAGATCTTGCCGACATTCGCAATCTCCTGCCCATCATAAGGCTTCTTACCGTTGAGCATGTTGTTGGCGAGAACGACCGTCAGGTAGCCGAGTTTTGCCGGATCCCACAGGGTGACGACGCGGAGAGAACCATCTTCAAGATAGGGTCTTGAGTCCGTGGGAAGCGCGGTCCCTACCACAGCGATTTTGTTCTTGAGGCCTTTCTCCTGTACGGCCTGTGCAGCGCCGATTGGGGTGGGCGTGGAAACGCCGATGATGCCCTTGAGGTTAGGATAGGCTTTGATCAAGTCCAGCGTCTTCTGGTACGCAACCTGCTGCTTCTCGTCGGTTGGGATCTTGTCGGTGACGAGGCGGAGCTTAGGATACTTGGTCTTGGCATAGGCAAGACCAGCATCGATCCAGCCATTCAGGTTAGCAGCAGAAAGGCCACCAGTCAAAATGGCATAGTCGCCGCTATCGCCCATTTCTTTGACGAGAAGATCCCAAATGTGCTGCCCATAGACCACGTCGTCGATCTGGTGTACAGAGAGATCCACAACGCTCTTGTCTGCAGGAGTATCCCAGTCCAGGACGAGAATCCCTGCGGCCTTGGCTCTTTTGAGTACAGGGGTCAGAGCAGCGGGATCGTTTGGAGCCACACAGATGGCATCGACACCTTTGGAGATGTAGTCTTCCAACATACGAACCTGTTCAGCAGCGTCTGCCGTGGTTGGACCAGTATAAATGACATTGATGCCAAGATCCTGTCCAGCCTTCTTTGCGCCAGTTTCTGACGCATTGAAATACGGAATGCCTACAAGTTTTGGCATTACAACGATCGTTGGCTTTTTGGCCTGGGCAAACGCAACACCCGTCGTTACCAAAAGCACCATAAGGACGGCCACGAATTTTTGAGTTCTGTTCATCCTTACCTCCTCTTAAAAATATTCACCCGGGCATAAGCCCAGGAGAGTTTCTACTTTGAGCTAGCCTTTCTACCCGAGCTGATGTAGTTGATGGTCAGAACCAAGATCAATATGGCTCCCATAACTACCGTAGTGATAAAGCGGTTGATACCAAATATGTTAAGCCCGCTCGAAATCACCTGTATGATCATGACAGCGAGCACTGTTCCTACCACCTTACCATAGCCACCGGCAATGTCCGTCCCACCAAGCACTGCTGCAGAGATACTTTGCAGCATATACGAGGAACCGTAGGACTCCTTGGCGGAATTATAACGGGAGGACATCAAAACTCCCGCAATTGCGCACAGAATACCAGATATAATATACACAATTCTTAAGGTTTTTTTTACATTTATCCCCGAGTACTCTGTAACTGTCGGACTGCAGCCAATCATATAAGTCTTGAAACCAAAAGGACTTCTTTCCAGAAGAAAGTACGATGCAACGACAACGGCCACAAAGACAATCATTGGGAATGGGATTCCAAGCACTGAGGCATTTCCAAACCACAAGAAGGCGTCCGGGAAGCCTGATATGGCGCCACCCTTTGTGATGTTGAGACATACACCTTCAAAAAGCGTACTAGTCCCGAGCGTTGCAAGCATCGGTGCAATACCGATATCTGCCACAATGACCCCATTAAGGGCACCGCAGAGAAATCCAATCAATACAAAAGTTGCAAGCCCGGCTACTATAGTAATCGTTGGCCCCATGCCTGCTGCAGTCATAGTCGACAGCACGACCCCGCCAACAATAGAGGCTAAAGCCGCGGTAAAGGTGATAGAAAGATTCATTCCGCCAGACACAATTACAAGCATCATCGCCAGAGCGAAGATTCCAAGTTCCGGCAACTGAAATGCCATAGATTGCAGATTCCGCCAGGTTAAAAACGTCTGTGGCGAAAGAACGCACATAAGAACAAAAATGCCAATAAAGATAAAGAACAGCACAGATTCCTTACTCTGGAAGCGTGCCTGTGGTTTTTTTCCGGTGTTCTTTTTCACACTATCCTCCCTACCTTGAGCCAAGTTACGCTTCTTCTATATCGACTTTGGTGTTGTGGCTCTCCCAGTACTTCTTCTGAGTCACATCGAAGCTGATGGAAGCAATGAGCACAATACCAACAACGATTTTTTGCCAGAATGTCGGAATGTGCATGAGGATCAAGCCATTGTTGATTACCGCAAAGAGAGCAACACCAATGAGCGTACCGATTACTGAGCCATAACCACCGAGGGTACTTGCTCCGCCAAGCACAACAGCTGAAATTACCTGCATCTCAAACCCATTAAAGGCATTGGGGTCTACTTGCCTCATGATGGAGGTGTGGACAGCTCCTGCAAGACCCACCACAAAGCCCTCGTAGGCGTAGAGAAAAACAGTGATGTTGTCCACGCTGTAACCAACCCGCTCTGCAGATACCCTGTTGCCGCCGATTGCATAGATTCCACGGCCAACAAGGGTATGCCGCAATATGAACCAGCTCAAAACAGCCACGAACACCAGAAACACAAGTTGGACAGGCAGACCGATCATTTCGTCGCCCTGTTGATAGAAAGAACCAAGCGTCGTTCTTCCAAAATCGATGAAATTCTTCGGAAGACCCGTGATCCAGTTGCCATTCGTGTAATACAGAGAAATGCCGCTTATGATGCTCATCATGCCAAGCGTAGCCACAATAGGGGGAATTTTGAGTTTTGCAATCAAGAGACCGTTAATAAGCCCCAAAAATGCACCAGAAAGGCAGCCGACCACAAAGGCAAGGAGAATATTGTCGGAGCCTTTCATAAGGAAATTGCCGACAATAATCGTGATTGCGGCGACCATTGACCCAACCGACACATCGATACCGCCGGTAAGTATGACAGGCAACATGCCAATCGCCATTATAGCGAGCACGACATTGCCCTTCAGAATGTCAAAAAGGTTCTCTATGCTAAAGAAACTCGGTGCCGCCACCGTAACAATAATGCACACAGCCAAAAGAATTAGGAAAATGCCGAATTCCCGGCTTTGTTTCAGTCTCTGTGGTACTTTCATCGTAAAGGACTCCTCATCTTTCCCCTCAAGGTTTTCCTCTCGAATTAGATTAAACTACGCTGAATCAGGCCTTGACCGGCTGTTTTCCGCCAAGAATGGCCTTATTCATAATCTCTTCCTGGGTTGCGTTTTCGCCGTTGAATTCTCCCACGATCCTTCCACGCCGCATAACTAGGATTCTGTCTGCAATCGCAAGAATTTCGGGCAACTCGGACGAAACCAGGATGATGCTGATGCCACTCTCCGCAAGATCCCGCAAAAGCTTATGGATTTCGGTTTTTGCACCAACATCGATGCCGTTGGTGGGTTCATCGACAAGCAGCACTTTGGGATTGGAAGCAAGCCACTTGGCCAGTACGACGCGCTGCTGATTGCCTCCTGACAGCTTTGATGCAAGCATGTCGGGATAGGGCGGCTTAATGTTGAGTTCCTGAATCCATTTGGTCACGAGCTCACTCTGACGATTTCGATCCACCAGGCCAGACCGTGTGGCAAGCTTATCTACGACCGTGACAGAGATGTTCTCAGCCATGGTCTTGCGGAGCACCAGGCCTTCACTCAGCCGATTCTCTGGCATATAGGCAATACCGTGCCGCACAGCATCCTCTGCCGACCTAACGGTGATCTTATTGCCTTCCAGGTAGAGCTGGCCGGAATCCTGTGGGTTGATGCCATAAATGGCTTTGAGCACTTCTGTACGCCCTGCACCAACAAGCCCCGTGATACCCAGGATCTCTCCTTTGTACAGGTGAAAAGAGACATCTTTAAAGTTCCCTGACTTGTTAAAGTCTTTTAGTTCCAAGACTTTTCCGGCACCGCGGCAATCCCTCTTGGGATAAATCGTGTACTCGATTTTTCTGCCAACCATAAGAGAAATAAGGATGTCGTTATCGAGCTCATCTCCATTGAACGTGCCCAAGTATTTTCCATCGCGGAGTACAGTGAACCGGTCCGAAATAGCCATCAGTTCATCGAGTTTGTGGCTGACAAAAAGAATGGAAATGCCGCTGTCCCGCAAGTTACGCATTATCGCAAAGAGCTGCTCGACTTCGCTTTTGGACAGGGCAGAAGTCGGCTCGTCCATGATGAGCAGCTTCGCATCGAAGGTGAGGGCGCGTGCGATGGCCACAAGTTGTTGCTTGGCGACTGAAAGCGAGCCCAGTGGAGCATCCAGGTCCAACTCGACCCCCAGGCGTTCCAGCGCAGATTTTGCAGAAGACCTGATCTTCTTCCAGCTTAAGAACTTAGTACCCTTCTCGATATCTGTCGTTATTGCAATATTCTCTGCGACGCTCTCGTTCGGGAAGAGCGAGAAATCCTGGTAAATGACGACGATACCCTTTTTGAGCGCGACAAGGGGGGTTAACTGGTTGCACTTCTTACCTTCAATGACGATTTCTGCTCCGGGGTCGGGTTGATAGACGCCCGAGAGTATCTTTATGAGTGTGGACTTACCCGCACCATTCTCGCCAATGAGGGCATGTATCTCCCCGCGCTGAACCTCTAAGTCTATGTCTTGTAGAGCTTTAACACCTGGGAATGTCTTGCTGACATGATGAATCTGCAAGAACGCGTTTGGATTCATGTATATCGCTCCTGCCAAAAGTGAGGATATAATCAGTTTTTCTGAAAAATTATTAACCGGTTTTTTCAAACCGTAAATGCACAAAGTGAGGCGATTTGATATACAATCTGCGTTATGGGGTTTAACTCGTTTTTTAAGTACGTCACGTCCAGCTCCAGGGACTTGGCGTGGGGCATCTATTGTATCGATGCCGGTGGTGTAGAGATAAAACCGGGTGAACCTTATCCGTATCAGGCAAATCTTCATCCTCCCCAGTATTCCGGGCTTTGGGAGAAGGGCAGGACTTTGAGCGAATTCCAGCTTGTCTATATAGCAAAAGGAGAAGGTAACTTTAGGAATCAGCGGGAGGAGGTTGGGCTTCAAGCAGGAAGCCTCATGGTACTGCTTCCTGGGCACTGGCACTGGTATAGACCAAAGATTGAAACAGGCTGGGTGGAATACTGGGTAGGTTTTGATGGGGATTATCCGCAGTTCTTACGTGCACATGGTTTTTTCGGTGACGAAGCCCACGTTATAGACGCCGGGGTGCACGAGAGCATCGTAGCACTCTACAACCGCATTCTGGATGCAGTTTCCAGCGAGACGCCCGGCTATCAGCAGGTTGCGTCTTCGATCATTCCTCAGATTTATGCCGAGGCCCTTGCCTATTCACAACAGCAGGAACTCGAGCCACGCAAGAAAGAACTGTTTGAAAAAGTGTTATCGATTTTTCAGGCACACATCTACAGTAGTTTGGATATGGAATCTCTGGCCAGGGATCTTAATTTGAACTACGCGACGTTCCGTGAGGACTTCAAGGATTACACCGGTCTTTCACCCTATCAGTATTTTCTGGAGATGAAAATCAATAAGGCAAAGGAAATGCTCTCGGATGGAGTACTTTCTGTAAAAGAAGTGTCGTATAAGTTGGCTTTTCAGAGTCCTTACTATTTTTCAAGACTCTTTAAGAAGAAAACTGGCGTGGCGCCCTCACAGTGGAATGGCATTGAAATTGCTGAGGACTAGAAGTTTGCCGGTGTTGCGTGTTGCTTCTTGACCGTTTGGCGAACCTACCGTATCGTTCAAATCATGAAGTACGGAATTTATTATGCTTATTGGGAACAGGAATGGTCGGCGGACTACAAGCACTACATCGAAAAAGTGGCAAAACTGGGCTTCGATATACTCGAAATTGCCGCCACGCCGATTCCGGGCTATTCGGATAAGGACATGGCCGAGCTCAAGGCGTGCGCAGCGGCAAACGGCATTATGCTGACGGCGGGGCACGGCCCCAACGCTTCGCAGAACCTGGCCTCGGCCGATCCTGCGGTGCGCGCTCACGCCAAGGCCTTCTTTATCGACTTACTGAAGCGGCTCGAAAAAATGGACATACACACGATAGGCGGTGCGCTTTACTCGTATTGGCCAGTCGATTACACCAAACCGATCGACAAAAAGGGCGACTGGGCCCGCAGCGTGGAAAGCGTGCGTGAAGTAGGCAGAGTGGCTCAGGATTGCGGCGTTGCCTATTGCCTCGAAGTGCTCAACCGTTTTGAAGGCTACCTGCTCAACACGGCTGAGGAGGCCGTGGAGTTCGTAAAGCAGGTGGACATCCCAAGTGTGAAAGTGATGCTCGACACTTTCCACATGAATATCGAGGAAGACAGCATCGGCGGGGCAATCCGCACGGCAGGCCCACTTCTCGGGCATTTCCATACAGGAGAATGCAATAGGCGCGTTCCGGGTCAAGGCAGAACGCCGTGGCGCGAAATCCGCGATGCCCTGCACGACATTGGTTACGACGGCACGGTGGTGATGGAGCCCTTTGTGCGGATGGGCGGCACCGTCGGCTCGGACATTAAAATATGGCGGGACATGAGCCACGGCGCTACGGAAGCCGAACTGGACCGTGACGCTCACAATTCAGTAAATTTTTTAAGGTACGTGTTGGAGTAGCCAACTGAAAGTGACCCGTTCGGTAAGGAGTGAAGTCATGAAAAAGACAGATTGGCCAATGCTGGTGGTCGGCGTCGTCATGTTCGTCGGCGGAATTCTCGCCCTTGCCAACCCGGGCGGAACTTTTGCCGCACTTGAGGTTATGCTCGGTATCGTCGCGTTTTTTGAGGGTATTATTCTTATATTAAATTATTATAAGATAAAGAAATATACTGGATTTAAGGCGAAGCTTGGTTCGTGGTTTGGGGTCGTGCTTGTGGTACTCGGTCTTCTTTTGGTTCTGTGGCCGAATGGCATGGCAACGATATTTACTTATTTTATAGCGATTTGGTTTATCGTCGACGCCATCAAAGACCTTTCTTTGTCTTGGCCTTTGCGAGTTCATTTCAGCCGCAGTTTGTACATTACAACGCTCGTTTTGAACATCCTCGTCATTGTGGGAGGGCTCGTGCTCTTGTTCAATCCAGGGCTGATGCAGGCCACTATGGGTGTGATCATCGGCATTTCCCTGTTTCTGTCGGGCGCATGGTGTGCTCTTTTTGCGGTAAATTCGAAGATAGAGAGTTGAGGCAAAGGAGGAGAATTACTTGCTCAAACTCTTCTGTCTAGGTCAAGTTCTTCTGTATAAAGATTTCTTAATGGCCACATTTACTAAATAACTATCCTTTACAATTCGTGCCGCTTGTGCTTATCATCGGAAAATCAGCCAAATTAAAGGAGGTCTCTATGATCAAGCTGATCGGCGTTGCAATTGTAATCCTTGGTTTTGCTCTAAAAATGGATAACATTGCAACCATCCTTGTGGCAGGGTTCGTGACCGGCCTTGTGAGCGGCATGGATGTGGTCAAGATTCTGCAAACCATCGGCAGTAGCTTTGTTGCCAACCGCAGCATGGCGATTTTTATTGTCATAATGCTGGTTACGGGAACTCTGGAGCGAAATGGGCTACGAGAAATGGCAGCAAGACTCATCGCAAAAATCAGAAACGCAACAGCAGGCATAGTAATTGCTGCCTACGGTGTGCTTCGCCTGATCCTTGCGGCGTTTAACGTGAGTTTGGGTGGAACAGCCGGCTTTGTTCGCCCTGTTGTCATGCCTATGGCGATTGGCGCAGTCGAAGCAAAACATGGACACGCAGATGAAAAACATGTCGAAGAGCTAAAAGGCATGAGCGCGGGGATGGAAAACGTCACATGGTTCTTCGGCCAGGTGCTATTCATCGGCGGCAGCGGTGCCCTTCTTGTTCAGTCTACTCTGAAGAATCTGGGGTACGAGACCGATTTGGCTGAACTCGCGAAGATAGAGATTCCTGTAGCGGTTTTTGCGCTTATCGTCGCGGCGGTCATCTACATTTTGAAAGATAGACGGCTCGAGAAGACGCTCTACACTCAAAAGAATGGCAAATAAGGAGTAACATCATGGAGTTCTTTTTGGATCCGAAAGTAACAACCAGCGCAAAGTTGCTCGAAGTTCTCTATATGCTAATGGGCCTTATTGCCGCCTATAATGGCATTAAAACGCTCTTCGAAAAAGAGCACAAGGCAAAAACCGGTACAGCAGTATTCTGGATTTCTCTGGCTGTGATCCTGATTTTTGGGCGCTGGCTCCCCAGTTTGATAAGTGGCATTCTAGTCGTAGTAATGGCCATTCCGGCAGTGTTTAAGCAAGTCAAGGTTGGGCCCGGGGAAGCACCCAGTAAGGAATATACAAAGGCTCAAGCGGACAAGATCGGTTACAAGATATTTATACCTACGGTGATGATGGGAGTTATGGCTATCGTTTTTGCCCTCTTTACCAAGATCAGCCCTCTGGTGGGCGTAGGCGTAGGCGTCATCATTGCGGTAATCCTACTTATGCTCTTTTCCAAAGAGAATAAGCCGACAACGTTTCTCAATGACTCAAAGCGTATGCTGGATGTCGTCGGGCCGCTTTCCATGTTGCCCATGCTGCTTGCTTCTCTTGGTGCCATCTTTACAACAGCGGGAGTCGGTACTGTCATTTCCGGCCTGGTAAGCGCAATTATTCCAAACGGCAACATAACGGTTGGCATAATCGTCTACGCGGTGTCTATGGCGCTTTTTACAATAATCATGGGCAATGCCTTTGCAGCCATTACGGTAATCACCGTTGGTATCGGCGCGCCGTTCGCGATCGCGCTTGGCGCAAATCCGGCAATCATCGGAATGCTGGGCCTAACCTGTGGTTATTGTGGTACACTCTGCACACCAATGGCTGCCAACTTTAACATCGTGCCTGTGGCGGTTCTCGATATGAAAGGCAAGTACAATGTCATAAAGAACCAGCTGCTTGTTGCGGTGATCATGCTTGTCTTCCAGATTGGTTATATGTTGA
>Ga0208825_1000379_pt1 | contig 44573 bp, 33 predicted proteins | sample AD_UKC113_MetaG_FD_184450 | JGI IMG/M metagenome (GOLD analysis project Ga0208825, IMG submission 184450) | Active sludge microbial communities of municipal wastewater-treating anaerobic digesters from Hong Kong - AD_UKC113_MetaG (SPAdes)... | ecosystem: Engineered > Bioreactor > Anaerobic >... | reverse complement strand
ATCCTCATTCGACGTTAGGAAATGTAAGTCCAATTGATTTTGAAACTCAACTAAAGTATAAAAATGCCGCTTGATGACTCTAAACATATTTCTCTAAAATCTGTCTTGCTTTTCCGGGGGCAGTACAGGTATCTACTTGTATGTGGATCTACACTTCTAAAAAGTCCAATTCTCGCATCATAATATCTTGCGCCAAAATAATCCAATCCTGTTTCACCATCTCGCTCTTTGCCGGTAAATTTATACTTGTCATTTGCACTGCCATAGTTGCCGCAACGCGTTTCCATCTGTACTCCCCACGCATCATAATCATTGTAACCCACCATAATACCAGCCTGGTCTACTGTTACTCGTATGCTCCCTAAATGATCCTTTACGTAATAGTACCGCTTTAATCCCTTAATTACTATCTGGAATGTATATACATTTCCACCCCAACCTTTGCAATCATAATATTTGACTGCAACTGTATAGGTTCTGGGGGTACTGTATGTCCATGTAGGATATGGGCTTGTTGTGCTAACATCGAGGGTGAACGTTCCGTTATAATCAAAATCCCATTCCCATCTCGGAGTTGTATAGTACGGCAAATCCCCCTTGCCGTGACTCGAAGCTCCCGTAAACGTTATGACACATCCGTGTTCTAACGTTCCACTATAATATGCTCCAATCGTTGTGGGATAATACAAACACCCTATTGCCTGCTGTACGCCAGGCATTATACAACACAAAAATAAAATAATATGTCGATACTTCTTCAAGTAATTCGAGCTTTCAACTGTAATCTGTTCTCTATAATCTATTTTCTGTCTCATCGCTCTGCCCCCTTCTCTTTTTCTATCCTTTCCATCATCTCTTTTGCAGGAGCCTGTACATCCCTCTGTGCTCTTACAAGTTTTCTCAATATTGTCTTTGCTTCTTCCGTATTCCCTAACTCTTTCAAACAACGGGCTTTATTTAACATTGCGTTTGTATCAGTCGAATCCATTGTAAGGACGCTCTCAAATTCCGCAAGAGCTTCCTTACTCTCCTGCAACAACATCCCTTTCGATAAATGCGCCTGTTTTAACCTGCTTAATTGCTCAAGATACATATTCGAATGATGCGATACTTCCCCTCTGGCAAGCGATGCTGAATCATAGGCTATTACCTTATTATATGCTTCTATCGCCGTCTGTTTATCAAAATTTTGCATACTCAAATCCGCTATATCCATCCATGCACGCGATGACCACGGATCTTGCGAATACGTCTGTGCAAAAGTCCTCAGTTTCTCCATCGCATTCTCTAACATTGTCGTATCATTATTCTTCTGTCCTTGCCGAACATCAACGATGATTAAAGCATATTCCGCTTTCATCACTCGTGGAGACCGTGCTTCCCCTTGTTTGATTTGCTCTTCATACTCCTTTCGCGCTCGCTCAAATTGATTCGTGTTCATATACATCGAGCCTAACATTCGATGCGCTCGAGCTGCTTCTTCACTGTTTGGCGGATATTTCTTCAATAACGATTGACAAAACTTGATCGCTTCTTCGGACTTCCCCATGATGCAGTAGTAATCTACTACTCTCGATTCTGCAAAATTTGCATATTTCGACTTTGGATATTTTGTTATCAAGGTTTTCGATTCTTCAAGCGCCTGTCCAATGTTCCCCTGCCTCCCATAATATCGAACCAGTCCATAATGTACCATCGGATCCTTATCTCCCATCACTCTGCGAGGGCTTGTAAAGTAAGAACGAACAGAATCTACATACGCAGGATCTTTTGTCTCTTCCATTCCTTGTAGATAGTAAAATTTTGCTTTCTCCGCCCCTTCGCCAGTCGGCTCTGCTTTGATATATTCCTTCAAATATTCTTGTGCTTTTGAATATTCTCCTTGCTTAAATTTAGCTCTTCCCAACCAATACATTGCCGAATTTGATTCAGGGAAATTTAAATATTGCTTACGTATCGAGAGATATTCTTCTTCAGCTTTTTTATAATCTCCTTTATCGTACGCAATTTGTGCAATTCTATGTTGCGCCTTTGCTCCTACTCGGTCTCCAAAACGATTGCGAGCTATTCGACGCAATTGCATTGTATCATTTTGAGCTTTGAATAGCACAAGCGTATCTGCCGGGCTTAGTGTCTGTGCTTGCATCATTATCGGCAAACTGACAAGACAGAGTATGAAACTCATTTTTATTTTTTTCATATTCATCCCATCTATCGGTTTCTTTGATTTGTCAATTGCATCTTGCTTACTCAATACTGTTTTCATGGCTCTATCCTCCCAATCATTTGTCCACCTGCATTTATGTTCCAGAACTTCAATGCTCCTGTTGTGGTATTATATACCGCTTCCGTCTGTCCATCTATACCGAGGACATACGTTTCATCCATCAGAATTGAACCGTTGCTTGCTTGTTCCTGCTTGCGTAAACGATTTCCATTTGCGTCGTACCAATATCGGACAATATTACCGTTGGATTTGGTAATTTGCTCAGGCAGGTTTTGTGTATTATAAAGTATGATGCTTAATCCACGATATGAATCGCTCGTCATATTTCCATTGGAATCATAAGTATAGGTATAGGTTTGTTTCCGATTGTTAACCTGATTAAAAACAGAAGTTAATCTATTTGTATTCACTTGATATGTATAACTTAGATTATCTAATCTAATGCCTGAATAGCTCAACCGATTTAACGAGAGAATATTGCCATTCGGGTCGTAGGATATTGCAGGTAAATCGTAAGCATTACTCTGAAGCCATGCATTTGTGTAATAACCAAAATCAGCCTTCGTTAGACGATTTGCACCATCGTAACTGTATGTCCAACCGCACAACTGCGTACCATTGAATTTGACATTCTGAATTGCATACATTAACCAGCTGATATTACCGTTGAATTGAGGCGTTGTATTTTGATATTGTGGCGCACCGATATGATAATCAATATTATTATATCCGATAACCTCGCCGAATTTATCTGCCGGCAATCCAGAATCGAATCCATCCCTGCCAGGGTCCTGCGGTTGTCCATTATTATCAACACCTCCAAGATTCTGGTGGTTAATCATGGTCAGCCATCCGCGCTCGTTGTATGTATAATCCACTCCCTGAGCATTGCCCAACTGCAGTCGCTTAACACTACCATCGGCATTGTATGTATATATGGCTTCGAGAACTCGAGATGTTCCATTGGCATTTTGATCCGAATAAACCTTTGATAATCTTCCAGCCAAATCATACTCGTAAAAGAACGATATGTTATTCGAACTATTGTCCAGATCATAATAATTCTTCTGAGTAATATTACCTTGCAAGTCATATTTATATTGGATCTTTTTCCCAATCGGTGTGCCTGCAGTTTTTTGAATAATCCATTCTACGTTTCCAAAATTATCGTAAGAATAATACATTTCTTCACAAATACTCCCCAGTTGATAAGTATAAGAATAGGAGAGCTGTCCTCTTAAGTTTCGTTGACCTGAAGCTATAGAATTAGTACTGGGGGTATCATAAAAGAATTTCTTCGTTACAATTGTGCCAGAGGTAGGGAAGGAGGGATTATTTGCATTCGCTTGTGTAAAATTACCCGTGGAATTAGATTCGTATTCTCCATTTTCAGTTATTCGGTTAAATGAATCATACTTGTTATAAATAAATTCGCAACCAGTATTGCATGTTATAGTATAAGGATAGACACCACTGCCTCCACTGACAGTGCTGGTATAAGTATAGCTGCCCTTTGGTAGCACTATTGAAAGAGATGCTGCCGTAGATGAATTTACTGTAACTCTGCACACTTCAACCCCATTGCTTAATATTATAAGATTACCTACTGGTGAGCCTGAAATAAGATAGGCTCGTAGTAAAGAAAGATTTACTTTGCCAGGTAAAGTCAAAATAAACGAACCTTCTGGCGAATTTGTCGGCTCTTTCACCCCTGAAATTGATATGTTGTTCACTGTTCCCGTATGACCTGCATCTTTAATCAATCTCAGATTACCAACTTTATCATATAAGTATTGTACGGTACCAGCATCGGGTGTGGTCTTCTGAACTAACTGGCTTTTAGGATTATAAACATAAGCTGATGCAAGAAGATCACCTCTTGGAGGAATTGATTTTACTATTCTTCCAAGAATATCATACTTGAAGGCCGTTGTTAATCTTAATGCCGTTGAATCAGCGATAGTTTTTATATGATTTCCAGACTTGTCGGTAAAGATAGTTTCTTTAATGCCATTTTCATCGGTCTTTGTCACATAAAACAATTCATTTATTCGATCACTACCATAAGTATATAGTATATTTTTACCACCCTTTTTAAAAGTTAACCCTGGAAAAGCTGCAAGTTTCAACCTATTTAATGGGTCTCGATAAAATTCATTTTCAGCATATGGATAATTACTGACGTTAAATAAACCAATATTCAGATAATATCCAATATCATTGTTTAAATAATTGGGATCGAAACCTAATGTTGTATTTGCCATAAAATATGGTTTATAAACCCTAACAATTCGTCCTAATGCTTCATACTCTTTTGGGGTAATAATCTTACCTTCAGAAACTAAAATCTGACTTTGAAGCATTCTATTTAATCCATCATAGAAATTTTTAGAATTTATATATACACCAGGTTTCAACCATGTTTGAGTCAATACATAATTAGGGTCGAGTTGATTATATGAAAGGTTTCCACTACGAGAATAATAATACAAATAGTTAGAAAACATATTTTCAGAATACAAATCCTGTATAGATTGTATTCTTCCGAATGAATCATATTTTATTGAAAGAGCTCTTCCATTAGGATCAGAAAATATATTTTCCTTACTCCATAGGGAATCATAAGCATGTGATTGCGCTATCGCCCTAACCGGATAACACCTAAAATCATCATATTCTGTATCTGCTTGATAAGAATTAAGGCTAACGAAGCCACTTGGAACTGGCTCCGAAAGTGAATAATCAATGAAACGTTGCCCATCGATAAATACTTCAATTTTTGTTCCATCCACAGAAATAGATAAGTGGCGCCACACGTTGGGTACTAAGCCTGTAAACACAGAAAATAGATTTGAGCCCTCATGATATAGATTGATCTCGCCATTTTCCCTATAATAAATAAGGTAACCTGAATTAAAAATATTGTTCGATGTACTTCCAAAATGCACCCCTGCCCAATTAGCTATATTACTATAATCATTAACTATGCGCAAAGCAATATCAAACTTGAAATTTTGGACTTCAGCATTGTGATTACCCAAGTAAGCTGTATTAGTCGATTTTAATATTCCATGATTAATTGTCCACATTCCAGATTTAGACCAAATCATTGGATCACTATCATCAATGCTTCCATCATCAAAGTTATCTGCCCATACTTTTTCATTTGAGGTATTGAAGAACTCAGCAATTTTAAGACTTTTATTATGTCCATAGTAATATTGAGATCGTATTCCATTCGCATCCTCTGTCTCAATAATATTCCCTACTGCATCACGGTTAATAATTGATTGCACAATTTGCCAGTCCTTGATGCCAGGACCGATCCAAACTTGTTGTTGCTTAGGTAGATCATTTTCATATATAGTTCTCCATCCTGCTTCCATCTTTTCAGAAGATAATGATACTTCCTCTGTGGAAAGATTTTCTATGTAAGCAGAATTAATCTTATCTTCATAAATTTGATTTAACATATGTTTTTGTTCAGCTCCCATTGATGCATATTCCTGATAAGCATATATCACCTCTCGAACTGAACCACGTTTGTTCTCTTCCCCATTGTCCACATCTGTTTTTCTTATTAAACGACACAATTCACCATTTGATTCCGAATAATCTATAGCTGTTCTGCTTACAACGCCATATTTGATAGTATCAATCATTATAGGTTTGCAATAATACATATACATCTTGTTAGTAGGAGTACCCCAACGCTCAAAGAGGCTTTCATTATATATCTTTGACGACATAATCTCATTATTTGCGTCATCAAGATATCGTATCTGATAAGATAGTCCTGATAAATTTTGTTCAACTCCACTCGGATTTAGGCAATCATTATAATCCAATAATTGTGCACGAGAAAGTTTATTATAATAATATGTAACTATTTTCCCGTTACTTTCAGGTAATGATACAATGACTTTATTGTATTTGGCAGATATCATATCCTCATCAAATGTACCATTTTCATATTGCATAGTTGTTATGTATTCATGCCCATTTTGGTCCCGCAATATCTTTTTTATTACGGGAAAATCATACGGATAATTTTTAAATATATCAGAAAAGTTCTGATCAAATCCTTGTTTAAAAGCACTACATAAACCATCAACATGATTAGAGTTAACGCTATAAACTGCAGCAAGAAAATTACTACCCGGTTGGATACATGCTCCTTTTCCGTAACCATTACCTATCGAATAAGTTAATAATTCTTCTTTTGTCCACTGCTGATCTTTAAATTGAAATTTAAACAATCCATATCCGAACATTGAAGGTGGTGTAGAATTCCCCCTCACAAAAGAGGCAAAAATCGAATTATTGTTTACCAAGGGTTGCGCCAATTCATATTGACTCCAATCTCCGTCAATATATTCAGGAAAACCATTCAGCTTTATCTGCACAGGTTTTTCCTGAAATCTTGATATGTATAACTGCTGATCGAAGTTGAACGCAATTAAGTCTCCTCGGAAAGCACATTGGGTTACAGGTAAGTTTCCAACGTGCGTATCAGTCAGATTATATTGGATCCAAGTGTTATCCAGGGGAAAGTCTGGTACTTTCTTGTAAAATATTGCTAGATCTGGTGGTATATTCTCGTCATATTGGCGTTTTACACAAAAATAATTACCAAATGTTGTCATTGGATGAACAGCCATATAATGCTCACTTGATCTACTCCAATTTTGGCCATTCCAACTATACACACTACTACCACGGCAAGGGTATGTTTTTTGCCCAAGCTGTAAACGCCGAATGTAATCTTGTTCCTTAACGCCATAATATAAAAGAACAATATAGTCTTCGCCAACGAATGGTTTAAAACAGTTGTCGCTATAGATATTACCATTTATATCTTCATTTTGTATTTCATAGCTTTGCCAGTTTATGCCATTCCAACACCATACTTTATGGAGGGAATTAATAACGAAAAATCGATTGCCACACGCAGCAAATCTCGGGTCATCTTTTTCTCTCCAAGGGCTTAGATCATCGTCAGGATAGGAATTTCGCATTCCATAATCACCCAATTCTTGAAAATTCCAATCTCCAATTTCATTGTCCCACCATATTACATATTGCCGAACTTCGAAACATGATTTCGAACCATTATTATAATGTGCTTCTACAACGAAAAAATCGTTTCCCATGCCTAGCAATATTATATCATCCGGATACTTGGTAACAGTACCTCCTATATCATATTGAATTGTTATTTTAGACAATCTGAATCCATGCCTACAGTGCCAAGAATCGCCGACTCGTTTTAATATTGAAAGATTATTACCCTCAATAGACCTGGCAAGTACATAATCACCACGAACCCATACTTTACTATATGTATTTATCATTGGAAATTCTGGATCTGTTTTCCAGCCGTTTGGTCCAAATCTATAGCAATTTAATTGCGTTCCAGTAATATTCCGATTTTGTAATAAAAAGAAATCTTTGCCAGACATACCCAAGACATTTATCGAATACGCATATGACGCAAATTGTTGTTGCAATGATGAATTGTTAAGATTTTGGCAAAGAAATGTTGTGTCTAACTTTACATTAGTCAGTTGTTGTGTCGTATATTGATATTCAACTTCACCTCCAGTAGATATGATCTGTTTTTTTAACGCACCATGATTGGGACCATCTTCTACTCCTCCTACTTTGTAGTATTCAAATACATCCCCGGGTAACGCTTCACCCAGTGCATTTTTCGTCGTAAGTGAAGTAAGGAATCGTTTTACTGTTGCTGCGTCATAAACACCAGCGTCGGTATATCCAAATTCAATTCGATTAATAAGCTCTCCTTTTTGATTAAACCTTTCAACTCGATTTAATTGCTGTGTCTGATATTGTTGTTGAATATTGATTCCATAAAAATATGTGTATTCTTCTGATGCTGTTGGACCAATAATAAATTTTACACTGTTACCTACACGATCAATTATTTTATACATATATGACTCACGCGTATACGGTTTTGTAGAACGCAATTTCCCAGTATTTGGATCGGTATAGTTAGCCCTCAAAGAATCCTTTACCTGTTGATAAAGAATTGTTGTATGGTTGCCAAAAATATCTTCTATATCCGATAGATCCCATCTATGAGGTGCATATGAAGCTGATTCGTAGCAAGTCGACGGTGGATTACTAACAAGATTTCCCCATGCTAATTTAAATTGTGTAGCGTTGGTCGGCTCATAATCTAGAACAAATTTAGGATCTTCACGCTCTGCGATATAATTATAGTTACCATATCTGTATTTAGTCCCATCCTCGCGAATTATTTCCCAACCCAATACTCTTGCTGGAATGTGTGATTCATCGACAATTCGTTTTATTTTCCAAAATTTATAGTCCTTCAATATAAATTCGTTATCTCTTAGATAGATTAATTCTGTAGATGCTTCTGGACCTTGGTAAAAATACCGGTCATCTGTAGGATCAACTGTCTCATTAATTTCCCCAACGATCGACCCAACTTTCAACTCCCACCCAATTCCTACCCAACCAGACTGCTGTTTCCAATTAGGAGCTGAAATAAGATGATGAACATTGCTACTATATGCCAATTCAACATCTAACCCACCTATTTGAGCAATTGGTAGTGAAAAACCAACATCTCCTGTAAATAAATTTTCACCACCAAAATTACGTTCACATTCTAATCCAACTTTAACACTCTTATATTTACCTTTATAAGAATCACCTACAACTCCTAATGTTTGACCATATGCATTAGATATAATGATAATTAAAAACAAGATAGACCGAGCTATTATTTTCATGATATAACTCCCATTAAATTTATTAAATTAATTAATTTGATTTTCAGCTATAGTAAATTCTTATATAGGCAATATGACAAACTAAAAAATGTATGTAATAGAGAGAAACTTTCTCTCTTATTTAGAGGTTGGTAAAGCCCCACTGCTTATTTTCTCTCCTCTAGCCTTTATAGAGCCTCTCTGAAACCATATTGAGTCAGTCAAGCCTTCTAGTTATTTATGCTCAATGGAATAATTCTGTTACAGTCTCCTTTGTGAAAATTTAGCTTGAAAAAATTGTATCATTATTTTATTCCTTTGTCGAGTACTTTTTACGCAAAAATCCTATACTTCGACTCATTCCAATTTTTGCAATAGAAGCATTGAGGTGTGTTTCTAAAGGAAATATCTCTTGAGTTCCGGCGATAATATAACCTGTTGATTCGATATGCAATTCGTGCACCTCGGCAACCGATTTCCTGACGGTGGCTGAGGTGAGCGATAGTCTGTATCGAAGCCACCGCCATGATAGACTACCCCGTCAACCTTCGGTTGACACCCCTTCTGAGAAGGGGAATTATTCCCCTCTTGAAGAGGGGGGGGTAATTGTTGTTCTTTTCTATTGAAAAATATATGCGCCAAATTGTACTATCTGCGTGAAATAAATAATTTCACTTTATTCTGTCAATTCCCATTTCCCTTTTTGTTTACGCCAAAAATAATTTACTTCGTTCTCGGTAATCTTTAGAATTTTTAAGCCATCGATTGTATCATTTTCGTGCAAGAAGTAAACGCTTCCATTATAGCCTTCGAGCATCGCTGTTTTTTTATTTTTATCCAATACTATGCCGGTCAATCGGAACGGCGGCGGCACATTGATAGGGGAAGCAATAGCGGGTTTCCTCACTCTACTCGTTGACTCCGCTTTTACTGAAGAACTAAATTTGAAAGGATCACGTACGTCATCAATATAGAGATAACTTGATTTCTTAAAATCTTTCTCAACATCGAAAGTGGTCGCAATCGTTCCTTCGTCATCATCTTTTTGACTCAAAGCAGTGATAATCTGATATCCGATAGCTCCCCACACAATGAGCAGAACGACAGCAAGGAAGTATGTAATTTTCTTATTTGCTCTCATTTTGCTGATTCTTTCGATAGTACATACGCTTTCCCTTCTAAAGTTGCTTCTAGTACTTGGGAATGGGAGTTTTGAAGAACGATATCTATTTGCGTGATCTTAACAGGAATTCCCCCTGTCTCGAGTTTATTGATAAACTGACCTATGTGATGGTAGGTACCGTTCATTTCTAATTTAAAACTGTGCTCAACAATCTGTCCAAGGCGCTTTGCTTCGAGAGGCGTCAATGAACGCAGTAGGATATTCGATTTCTCTGCGCAAGTATTGATATGTTTTACAATGCCAATCTGATTCTGCTCGTATCCTGTTTCTCCCTGCGTCAATTGAGCTGTAAGCATGCGTTTTCTGGCAATCAAGTCCATTTTTTTGTTCATCAGTTCTTCGGGGGTAAGGACGGTTTTCCTTCGCTCCATAAGGGCATCATGATTTTTTAGCGTTGCACTCCAACGATTAACGACTTCTGTTGCAAATACATAGATGCAGCAAATTATCACGATAATCGTGAGGTACCGATATTTTTTCGTTTCTTTCATTCTATTGAACGGTAAGATACCTGAATTTCAAAAGTGATGAATTTCTTTCCTGAAGGAATAGGCACAAGACTTTCAGCCGGCAATTGATTGCCAGAGCGAATGAGCTTTACATCGAATTTTTTCTCATATAATGAGCGTAGTAATTCTGTAACTTTTTCAGTATTCTCGGCATATCCACAAAGTGAAAACGCCGACGAGCCATTTGTATTCTCTCCACCTTTTAATCTATAGAGCCATGAGCCTTCAGGAATAGCCGCTGCAATATCGTGAAGGAATTTTGCATATTGAGAAGATTTAACCAACGCTCCTTTCCCTTGTAACTGCTGTTTAAGTTCTTGTACTTGTTTCTCGAGTAATTGTACTTCAGCATAAGAACTGCCATTCTGCAATAACTGTTCTTCCATTCCTTCCATTTTAGAGGTAATGATATAATCTGTCACATATTGCAAAAGCAAGGCGAGTAAAACTATCGAGCCCAATAAAATTGTTACTCTCTGGAAAACCGACTTCATTAAAGAAGTTTCTAATTGTTCTCTCTCTGAATCGGGCAAAAGTGATTTTTCATTCGCTGATGATGAAAACCCTCGGATTGCCAAACCCACAGCAAGCGCATACTCTGGAGTGCATCCCAACGGATTCAGAACTCGATATGATTGTGTTTGAACGACATCGCCTGTTAAAATGACCTCAACATCATCTTCGTTTGGAAGTATATTTGATAATTCATCCGAAATGTTACTATTTTCAGGAGCGTCTTGTACGGACAGAGATATCCTTTTCCCATTTTGTATTTTCATTATAATGAATTGATGTTCCTGGACATAAACAAAAATCGTTTTCTCTAATTTTACATTTAGTGCATTTTTTTCAACTTCCAAAGCATAGAGTGCATCCGATATTCCTACATCCATGAAAAGGATCTTCAATCCAGCTTTCTCTAGTGCAATTGTATAATTTTCGATTTGTTCTTGTCGCACAAAACAAATTTCTGTTCGGTATCCTTGATCCGTTTCTTCTAATATTTTATAGACATAAACTATTTTCGCCGATGAATTTGTATACTTTAAGAGTTTCTCTTGGTTCTCCATGATCCATTCATCGAAATCCTGGGTACCAGGTGGGATATTCACTTCAACTATTTTTATTCCTAGCGATTGAATGCTTGTAACAGCGTAGGGAGTAGTGATACCTCGTTGAGCAAGGGCTACTTTAATTGCCTCTCCTTTTTCAGACCAGGAAGAATTTTCATTGAAATTAACTGTAAAAGAGTTTAGCGCTTTATACGTTGATGCATTCTTTTTTGAATATTTTATAGATTGCTGAACTTCGACAATCCGAGCGCGATGTTCATCGAAATTTATTCCCAGAATTTTCTTTACACCGGCAATTTTCTTGACGTCGATTTGTTGCAGTGGATTCTTCATCAACCAGATTATTTCTGTGTAGGTAAGCTCACATTCTGAAACTCTTCACCAAATGAAATATGAGGAGTTATGTAAATTAACAATTCAGTTTTGTTAGTACTCTTATTGGTGGAAGAGAAGAGATACCCTAATAAAGGAATCGAGCCGAGAATGGGCACTTGTGTTTTCGATACATTCTCTACTTCTTGAATCAATCCACCGACGACAATTGTTTCGCCTTCCCGAACAACCAATGTTGAAGAAAGAGCTCGTCGATTGATCGTTGGCGGAATTCCATTACTTGGTGTTCCAATCGGGGTCTTAAAATCTGGCTTCAACTCGACAGTTATTTGTCCATCAGAACCTACGTAGGGTGTAATTTCCAATTTGGTATCAGCTTCGACTGTTGTAAATTGTTCGCTCGTTTGAGGTAAATAGCCCTGCCCAACATTATATAGAGAGGTGGTTGTCAAAAGCTTGAAATAGAAAGTTGTACCAACACTCAATGTTGCAGGATGCCCATTGAGAGTCGCAAGCAATGGTCGAGATTGAATATTTGCGACGCCGCGTTGCTCCATGGCTTTTAATTGTACAAAGAAATTATTGGGGAGCTTACCGATGTTTACTGCGCCAACGTTTTGTAAAGCATTATTAAGTTGATTTGCAGAAAACATCATATCAACATTCGGGACAACCATATCTGTTCTTGAAAAAGAAACCGTAGAATCGCCTGAACTTAGATACCCTGCCTTCACCCCTAAATCAAGAGCTTTTGTTCTATCAAAATCTACAACAATCGCTTCGATCAATACCTGTGCGACTGGTTTATCTATTTGTTGAATAAATTCTTCTGCTTCAGAGATAACATCGTTTGGTGCAATGATGACAATTCCATTATGTTCGTTCATTACTTTAATTGTTGCTTGAGAAGAAATTGATTGAGGTACACTTTCTATAATTTTATCTGCTCTAAGGTACTTCAGCTTTATAAGCTTTGTAGCCATCAAAGCTTTATTCGTCTTCTCGCCAATAAAATAGATTCCTTCTGATTCACGATATCCATAATTCGTATTTCTCAAAATGATATCAAGAGCCTTATCAAGATTAACGTTTGTTGCCCTTGCTGTAACGGTGCCTGTAACTGTATTATAGAACACCACATCCGTATTCAACTGACGGATCATATCCGCAATGACTCGCTCCAGTGGCGCATTGGTAACATCTAACGTAACAACTGAATCTTTAACGCTAATCCAGTATGGACCAGCTTTTTGTCCTTGAGGTGCTTGTTGTTGACCAACAAAATAATCCAGACGACTAACGATGTAAATTCCATTTTTCTTCTGAACGGCAAAACCATTATTATTCAATAACTGCGTAAAGCCTATATCGAAATCTACGTCCTTCAAATTTCCACTCAATGACCCTGTAGTTCCGCTCAGGATGAGAATATTTTTCCCGGACTTCTTCTGTATTTCTGTAATAACAGATTCTAGATCATCATTTTTAAGCCAGACGGATAAAAGGCCATTTTCATAATAAACCATTGGTACTTTTGGTGGAGGAGGGACGGGCTTTGGAAGTGGAAGAGGGGGCAATACTTTGAAGATTCCACCTTCGATTTCGAGTCTTAAATTGTTTTGCTCACAAATAAATTTAATAGCTTCATAGACTTGCACTTGATTAAGCGATATCGTTACTCTTTTATTAATGCTGTTATCTACAAAGATGTTCAACTTATGCTGGAGCGCTAATCCTCGAAAAATATCTCTTATATCTGTATCTCGAAAACTTAGTGTGGTACTATCTTTTGCGCCCTGCGGTAATTCGATTTCTTTTTTTATTTCGGGACCTTTTCCTTCCTTTGACATACTTTCAGATTCTATCATTGTTGTATCAACCGGTGTAGGTACGATAAGTGAAGAATCGGCATTTTGCATTTCAGTAGACTCACTTGAAACATCGGTAGGTATCGACTGTTCGGTACCCTTTCCCATTAATTGACTTTGGATTGTTTTATCCTGAACCTGTTGAGGGAACGGCTGTCTTTGAGGCATTTTACGAAATCTCTGTTGCAGGGTATCGGCTTGCTGGCAAAATAGATTTATGGAATTTGTAATAATGAAAGTGATTAAGAATATTATTTTAATTTTCATATAAACCTCCTTGAAATGGCAAACTTTCTTCAAATTTCATTAAAATCAGTAATTGATTTTATTTGAAAAACATCTCCTCTCTTATTGAGTGGTCTCTCTTACTACTTCCGTTAAAGAAGTTTCCCCACGTTCAGCTTTTAACAGTGCAGATTGCCTCAAAGTGAGCATACCTTCCTTCTTTGCAATAGTGCGCACCTCAGTCGCAGTTACATTTTTCCCAATATGCTCCAGTAATCCTTCCTCTAGAAGCAGAACTTCATAAGCAGCGGTACGACCTCTATATCCCAGATGATTACATTCAGGGCAACCGGCTGGTTCGTAATATACTACATTATCTTTAATATTTTTGGCGCCAATTTCCTGAATAATATCTTGAGATGGCTTTACCGGCATTTTGCATTTGTTACACAATCGCCGTAAGAGTCTTTGCGCAAGGATCATCTTTAAAGAAGACGCTACTAAAAATGGTTCGACTCCCATATCCACAAGACGCGTTACTGCAGAAGGAGCATCGTTTGTATGTAAAGTAGAAAGCACAAGATGTCCGGTTAATGCCGATCGTATTGCAATTTCGGCAGTTTCACCATCTCTGATTTCTCCAACCATAATAACATTTGGATCCTGTCGTAAAATTGCTCGTAATGCTGTTGCAAAGGTTACGCCGATATCGGATCGTACCTGAGTTTGATTGATCCCTGGTAAATTATATTCAACGGGATCCTCGATGGTTGTGATATTGATTTCTGGACTACTAATATAATTGAGCGCTGCGTAGAGCGTTGTAGTTTTTCCGCTTCCAGTTGGACCTGTTACAAGCACCATACCATACGGCAGGTGCAACACTCGTTTGAATTTATTCAAATCATTTTCTTCGAATCCTAATTTCGATAAATCAAGTTGAAGTTGAGATTTATCGAGAATCCTAAGTACCACCTTTTCACCGAAATCGGTTGGTAGTGTTGATACACGTATATCGATGACACGATTTTTTTGTTTTACTCTTATACGGCCGTCCTGAGGCCTTCTCTTTTCCGCAATATCTAAATCTGCCATAATTTTCAAACGAGAAATAATAGGCTTTGCTTTATTTACCGATAGCTGATGTATTTCATGCAAGACTCCATCCAGACGATATCGAATCCGCAGTTGTTTTTCATAAGGCTCGACATGAATATCGCTTGCTCCCATATCGATTGCATCAGTAATAATTCTATTCACTAACGATACTACTGAGCCATCCGATGAAAATTCTACTTTCTTTTCCTCTTCCTTTAATGAAACAAATTCGGAATTTAGTTCTTCGGGTTCCGATTTTATTGTTTCAAAATTCGAGAAACCATAGTGCTGCTTTATAGCTTCAACCAGAACATCCTGTGGAAAAATCTCTACCACTATTTTTTTGCCCAATACAAAGGAAAGTTCATTCAAGATTTTTCTGTCGTAGTTTTCAACCATTGCAATGTGGATGGCTCCATCATCTTTTGAAAGCGGCAATACACACAAATCCACAGCCATTTGCTTTGGAATGAGCTTCAATACCTCTTGATCAATTTTTAAAGATGCGCTATTAGACATAGATTTACAATTTCTTTTACATTGTTCTGAAATAATAAGATAAAGAAAGAAGTAATTGAGAAAAAAGCTCCAAAAGGAATTTTAAGTTCCAAATTGTCACCGCTATCGTCGATATCTATTTTTTTATTTTTCATGATGACACCAAAGAGAGAGCCTATAATTGCAGAAATCCAAAGTGAAATCAGAAAATTTGTGTATCCGAGGAAAAGTCCAATAATTCCTGCTAACTTTACATCGCCGCTGCCCATTGTTTGTTTTTTGAAAGATGCATTTCCAACGATCATCACCGCCAATAGAGTAGCAAATGCACTCAATGAGGAAATGAGTGAAGTAACAACTACATCTTTCCCTTGAACAGCTTTCAAGAATATTCCAATCATTAGCCCGGCAAGAAGAATAATGTTAGGGATGCTCAAAAAATTCCAATCGATAACGGCAATTGTAAATGATATCAAGAAAAAAAACAACAACTCAAATGTTATCCACGTGATTCCATATTTTAAAAAAATGGTAACTGTAATTCCTGCTGCAATAAGTTCGGTAAGTGGATATAAAAAACTAATCCTTTGTTTACACCCTCGGCATCTACCGTTGGAAATAACATAACTAATAACGGGAATTAATTCATACCATTGTAATTTTTTATGACAGCGTGGGCAGAACGAGCTAAGCATTATTGATATTTTCCGTGGTATTCGATAAGTGCAACTGGTAAGAAAACTACCTAAGGAGAGTCCTAACAAGGATAATATAAAAATATATTCTGGCATGATTTGTCAATCTGGGACTTCCTCTTTTATAGCTCCTGTTTCATCGGCAACCCATACATTGTATACACCGTTATTATTGAAATCTACCGTCGAAATAGCTCGTGCAACAAAACTTTTTTCATCAGCAGAAGTAATTTCGATTTTATATCGTGCTTGACCTCCCTCTGATATAAGTTTCGACTGCTCGAAGCCGATTTCGGCAAGTGAGTTCGAATATCGATCGTTCTCGAATTTATAACTTTGCTCTAGCGTTATTACCTGTTTGAGCATGAGTTTTGCCTCGGTTGTTTTTGCCTTTGTAACAATTGGAAGAAGTTTCGGCATCGCCAGAAGAACCAAAACACCGATGATGACAAGTACAACCATCAGCTCGGTTAAAGAAAATCCAGATGAAGAATAATAAAAGTTAATATTTCTTTTCTTCATGGAAAAACCTCCTTTACTATTGCACTTTGAATTACCTTCTACCTATTATACAATTATTACAAATATTTCTCAAGTATGGAAAAAATCGTGTAATATGTAATAGCTCATTAAGAATGGCAGGTATTATGTCCAATAAAAATGTTGGGTATAGTAAATTAGATGTACTAGGGGAAGAATGGACTATAGAAATGAAGAAGTAGAGAAAAGGAACTAAAATGGGCATTGATACGTGCCATCGCTCTGCTCAGCCACTGTCGGTAGATTGGTTGCCGAGGTCCCGTAAGGCGTATCGAGGCAACAGTCTTTGCAAATTTCTAATGTATAAACTGGGAAATAATAAAATTGAGAAAGGCTAAATAGTCCAATAATTCTGCAACGTCCCTTAAGATTCCAATAATAAAAATTCAAGGAAAGAGTTGAATTACAAGAATCTATATTTTATTCTTGGATTAGCGCTATATTGAAGAAAAAGGGAGAACATCAATTGTTTTCTAAGTTGATTTTATTTGGCAGAAAAATAATCCTTAAGAAACAGGAGGGATTTGCACTACCTTCTGTACTTTATATGATTACTATTCTCTCTCTTCTTATTCTTTCCATAGTGATGCTTAAATATTTCTATCAACAGAATGCGTTGTTGAGCGTTGCTCAAGTCAAATCAGATTATGCGGCGATTGACGGAGTCAATCGAGCTATTGTGGAATTGAATTCCCATGCAATATCGCCTCAATTTGGAATGGAGATTGCGAGAGAGTATGATTTTGGACAAAATGGAAAAGCTGTTGTTAAAATCCAACATTGGGGATTGTACTACGCAATATTCTCAGAAGGTTGGGTCGGTCGTGTAAGAACTCAACGGCATGCTGTTATTGCGAATATGCCAACGAGTCAATTTGAAAATGCACTTTACTTTGCAAATACCGAACATCAGCTTGTAATGACCGGGTCTGCTCAAATAAAAGGAAATGTTATTACGGGAATAAGCGGAGTTACTACTGGAACTATTGCTAATTTCCCTGCGCCTCTAAAGAAGCCAATTGAAGGAAACATCAAAAGAGAAATTTCGCCGTCGTTGTCGCTTGGGGGATGGAAACAGCAAGTCGAATATTTCGCAAAGATTCAGAAAGGTGAGGCACAAATATCATCGAGCTGGGGAAACAGCAAGTATGTTGGTTCATCCTTTATCCTTGATAATAATTCTGTTACAGATGAGTTGAATTCCATTGTTGTAAATGGAAATCTTGTTATCAATAATTATGTCAAGAGACGACCCAAGCCATTGTATATTTTATGCAATAGAGTAATCTTCGAGCAAGGCGCTGAACTCAAGGGACTTGTTGCAATATTGTCGCGGGAGGAAATAGTCGTTCCTCATAATGTCTCGATACAATCTGCAATTCTTTTCAGTAGTACATTAGTTCAAGTTGACAGCAATTGTACTTTCAGCGGACAAATCCTTGCGCCTGCGGTAGAGATTTCATCGGGAGCAAGACTCGATTATCCCTCAACCGTTGTATCATTTCAATCGGACGATTCGAAGATCGCAGGGCAAGGAATTACATTAAGGAATGGAAGTCTGGTGGAAGGGGCTCTTGCTTTGTTAACAGAAGGGAATTTGCCGATTCAAAATACTCTTATCAATATCGAGCCAGGCGCTAAAGTTACTGGCGCTGTTGTGTGCGAAGGCGCTATAACTCTTGATGGTTCTGTCGCTGGCACTGTCTTGACGAAAGAATTTTATTTCTATGAAGCGCCAACAGTGTATATGGGTTGGATTAGAACTGGACATATTAACAGGGAGGAACTTCCTCTTTCATATCTTGTTCCAACAGGTTTTGGCAAATCGAATAAACTGGATGTGTTAGAATGGTATTAAATCTTAAAAATATTTTTAAGAAGGAGTCTGGCTATACTCTTATCGAAACGCTTGTTGCAATGGCTCTATTCTTGAGCGTTCTTATTCCAATGATAACAATGATGGGGAACTTGATGTTCGATAGAGGAGTTGAACTTAAGAATAAAGCTTTTCTCTTGGCTATTTCTGAAATGAATGAAATTTCAAGCAATAAAGATTTTACTGCGGCGGTAAAACCGGCTGACCATGGCCTCGTTATTCAGCGAATCGTTACAAAGTCGGAATCGCTTGTCGAAGTGAGAGTGTTGGTCTGGAGTGGAAATAAGGATAAGGAATTATTAGTGGAATTGTTTAGAACTTTTCTGGAGTATGAATGAAAGTACTGAAGGAAACAGATGGATTTACGATTCAGGAAATTTTAGTAGTTCTCATCGTAGGCTCAATTTTAGTAAGCATGAGTTTTGCTCTCTTTCAGTTTACGAATGAATTGTTTCAGAGGTGGAACGGTTCTACAGAAATGAAAGGCGATGTTCGGCGTATCTTGACGCTTATGGCGATGGATATTCAGAAGACCAGTTCAGGAGTGAGCTTGACGGATACGTCGCTTGTATTGACAAGGGAATTCGATAAAGAGATTCGATATGATTTTGTGAAGAGCTCAGATTTGGACAAGAGATGGAGAATAAGTAGAAATGGAGTGGATATTACGCCTCAGAAGGCAAAAGTATTTTTAGTGAAGGTAAGAGAAGAAGTTAGAGGAATGAATTCCGTGCAATATCGAATAAGCATTTTGGCGGAATCGAGATGGGCAAATTGTCAATATGAAATAGTTGCAACGACAACACCAAGTTCGAAATCGGATTTTTATGTAAAGAGATAGAAAACTATAAATTTCATTAACATTTCATTATGGATAAAAAAAATAAAAAAGAAGTTACGAAAAAAGATTCTTTTACTTTTCTGAAGCGGACGCAAGTTACCGAGAAGAATAAAGTTGAGTTCTCAACTCAATTAGCTGTTATGTTACAGGCAGGAGTATCGCTGCATCGTTCGTTAGAAGTGCTTGCCCGGCAAACTAAAAATGAAAGGATGAAGGAAGTTATCGAAGGTCTTTTAAGTAGAATTCAGCGCGGCGAATCCTTTGCAAAAGCTTTGAACGCTTATCCAGAAGTATTCGATAATTTATTTGTGGTTACAGTTGAAGTTGGACAGGAGAGCGGGAGATTGCCGTCTGTCCTTGCACAGCTTGCAACGCATCTTGAAAAGATCAATGCATTGAAGAAGAAATTCCGGCAAGCATTAACATATCCAGCGTTAGTCTTAACGGTTGCAATTGCGGCGGTGTTGTTTTTGCTCTTGTTCATTATTCCTGCATTTGCTGAGATGTTCAAGACTTCTCAAGTTGAAATGCCAGCTATGACGAAATTTGTGGTGGAGTTAAGCGATGGTGTGAAGGCATACGGAATTTATGCAGTTATTTTGTTGATAGTGTTAGGATTTGCATTCAGAAATTTTCTGAAGAATCCCGCTGTAAAAGCTAAGTTACAATCCTATTTGATTCGTCTTCCATTTTTTGGAAGCACGATTCTCAAACACTACGTAGCGCAATTTTGCAGAACATTAGGCACATTATTGGAAGCGCAAGTGTCATTAGTTGAAGCGCTTGAAGTAGTGCAAAAGATGTTTACGATAGAGGAAATTAAAAATGAAATTGGAATAATCATTCGTGCGGTCAAACAAGGGAAAGCAGTAGCGGAGCCATTAGTAGAATCGAAGCTTTTTCCACCGATGGTCGCGCAAATGATTACAGTGGGTGAAGAGACCAGCGAACTCGATACAATGCTATTGAAAGTAGCCGACTATTATGAAAAAGAAATAGATTTAACTGTGGATACTCTCTCATCAATTATTGAACCTGTTATCATTCTATTCTTAGGTTTGGTAGTTGCATTCATTCTTATTTCGATGTATATGCCAATGTTCGAAGTGGTAGGTGCCGTTGGAGGATAGATGTTGGGAAGACGGTACAACCACTTGTAACCCACGGGTTCACCCGTGGGTGAGAAAACCAGAGTAGTCCGTTGCCTCGATACGCCTACGGCACCTCGGCAACCGATTCCCTGACGGCGGCTGAGTAGAGTGATAATCCTGATCGAAGTCACCTCTACAAAATTCCCCTCTTGTAGAGGGGTGTCCGAAGGACGGGGTGTTTCCAAAAAAATTTCTAAAAAAACTTCTTGCTTTTTTCCAAAAATACCAATAAGTAAAATATAGTTGAAGGTTTGCAAGTAGTCGTTTCGGAGTTGTGAGGTTAGACGGACTACGGTGGGAGGGAAGGCAACGGGTGGGGAAATAAATTTTCAATAGTGTTCAAAAAGAGGCTCAAAGAATTCCAGCCTTGGATACGAAAATAAATCCATAGTACTAATCACTATAAACCAAAGGGAAAGCCATGAAGCCATCAATCTATGTTGTACTATCGTTTTTTGTACTCGGTATTCTTGTCATTCTAGGTTTATTAGTACCGAATGCAGAAGTCATCTCTCAATCGAAAGAGAGCGCTCTACTCTTGATGCACAACGGACAAGAAGCGCAATCAAAGCCGGTAAAGCCAGCAGTGGTAGAACCTAAGATCATCCTCTACAATCCTTCGGAAGGATTGGTAACAAGATATCCGAGAATCCTTGTAAATGGACGAGTGGAAGGAAGAGTTCCTGTGAGAGTGCGGGTGAACGCCATAGAAGTTGGAGTTGATAGGAAAGGTGAATTTGGGACATGGATAATGTTAAAAGAAGGGAAGAACACGATAACAGTCGAAGCCACCGATAGCAGGCAAATGAAGACAACACTGACACGACAGGTAGTACTGGACACAAAGAAGCCGGTATTGACAGTGACCGAACCAGAAGACCGGACGATTACAAAAGAGAAGACCATTAGAGTAAGCGGGAATGTCTACGATCCCGATAATGGGAAAATAGTCTCGGTGATAGTCAATGGAATAGTATTCCCAGTAGATAGAGGCGGTAATTTCAGCGGGAAGATCTATTTACATGAAGGGAAGAACCTCATTGTTGTTGTGGCGAAAGATGGCGCACAGAATACAGCGACGGTAATGCGGACAGTGATACGAGACATCCTACCGCCGAGATTAGCGATATTCACACCAGCAAATAATACAATAACGACAGATAGCATCGTTACGGTAAGCGGAAGAGTGGAAGACCAGACGCGAACGAAAGTAACCATAAGAGTCAATGAAGGGAGAGAGATAAGAGTCAATAACGGATGCAATGGATTTTTCAAACAAGAAGTTCCAATAGGAATTGGTAAGAACATAATAAAGGTAACAGCAGACGATGCGGCTGGGAATAGTACGACGAAGACACGAACGGTAACACGGCAGGGAGAGCAGGAGTTAAAGTTAATCGTAGAAGAACCTGCCAATGGAGTAATTACAGGAGATACAACAGTTGTAGTCAAAGGAAAGGTTACAGCGCCAGCGACAGTGAAAGTCAATGGGATCGATGTACAGACAACCAGCGACGGCTCATTTACAGTTCCGGTAAAACTGAGCGAAGGCGAGAATATTATCACGATTGTAGCCACAAGTGGTTCAAAGACACTGACAGAAGCACGAGTTGTTATCAGAGATACAAGAGCGCCAGAGCTTACGATAACCGAACCAGAGGATGGATATATTACAAGGGAAGTAGCAGTAACAGTCAGTGGTATGGTAGAAGATATCACAGATGTGGTAGTAACCGTCAACGGCGATACAACAGCGGTAGAGATGGATGGTTCATTCAATAAAGTACTGACGTTGAAGGAAGGCAAAAATAGAATAGTAGTTACAGCGATAGATCGAGGGGGGATCAGTACGACGGTAGAGCGAATGGTGCGATTAGACACAGAATCGCCGGAGTTGCGAGTATCGTTACCGCCGGAGAATTATATCACGAATCAGCCTGATGTAGTAGTTGGGGGCGAGGTTCATGATTCGACAGGAGTTAAAGTAACGGTCAATGGCGCTGAGTTAGCGGTTGCAGGAGATGGTACATTTGGAGGGACGTTTGAATTAGTTGAAGGGAAGAATGAATTTGAGATAAGGGCGACGGATGCAGTAGGGAATCAGAGTATAGTAGTGCGGACAGTCACAAAAGATACGCAAGCGCCAATATTAACGATAACGAGTCCAGCAAATGGAGCTGTTACGGCAGATAGTGTGGTAACGGTAAGTGGAACGGTCTCGGACTTAACATCTGTAGAGTTAACCGTCAATGGAAATGCTGTAGTGGTAGAAGGAGATGGGACGTTTAGTTATCGCTTGCCGTTAGCAATTGGACAAAACACGATTACAATTTCTGCAGTAGATACATTTGGACAAACGACGAGTGAAATAAGGAAAGTAAAACGAGAAGGAGAAGCATTACCGCCGGATCCAGCGACAGTAGCGCCGCCAATAGACTTGACTGTACCAACGACGGTATTTAATTCGACATCGTTCTTATACACAGGAGATAATCCGATACAGCGTGGAGTTGATTCAGGCACAATCGATCCGATAAGAGTAGCAGTGTTGCGCGGTAAAGTAATGGAGCGAAATTTAAGTCCACTCTCAGGAGTACGGATTACAATTTTGAATCATCCAGAGTATGGACATACACTGACAAGAACAGATGGAATGTTCGATATAGCAGTCAATGGAGGAGGTACAATAGTTCTCAATTATTCAAAAGATGGATACTTAACAGTCCAGCGTAAAGTCAATACACCTTTGCTTGATTATTTTGTAGTTGATAGTGTAATAATGGTAAAACTTGATCCGAATGTTACTATAGTAAATACATCAGATTCAGCTCAGATTGTTCAGGGAAGTATAGTTATTGATGAAAGAGGGACGCGGCGTGCAACCTTGTACTTCCGTCAAGGGACGACGGCGAAGATGATTAAAAAAGCATATCGAATTGATTCAGTTTTAGATGGATGTATTTGCAGGAAAGTCAGAGTTTTAGATGACAGTACGGTGCAGGAATTGCCATTGATGTCTGTCCGTGCAACAGAATATACTGTTGGTGAGGCAGGTCCGGCTTCTATGCCTGCAGAGCTTCCACCGACAAGTGCTTATACTTATTGTGTCGAGCTAAGCGTAGATGAAGCGATTGCAGCGAAAGCAGGAGAAGTTATATTTGATAAACCCGTTTCTTTATATTTAGAAAATTTTCTTGGATTTCCTGTCGGTACAATTATTCCTGTAGGGTTTTATGATAGAGAGAGCGGTATGTGGATTCCATCACCAAATGGTTTTATTATGAAAATCGTAGGCATAGTGGATGGTTTGGCACAAATTGATCTCAATGGAGATGATATTGCCGAGCCTCAAGATTCTCTTTTAGCAGCACTTTTTGATCGTAAAGAGCTCGAAAAACTCACGGAAATGTATTCTGTTGGACAAACGCTATGGCGTGCTCAGATTGAGCATTTCTCACCTTGCGATTTAAATTATGCATTATGGGTTAGTCAGTATGAAATTTCGCAAGACCAAACTACCAGTGGGCTTCCAGATGCAAATTCAAATAAACCGAAAGATCCAAAAGGCAATTGTAAAGGTGGTTCCATTATTCGCGTCCAGGATCAATTACTTGGTGAGATCGTTTCTATCAATGGCACCCCCATTGACCTATGTTATGATAGCAAACGAACGGATGGATACAAAGAGGCAAATAGAATCAGCATTCCATTAACGCAGGAGAATGTTTCTCAAAATCTTCAATGGATAGATGTGAAAATTCAAATTGCAGGTCAAACCAGCAATTATAGGTACCAACCGGGGGAAAACATTATTTGTGATTATTTATGGGATGGAAAGGATGCATATGGTCGGGAAATACAGGGTGAGCAACCATATACAGTTGAAATAACATACTATACAAAGATTTTTTATCGTCTTCATAAAAAGTGTTATGACCGATTTTTCTATATTATTATTGGTAGCGATGCTGAATTTGCTGGATATGTAACTTCGGAGGAATGTTATCCTGATACATCTACTTTTAGTTTCATTAGAGGAACCAAAAAGATATCTACTGGAATGGTAGGGAGAAATAGTGCATTGCCTTTCAATCTTGGAGGATTTTCAATAGGTATTCATCACATATACGATCCGAATAGTAGGACAATCTACTATGGAAGTGGAGGAATAGAATCGGCTGATTATTACGGTCCTAAGATTACCAAAGTAAATGGAACAGAAGGGAATGGTATTCAAAAAGTTGCTATTGGGAATGATGGAACCATTTACTTTACACATAGTTTCGATAATAGGGTCTACAGACGTTGTACAACAGGCTATGTTTCTGTTCTTGCAGGAAACGGTAATAGCGGTTATTCAGGTGATGGGGGTCCTGCTGTAAATGCAGAGTTAAACTCACCTACAGGGTTGGTAGTCGATGAAGATGGAACAGTATATATTGCTGATCAAAATAATCATGTTATTCGCAAAGTTGATCCTTACGGTATTATTACAACAATAGCAGGTACCGGTTCAAGTGGATACAATGGGGATAACATATTGGCAACGCAGGCTCAATTATCTTATCCAACTGATGTAGAGCTTGGTCCTGATGGAGCGATATTTATTGCTGATGCTGGTAATTATCGTGTTCGTCGGATAGATGTAAATGGTTATATTGCAACTGTAGCAGGGACAGGTGAATTTGGATATTCCGGCGATGGTGGATTAGCGACATTGGCTCAGTTGGGAGATATTGAAGGTATTGCAGTTAGCTGTGATGGTAAAGTCTATATTGCGGATTATTGGAATAATTGTGTACGTCTTGTGAACCAAAGCGGTGTCATTATAAGATTTGCAGGAAATGGAGAATTCGGATTTTCAGAAGATGGTGGCAGAGCAAGTGAAGTTCAAATGGGTGGTCCTTTTGATGTTGCAATAGGTCGTGATGGTATTGTTTATATTTGTGATGTAGATTATAATGTTGTACGCTATGTCAAGCCAAACGGAAGGACTGGAACACTAGCAGGCAGTATTAAAGGTTTTGAGTATGTAGAGGGTGGGTCAGCTAAACGAACAAGCCTTGGCAGGCTTGAAGATATTGCAGTTAGCAATGATGGAGTTGTATACGTATCCACGGATAACAACACTGTTTGTGATGCGTCAATAACATCATTAACATCATTTTATGATGAAGAATTTTATCATTGGATAGTTCGTATTGAGCCGGTTTTTCAGGGTACAACGCTAACTGAAAAATTCATTCCATCTTCAGATGGGAGCGAACTATATTTCTTTGATGAAAACGGAAGGCATATGAAGACATTTGATGCACTAACAGGTATTCGTTTATACTCATTTATATACGATACGACCGGACATCTACAATCCATTTTGGATGTAGACAGCCTTGCTACTACAATAAAATGGGATGGGCAAGGGAGACTGCAATCATTCATTTCACCATATGGACAAAAAACGGACATCGTGCTTGATAGCGTTGGACTGATTTCTTCGATACGTAATCCAGCTGGTGAATTATTTCGTTACACATTTACACAAGATGGTTTAATGACAAGTTTTACAGATGCGAATGGTAATGTTCATTCTTTCCTCTACGATTCTGTTGGAAGATTAGTTCTGGATATGGATCCAGCAGGCGGTTTTACAGCACTTGATCGGTCTCAGTTTTCCACTGGTTTTGAAATATCTGTGAAAACTGCTGAAGGCAGACAGAGCAAATACAGATTGGAGAATTTACCAATAGGCGGAATAAAAAGAACTTCAACAGATGAAGCTGGTCGAACAACTGTTGACATAATTCCAGGTGATGGCACAATAACTAGTATTTTGTCCGATGGTACAACAATAAAGACTGAGTACTCACCCGACCCACGCTTTGGTATGCAAGCCCCACTTACAACAACAATTACCACATTACCAAGCGGTTTAGAATCAAGAGTTGAACAATACCGTACTATCTCTCAAATGACCGGCATGGAAGTAACTGGACTAACAGACTCGGTTGTTGTTAATGACAGGGTGTATAAAACAATCTGGGATGGAGCAAATAAGCTCTTCAGATCTATTTCCCCTGAAGGCAGAGAAACCTTTAGCTGGATAAATGAGAAAGGCAGAGTAATCAAAGACTCGATTCCTGGTATAGAAGCTACCTATTACAGCTACAATCCAAAAGGACAACTTATCACTGTAACACAAGCTGGACGCACGGCAAGCTATACTTACGACAATAGAGGCTGGCTTGCCACAGCAACAGATCCGATTCAAAGAGTATCGAGATTTGAATACGACTCGGTAGGCAGAATAACCCGGCAAGTATTGCCCGATGGGCACGAGATACTTTACACCTACGATGCAAATGGGAACCTGACAACGCTCATACCGCCTGCAAGACCAGCCCATGGTTTTGAGTATAACAAAGTAGATTTGACAACACTCTATGCGCCGCCAGTATTAGGAACGGATACATTGAACACACGCTATGAGTATAACAAGGATAGAGATGTAGTGCGAGTCATTCGACCGGATGGAGGAGTAATAGAGACACTCTATGATAGTACAGGCTGTGGTAGTTGCGGACCTGTTGGCAGACCGAAGAAGATACTATTCGACAGAGGAGCATTAACCTTTGGCTATAATCCAATAACAGGCACTCTGGATACACTAATTTCGCCAGAAGATACGTTGCTTTACAGCTACGATGGCACATTACCGACGAGTGTAACGTGGCGAGGTGGAGTTGTTGGCACAGTCTCGGTAACCTACGATGAAAACCTGAGAGTAACGAGCCAGAGTATCAATGGCAATAATACAATAGACTTTGCGTATGACAATGATGGCTTGCTAACGAAAGTTGGAGCAATGGATATTACAAGGGAAGCAGCAACAGGCAGAATCAGTGGAACAACTTTAGGCAATGTAACAACGAGTCAGAGTTATAGTACACTTGGAGAACTTGCAAGTTACCATGCAAAATATGGCACAAACACAATCTTCGGTACAAATTACCAGCGAGACTCGCTTGGACGCATAACTCAGATAACAGAGGCAGTAGAAGGTGTAGCAACAGTCAAGAGGTATAGTTATGATATCGCAGGCAGGTTAGAGAAAGTCTGGCGAAATGATACATTAGTTTCTGTCTATATTTATGATGCCAATGGAAATCGTATAAGCCATTGGACATCGAGCAGAGTAGATAGTGGCAGTTACGATGCACAGGATAGAATGCTGAGTTATGGTAATGCGCAATACTTCTACACACCAAATGGTGAGTTAAAAATGAAAGTGGAAGGGACTGACACAACTTTCTACACCTACGATTACTTTGGAAACTTAAAAACAGTCATCTTACCGAACAAAGACAGAATTGATTACATTATAGATGGACAGAATCGCAAGATTGGCAAGAAGGTTAACGGACAGATAGTTAAGAAGTGGATATACTCTGGACAATTAACGCCAGTGGCAGAACTCGATAGCACAGGGAACATCACAGCAAGATTTGCAGGTAGTTATATGATAAAAGATGGCAACACATATCAACTCATAACAGATCATTTAGGAAGCGTACGACTTGTAGTGGATGTTGCAACAGGAACCGTGATGCAGCGCCTGGATTACGATGAGCATGGAAATGTATCCTACGATAGCAACCCTGACTTTACCCCGTTTGGTTTCTGTGGAGGTTTATATGATAACCAGACAAAGCTAACAAGATTTGGTGCGAGGGATTATGATGCTGAAACGGGAAGATGGACAGCGAAAGACCCGATAGGATTTGGAGGCGGCGTTTCAAATTTGTACGAATATTGTTTGAATGATCCGATTAACCTGTTCGATAGAAAGGGCTTTCAAGTTATATATGGTCAAGAAAGTCCTTCAAACATTGTAATGACATTTAATGGCAATACTTTAACTATTAAAACAAATGTTGGGAATGGAATTATTATTGGAATGTATCCAGCAATATCTGGACCATATGGAAAAGGTCGGTTACCAGAAGGTATATATGAAGCTACTAATCTGAGACGAAGAACAATGAAAGGGATGGTTTGTCCTGGTGAAGAAATGGGATGGAGTATTGATTTAAGTGATGCACCTGGAAGAGATTATTTAAGAATTCATCCAGATGCCCCACCTGAAGGTACCGAAGGCTGCATTGGTGTTTTATGCTCTGTATCAGAAGATTTTTATAATCAGGTAAAGCCATATTTTGAAGCTGGAACCCCCATGGTATATTTGTATGTACAATATTAGGAGAAAAGTATGCGAACAAATTTAATAATCATTAAACAATCATTATTCGTGTGCTTATTTATTTATGTTAGTTCAACAGCTTTATCGCAGTTTTCAAAACCTAATCAAAATAATGTTAGTTGCGATTCGGTTGATAATTTTATTGAGAGAGCCGATCTAAACTTAGGATGTAATATTATACTTTCTCTTAAAGCCATGCCGTTTGATTCAACGCAACATACCATTAAACGTGGAAGGCCAGCATCACCTTTTGATAAATGGGAGGGAGTAATATTGATCGATGATAAACCTGTTTTTGGTACGGATTGGGAAATGCCAAAATACATTCTATTGGAAGCTCAAGCTAAGGTTAATGGGGAAATAATACCACTAGATGTCTCTTGTATGTATGATCCTTGGTTTAATCAACCAGATGAAAAGGATTTTTCGGTAATTCAAGTCGAAGGGGGATTTTTAATATCTGGAATATTTTCTGACGGTGCAGGCAGGTATAAAGCTCAGTGGTTAATTATTGATAATGCTTCTGTTAGGACAATGTTGGTAAAAGAGGATAATTAATAATGTTTCATAACAACATTTGGTAATCTCTCTAAGATTAAATAAGTCATACAATAGATTTTGCGTATGATAATGATGGCTTGCTAACGAAAGTTGGAGCAATGGATATTACAAGGGAAGCAGGTAAAGAAGAGCTATGCATACGATATCGCTGGAAGACTCTGGAAAGTATGGAGAAACGACACATTGATATCCGAGTATACCTACGATGCCAATGGAAATCGTATAAGCCATTGGACACCGAGCGAAGTAGATAGTGGCAGTTACGATGCACAGGATAGAATGCTGAGCTACGGCAATGCGCAATATTTCTACACACCAAACGGTGAGTTGAGGATGAAAGTGGAAGGAAGCGACACAACTTTCTACACTTACGATTACTTTGGAAATTTGATAACAGTCATTCTACCGAACAAAGACAGAATTGATTACATTATAGATGGCCAGAATCGGAGGATAGGCAAGAAGCTCAACGGACAGATAGTTAAGAAGTGGATATACTCAGGACAACTGACGCCAGTGGCGGAGCTCGATAGCGCAGGGAACATCACCGCAAGATTTGCAGGCAGCTATATGATAAAAGACGGCGCAACATATCAACTCATAACAGATCATTTAGGCAGTGTAAGGCTTGTAATAAATATTGCAACAGGGACAGTGATGCAACGCCTGGATTACGATGAATATGGAAACGTAACTTACGATACCAACCCCGACTTCCAGCCATTTGGCTTCTGTGGTGGATTGTATGATGCACAAACCAAACTTGTGCGGTTTGGATATAGAGATTACGATGCGGAGACCGGAAGATGGACGAGTAAGGATCCGATAGGGTTTGGAGGGGGAGTGAGTAACGTATATGTTTATTGTCTCAATGATCCGATAAACTTTGTTGATCCTTCAGGGTTAAGGCTCTGTAGAATTAATCTTCCGGGAATGGGAAATACCTATCTTGATGAAGCATTTGGTGCCTTAATCAGGAATTGGATTAATGCAAATGCTGCAGCGGGAATAAATGTCTCTTTCACAAGTGGATTTAGGACAACGGCAAGACAACGGGATCTCCAGAACGATCCTAATGCTATCGCCCCTGCACCTGCTGGATCCAGTTTACATGAAGCAGGATTTGCTGTGGATATTAAATGGGGTCAATTAACCGCACAGCAACAAAATACTGTTGTTCAAAATGCGTATCACGCTGGAATTAGTTGGGGTGGTAATTGGCATACTCGTCCGGAAAACTGGCATTTTTATTTTGATCCTGGAGATAGAACGGCACGAATACGTCAAGCACAACAAGAATATCAGCAAGGAGTGAATTGTAATTGTCCATAAAAAGGGAAGAAATCTATGAAAACTTATATTGTTATTTTAGCCTATGCATTTTTTTGTGTTAACTTTTGTTTAGCTCAAAATAAAGCAACAGGCACATTTACTAATTTGCAATATTTTGATGAGTCGGGAGATTTATCTGGATTTGAAATCAGAATTGTTTATACAAGATATGGGTATGAAGGAACGTTTCAAGCAGCGGAAGGCGAGCCTGATAGTTTAATCCTTATAGAACCAATAATCGAGAACGATACAGTCAAATTTTCAATTCCGTCACCTTCGTTAGATGAAGGAAGGTTTATAGGAAAAATATCGAAGGAGAAATTAGTTGGTGTATTAACTTTGAAGAATGGTAATAGAATTGAATTAGAATTAAAGCGCGGTCGAAGTTATTGGGATTGAAAAAATTAATTTCTTTCACCTCATCACAGATCATCTTGGCTCAGTGCGCTTGGTGGTGGATGTTACAACAGGAACAATAATGCAGAGGATAGATTATGATGAGTATGGAAACGTAACTTACGATACCAACCCCGATTTCCAGCCGTTTGGTTATGTTGAGGTCACAATTATAAGCTATAACAAAACCGAAATCCCGCTGTTTTTTAGCGGGACAGGTGGTTTGTATGACAGCCAGACGAAGCTAACAAGATTTGGTGCGAGGGATTATGAGGCTGAAACGGGAAGATGGATGAGTAAAGACCCAATTCTTTTTGCAGGGAAACAGAGTAATTTGTATGAGTATGTAGTAAATGATCCGATAAACAAACTCGATTTACTTGGGACACAAGATATTTACATCGGTTTAGAAGGTGATTTGACTGGGATCTTTGGGATAGAGGCTGGTATTGGAATTGTTGTTGATATGGGTAATCTCTCAGAATCAGGGTTTTATGGTACAATTGGTTTGTCTGGAGGTGCAAATGTTGGGGTTGGTATCGGAGCAGGATTTGCATTAAGAGAACTTGAGGGTACAAGTTTAAATTTAGATATAAATGCATTACAAGGATCGGGAACAATATCATCTGATGTTAATGGCTTTAATGGTGCATTTGTATCTTTTGGTCCTGGTCTTGGAGCATCATCATCTGTTACAACGACTGGTACGTTCACTTTTGCCGACATTGGAAAAGCACTAAAAAACGCTTTCCGAAGTCTGAGTGAATTATTTGGAATAGGCAAAAAAGACCCGTGCCATAAATAAAAGGATTTTTCCTATGCGTATTCGAACAAGAAGGAATTTGTTGTGGTTTGTTTTTTTTCCATTTGGTGTGTTTGCATTAGGTATTCTTGGAGGAACTGTTCACGTAATATTTGGTTTGTTGGCACTTCCATTTACTATTCTTATTGAATATCTTGATTCAAAATTCAAATGTCCAAAATGTAACAGGCCTGTAGGATTGCATAAATATAAGTGGGGGAAGTTCAAATTTGCTATGAGAACAGCTTGTACAAGAAAAAAATGTGATTTTTGTGGTGAGCCATTTGTTTAGCATTCGGTAATCTTTTAACGAAAGTTGTTATTTCAAGATCTCAAATTCAATATGAGAAATGAGTAATATGATTATACTGAAATATTTCTGGTTTTTGCATGCGGTATTATGGTTTTTTATTATGTATTTAGCATATCCTGATATTAGTGAATATAAGCTCGAATGGATCAAAGTAACAAAAGATGAGATTAAGAAGTTCAAATTTCGTGTAGCAGTTGCTATTGGAATACCGTCTATCCTGCTACAGATCATTCAACTATGTGGCGGCTATGAAACGCCATTTTATGTTTTTGAAGAGGGTGGGTTTAATATTTCGAAGATTGGATGGTTAATAGTTGTAATTGCGTGTTATGGGCTTTTACTTTGGTGGATTTGGTGCCGTGATGGAGCTGAATATCTTTCCAAATTTCTACCGGTAACATCTTCTCAATTAAAGCCCAAATATATTAAGATTATAATTACAATATTGATTGTTGTATCTTGCTTAGCTGGGGTTATATTAGCTCAAATTATTCGATAGAGAATAAGAAAAATATTGTATCAGTGTAATAGAAAGATGTGGAAAACTCGTAAGCTGACTTCGATATTCCTATAGTCATGCAATGACCGATTTGGATAAATGTCCGATTGTAGTTATGATGCCAATGGTAATCGTATAAGCCATTGGACACCGAGCAGAGTAGATAGTGGCAGTTACGATGCACAGGATAGAATGCTGAGTTATGGAGATGCACAATACTTTTACACACCAAACGGTGAGTTAAGGATGAAAGTGGAAGGAACTGACACGACACGATACACCTACGATTACTTTGGAAATTTGATAACAGTCATTCTACCGAACAAAGACCGTATTGATTACATTATAGATGGACAGAATCGCAGGATCGGCAAGAAGCTTAACGGGCAGATAGTTAAGAAGTGGATATACTCAGGACAATTAACGCCGGTAGCGGAGCTCGATAGCGCAGGCAACATCGTTGCAAGATTTGCAGGCAACTATATGATAAAAGGCGGCGCAACATATCAATTCATTACAGATCATCTTGGCTCAGTGCGCTTGGTAGTGGATGTTGCAACAGGAACAGTAATGCAGCGTCTGGATTACGATGAGTATGGAAATGTATCCTACGACAGCAACCCTGACTTTACCCCGTTTGGTTTCTGTGGAGGTTTATATGATAACCAGACAAAGCTAACAAGATTTGGTGCAAGAGATTACGATGCGGAGACAGGAAGATGGACAGCAAAAGACCCGATAGGGTTTGGAGGGGGAGTGAGTAACGTATATGTTTATTGTCTCAATGATCCAATAAACTTCATTGATCCTACTGGATTAAAGAAGAGATGTTATTCGAATGAAGAGATTGCTGGTGCTCAAGCCATAAATGCTATCAATTACCAATCAATAAAAGAAGGGCGTGAGTATGGGGGATTCATTATAAAAAATAAGAATGGGACATATTCATATACAGAGCCTATACAGTTATCAGAGAGTGGTGGTGCAATAAGGCGACCTATTAATGCAGTTGCGATATATCATACGCATGGCAGGAGAACAGTTGGTTGGAATAATGAGAACTTTTCTGGTTCGGATATTTACGTTTCAGTTGAAGTGATAAAGGGAAATTCATATTTGGGGACACCGAAAGGAATAATCAAGATGTTTAATCCAAAGACGTGGGAAGTAAGAAATCTTCCATATCCTAAAAAGAAGGAAGGAGAAGTACCTTGTGATTGCTTATAGTAGAGAGGAGGAATATAATGTGTAGATATTATGTAATTGTGATCGTATTATTTGTTAATTTTTGGTTTAGTATTTCAATTGCACAAGTTGATAGTACAAAAAGAGCTTGGTTTAGAGATTACTATCTAAATTATTACCTTACGAGAGTTTTGGAGAAGAAAGAATATAATTACATACCTACAGAAGGGGTAATACCTGATTCCATAACTGCAGTGGAGATTGCTATTATTATTTTGTCGCGAGTATATGGGAAGGATGTCATAGAGAGGGAGAGGCCATTTACAGCAGTAGAAAGAAATGGCTATTGGGTTGTATATGGAAGTTTACCTAGAGATTCTTTTTGGGGAGGAGTTGCTGAGATTGTGGTTAGGAAAAAGAATGGAGAGATAATAAATATATCGCACGGAAAATGATTGTTGTGTAAGTAGTTAATGTGCTTATTTATATATTTGCGTTTTGGGTTTAGGGATTATGCTGCAAACGCGAAAAGACGGCAGCAAATATCAGCTCATTACCGACCACCTTGGCTCAGTGCGCTTGGTGATAGATGTTGCAACAGGAACAGTGATGCAGAGACTAGATTACGATGAGTATGGGAATGTATCCTACGACAGCAACCCTGACTTTACCCCGTTTGGCTTCTGTGGTGGATTGTATGAAACTAAAACTAAGCTAACAAGATTTGGTGCGAGGGATTACGATGCAACAATCGGCAGGTGGACGAGTAAGGACCCGATTGGGTTTAAAGGAATGCAAAGTAATTTGTATGAATATTGTTTGAATGAGCCGGTGAACTATTTTGATATTTTAGGATTTCAACAAATAAATAGTAATGGAAAACAAAGTAATGGAGGTGTGCTATCAATTGCATTTTCTGGTGCAGTTGCATTTGCACATTTAGGAATCAATTGGGAATTTGGTTTTGCAATAAGTTTATCAGATTTAAGCACAACAATGGCATTTGCTCGTGTAGGTCCAAGTGTTGGATTTAACGCAAGTATTGGTGTAGAAGCATCAGTACAAAAAGGTTCTTTAGAATCGTTTCAACCGTATCCTTGCAAAGATGGTAATCAAAACACAGTTGAATTAGAAGTAGGTGCAGCTGTTGGAGCAAATATTGTATTCGATAGTCCAAAAAATAATTGGGTTCCAATAGGTGCAGGTTTTAATGCTGGCTTTGGTGCAGGTGGTTCATTTAATTTTACGGCAGATGCTATAGCTACACCAGCTTTACCATTACCTGTAGTTTTGACCATGATTAAAATACCATGAATTGAGAAAAAAATTGGAGATTAATATGGAGATAGTAAGTTTTATGGTTTTGATAATTGGCGGAGGATTTGGAATTTTCTTACAGTTTAGATCTTTTTCTTTCCTATCTGAAAATATAACTATTTCACAAGTATTAGTTATGGGACCATTTGCAAAGAGGGAATATTTTACTGAAAAAGGTTGGAAATATTGGAAAAGAGGCATTATTATAACTTTATTTTGTGGATTAATATCAATGATAATGTTTATAATAAGTTTTTATTAGAAAATGCTTGTTTTTCTTCAATAAATAAATATTGTTGCACCAAAGTTGGCGAGTTAGAGATATTTTGGAAGAACGCCACGCTATTATCTGAATATACCTAGGATGCCAATGGGAACAGATTGAGTCATTGGACACCAACCAAGGTTGACTCTGGTGTTTATGACGCGCAAGATCGGCTTCTCTCAATCTCAACTACTCAAAATCTCAACATCTCATCTACTCAATATCTCTACACACCAAACGTTGAGTTGAGGATGAAAGTAGAAGGAAGCGACACGACACGATACACCTACGATTACTTTGGAAATTTGATAACAGTCATTCTACCGAACAAAGACAGAATTGATTACATTATAGATGGACAGAATCGCAGGATAGGCAAGAAGCTCAACGGACAGATAGTTAAGAAGTGGATATACTCAGGACAGCTAACGCCGGTAGCCGAACTCGATAGCACAGGAAACATCACAGCAAGATTTGCAGGCGGATATATGATAAAGAGTAATACAATCTATAGGTTGATTACTGATCACTTAGGAAGTATTAGACTTGTTGTGAATGCCTCTAATGGAAGTGTTTCACAACGGATTGACTACGATGAATATGGAAACGTAACTTACAATACCAACCCCGATTTCCAGCCATTTGGTTATGTTGAGGTCACAATTATAAACTATAACAAGACCGAAATCCCGCTGTTTTTTAGCGGGACAGGTGGTTTGTATGACAGCCAGACAAAGCTAACAAGATTTGGTGCGAGGGATTACGATTGAAAAAAGGTGGATAGGTGTTTAAAGGCAAAGGATGATAGCACGACAACGGAAAATAATACGCTTAAGAGATTACGATTATGCAAATCCTGGTGAATATTTTGTAACAATATGTACATATAATCGTGAATGTTTTCTGGGGGATGTCAGAGAGGGAGAGGTGAAATTAACATTCATGGGAGAGATAGCACAGCAATGCTGGTTAGATATACCTAAACATTTCTCGAATGTAGAATTAGATGAATATGCAATTATGCCGAACCATGTTCACGGAATAATAATAATCAAGGAATCAGGTAGGGACGTTCAATTGAACGTCCCTACAAGGTTATCGCCCCGGAAGGGAACAATATCTGTAATTATCAGAACATATAAGGCAGCAGTTACAACAATATGCAGACGTAATGGATGGAATTATTTTCGTTGGCAGACACGGTTTTATGATCGGATAATTCGCAGTGATAAGGAATTGGAGAATATACGGGACTATATTGTAAACAATCCGATGCGATGGTGTACAGATGAGGAAAATCCTATAAATTTGAGATAATGATGTCATCAGTTTTCGTCTATGCAACGAAGGAGAATGTATCTGAGTATATAGTAAAATCAGGCGCTATCTACCGAGTAGCGACGGATCATTTAGGGAGTCCAAGGATGGTCATAAATGCAACTAGCGGAGAGATAATCTCTCGTTTTGATTATGATGAATACGGGAATGTAACCACGAGTAAGAGTTATAATACACCTGGCGAGCTTCGCGGTTATACAGCGAAGTAATAGTAGCGTCGTCTTTCAGACGGCGTATGAGCGAGACTCGCTTGGACGCATAACTCAGATAACAGAGACAGTAGAAGGTGTAGCGACAGTCACATTGTAACTCTCCGTCTCTCAAACAAGTGGAAGCAAAATTTTTCTCGAAAATATTCTTAAGAACATCTCTGTTTCAACTTCCTATCTCATCTTCCAATTTTGAAGTGCAATAGATTGTAGAAAATACAAATTCTACGGATTTATCGAGTGCCATCTTGTCTTCATAACTCATCCTTTTCTTTTGATTTTGTGCTAAAAATAGAAATTCTATAAGCATCCGTTCAAATTCCACTTTGCGCATAATTTGGCAAAGCGCTTGAAGAATTCTCATTCCGAAAGGGAATGAAAAGTTATGTTAGCGCTTTGGAAACAGAAATTTGTATTATTGTTGACGCTCGTTGCACTATGGAATGTTTGCAATGGTCAAACTGCAACGTATCGAGATGTAGCTGTTATCATAAATCAAAATAGTGAGATATCGGAACAAATTGGAACTTACTTCGCAGAGCATCGAGGGATTCCAGAAAACAACATTATTCGTATTGCAACTTCGACGAATGAAGAAATCGATAGTATTACCTTTGAAAATTTGCGTCAACAGGTAGAGGCAATTCTTATCAGTCGGAATTTAAAGGACAGCATAAATTATCTTGTAACAACTAAAGGAATGCCTCTTAAAGTGTCTCATACTAATAGCTCTGCAAATGCTTCAGTGGAAAGCGAGCTTATGCTTATCCTTGGTCAATATGCAACGATGATAGGAACGGTGGGCAGAAGTATTTCGCCATACTATAAAAAGAGCGATGACTTTTCCAGAGCGAAGTATGGAATTTATCTTGTTACTCGTTTGGATGGATATAGCGCAGAGGATATCCTTCGATACGTCGAGGCTACCGCTAACATTCCAGCTACAATTCCATCGAATGCTCAATTTGTGTTTGATCAAGATCCAACATGGAATTCGTCGATTCTGTACTTAAATACTAACATGCAAAAAGCGGCTCTTCAATTACAAAGTCGTCAATGTTCAACGGTGTTGGATACAACAACACAGTTCCTGACGAATATAACAAATGTGCTTGGTTATGTAAGCTGGGGAAGTAACGATCGGAATCAATCTTTGTACACAACTAATGCAATTCCACATTTTACATGGCTTCCGGGGGCAATTGCGGAAACGTATGTATCAACCTCTGGGCGCACATTTAATTATCCCCCAACGTACGGACAATCTCTTGTAGCGGATTTGATTGCTGAGGGAGCTTCTGCCGTTAAAGGATATGTGTATGAACCATATTCCAGCGCAATGACGGATGTAAGCATTCTCTTTCAGATGTATGGGGATGGTTACACGGTAGCGGAATCATTCTTTGCATCAGCGCCTTCGATTTCCTGGATGGATGTTGTGATTGGAGATCCAAAATATCGTCTCGTCTCGACACGATTGCCGCACGATGTCTCTTATGGAACAGAAGATGGAAAAGGAGTTTTACCGGTCGAGCTTACGACATTCCACGCTACTGTGCAAAGCGGCGGAGTACTTATTGAATGGAAAACAGCCACTGAAACATTCTGTATTGGATTTGACATCGAGCGAAAGAAAGAAAGGAATGATGAGTGGGAGAAAATTGGCTTTGCGCAAGGATCGGGAACCTCTGCTATTCCTCATTCTTATTCATTTGTTGATAAAGATGTAACTTCAGGAAGTTTTCAATATCGGCTTCGGCAAATAGATGGAGATGGAAGCATCAACTACTCGAATGTTATTGAAGTAAAAATAGAACGAAATGTCGAGAACCCAATTATTTCAAATTATCCCAATCCCTGCAATCCAAGTACAAAAATTGAGTTTGTGGTTCCACTTAGCGGTCGCGCGACTTTGAATTTATACAACACAATTGGTCAAAAAGTGTGTACTTTATTCGAAGGCAATGTCAATGCACAAGGAGTAGTAACTATTCCATTCGATGGCAGTCGTTTTCCATCGGGCGTATATTATTGTGTAATGGAATGGAATGGCGCTCGTACTACTCATCGCATTATGATACTCAAATAAGTTTACTTCGTTCCATCGAAGTATCATCCATTTGTGAGAGTAAGATTTGGTATCTAAATTTCTTCCAGAGTAATCCCTCAAATCATAAAAGAAGTGTAAATATTTTTCTAATTTTTGTAGAAAAAAACACTATTTAGTTGTATCTTAAACACACGTTAGTGGCAGTAGCATTATTGGCGCTGTGTTTTTCTGGAAATATTTTCATAATCAATGCAACAAAAATTTTTGCTGTAATTACCAGCGAATAAATTACTTTGTTATTCGCATTCTATTCATCTTAAAATGAAAGGGTAAAGAATATGGACAATGCAAGATTGAAATTAGGACGTTTTTCGATGGGAATTGGCGATCGGTTTGGTATGGAAGGGAAAGCTCAAGTAAGAGCGATGAAAAAAGCCTTAGATTATGGCGTTGAAGTGATTCCTGTCTGGAACAAATCCAATCGAGAGCATACAATTATTGGCACCGAGCCATCATCGACGCGGACTGAAGCCGATGAAGCTGTAAAATCCGAGAATTGGAAATTGCCATATTTTGTCGATGCCGATCATATTGGGATTAAAACAGTTGACCGTTTTCTTGCCGATTGCAATTTCTTTACTCTCGATGTTGCGGATTTTATTGGAAGACCGGCAAGCGAAGGCGAAAGCAAAAAATTTATCGAGATTCTCCAGCCTGCATTAGGCGCATTGAAACATCCTGCGCTGGATGCTGAGATCACTCTTACAAATGAGGATTTACATCGGTTTACACAAAAGTACCTTGCTGGACTACTTGAAGCTGTAAGAATTTATGAATATATCAAAGATCGCAAAGGCGATGGGAAATTTATTACAGAAGTATCTGTCGATGAAGCAACACAGCCTCAAACGCCGCCTGAATTGTATCTTTTCCTGGCGGGACTTGCGCATTACGGAGTAAAAGTGCAGACAGTTGCTCCGAAATTTTCAGGAGAATTTCTCAAAGGCATTGATTATGTTGGCGATGTGAATGCATTCTCGCGCGAATTCCGTAGCGATATCGCTGTTATCGATATTGCAAAAGAAAAATTCTATTTGCCGGAAGAATTGAAACTCTCAGTCCACTCTGGCAGCGATAAATTTTCACTCTATCCACATATCCACGAACATCTTATGAAATATAATGCCGGCGTGCATTTGAAAACGGCAGGCACGACCTGGCTGGAAGAAGTGATTGGACTTGCGGCGGATGCTCAAGGTTTGCAGATTGCGAAGAAAATTTATAGTCAGGCGTATGAGCGAATCGAAGAACTCAGAAAACCTTATGAAACCGTTGTTGATATCAATGTTAGCAATTTACCGAAGCCCGCAGATGTTGCCAAATGGAGTTCAGAAGAGTTTGTGAGTACGTTGAAGCACAATCAAAAGGATCCAAAGTTCAACAAAGATTTTCGTCAACTTGTTCATATTTCATTCCGTGTAGCGGCAGAAATGGGAGATGAGTACATCTCGGCGCTTAAATCTGCGCGCCAGGTTATTGAATCGAATGTAATAGAGAATTTGTTCGATCGTCATATAAAGCCGCTATTCATTGGGAATAAGTAAGAAAGGATGGTAACGATGGAAGTACGTTTTTCAACTGATCCAAACAGTCTTCGGCATATGTCAACCGAAGAGGTACGGAAACTTTTTGTCATCGATACATTATTTGCACCGGATACAATTCCAATGGTTTATTCCGATATCGATCGTTCTATCACTGGCTCAGCGGTTCCGGTAAAAAGTTCTCTTCAGTTACAGAGCAGTAAGAAAGAAATGGCTGCGGAGTATTTTACAGAACGCCGAGAAATTGGAGTTATCAACATTGGCGGCAAAGGTACAATCACAGTCGATGGAACATCGTACTCAATGGCTCATAAAGATGGCTTGTATATTTCGCGTGGTTCACGAGAAATAATATTTGCAAGCGCAAGTAAGGAACAGCCGGCAAAATTCTATTTTGTAAGCTATCCTGCCCATAGAGAATATCCGACGACCCATGTTACAATAGAACAAGCTGAACACGAACATTTAGGAAGTCTTGCAACAGCAAATGATAGAGTGATCAATCGCTACTTCCATGTTCGCGGAGTCAAAAGTTGCCAATTGGTGATGGGATTGACAGAGCTTGCGGAAGGAAGCGTTTGGAATACAATGCCGCCGCATACGCACCAGCGACGTTCGGAAGTGTATATGTATTTTAATCTCGATCCAGATTCGCTCGTTGTTCATTTGATGGGAAAACCTTCTGAAACAAAGCATATAATTATGAGAAATGAACAAGCAGTGCTTTCCCCTATTTGGTCAATCCATGCTGGCGCTGGTACGAAAAATTATAGTTTTATCTGGGCTATGGGCGGTGAGAATCAAGTATTCGAAGATATGGATGGATTCTCGATGAAAGAGTTGCTGTAGCATTTTATTATGAAGGGAAAAGTATGAAAGAGATATTCACAAGAATTGGGCAAATTGGAATTTTACCGGTTATTGTTTTAGAAAGAGCCGATGATGCAGAACCGCTTGCGGATGCGTTGATGAAAGGCGGATTGCCGGCAGCAGAAGTCACATTTCGTACAACAGCTGCGCGTGAATCAATAGAGCGCATTGCAAAAACATTCCCTGAGATGTTATTAGGCGCTGGAACGGTATTGACGATTGAGCAGGTTAAAGCTGCACGGGGCGCCGGTGCACAATTTATTGTTACACCAGGTCTAAACCCAACAATTGTAGAATATTGCCTGAAAGAAAATATTCCTATAACGCCAGGGATTGCAACGTCGTCGGAATTGAGTCGTGCAGTTGAGTATGGTCTTGATGTTGTCAAATTTTTTCCTGCTGAAGCAAATGGCGGGATTGAATATCTAAAAGCGATCAGCGGTCCATTCCGTTCGGTTTCATTTATTCCAACGGGTGGTATCGATGAGACCAATCTCAATAATTATTTAAGTTTTTCTCGTGTTCTTGCATGCGGCGGAAGCTGGATGGTGAAACCTGATTTACTGAAAAATAATCAGTATGATGAAATCACTCGTCGAGCAACACAAGCTATAAACAAAATGTTAAACTTTTCACTTCGCCATGTAGGTATTAACACAGCCGATGCAAAAGAAGCAGAGAATGTTGCCGGACAGCTTTTCAACATAGTTGGATTCCCGATGAATGTTACAACAGGTTCCATTTTTGTCGGGGCTCAGTTCGAAGTATTAAAACGGCAGTATCTTGGAGCTCACGGACACATTGCAATTGGAACGAATTCGATTGAACGAGCGGTTGCATATCTCAGTCGTAAAGGCATCGGTATCAAGCCTGAAACAAAGAATGAGAAGGACGGAAAGCTTCAGACAGTCTATCTCGATATCGAGATTGGCGGATTTGCAATTCATCTTGCTCAGGTGTAGTACTTATGAGTCGTCAGGTGATCCAAATTCATCCACGCGATCATGTCGGTGTTGCAGTTGTTGATGAAGGAAGCAGTCCTTTAAGTAAATTGTCGCTCTTTAGTAATTCTATAACGGAAGCGAGAATAGATTTCTAGCCGATCCCAAAATAGGAAAAAGAATGTTCTATTCTCCAGCAAGTTGCAAATATTTTCTAAGGACTGGTTGCCGATTTTTCCAGACGATTACTTATATTACCATGTGAATTGGTAAAGAAAAATAGTTATACTTTACGACGTGCATATTCCACAATGGAATAGAGCAATATGTAGCGATGGCGCTTTGAAATCATAATTTGTTGGAAAGTAATAATTCACTTCTGAAGGCAATCTGATGGTTGGAAACAATTCGGCGAGCCGGGTGAAAGCAGCTAAAAAACAAATTGTGTAACAGGATTGAATGCAGATAGAAATTTCCACAATATAAAGGGATATATTATGAAGAAACAATTTATGCACCCTGATTTTTTGCTGGATACAAAAACAGCATCGCAACTTTATCATACGTATGCCGAGCCGATGCCGATCATTGATTATCACTGTCATATTCCTCCCAAAGAAGTAGCTGAAGATCGACAATTCGAAAACATGATGCGTATCTGGTTAGCCGGCGACCATTACAAATGGCGTGCGATGCGTACCTGTGGCGTCGATGAATACTATATTACTGGTGCTGCATCGGATTGGGAAAAATTCGAAATGTGGGCAAGAACAGTTCCAAAGACCATCCGCAATCCATTATTCCACTGGACTCACCTTGAGTTGAATAAGCCATTTGGCATCAACACAATGTTGCTGAACGAAGACACGGCGAAAACAATTTGGGAAAAGTGTAATGCAAAATTAGCGACGCAGGATTTTACCACTCAAGGTATTCTTAAAAAAATGAAGGTGGAAATTGTCTGCACGACGGATGATCCGATTGATTCGTTGGAATATCATCAAGCATATAAAGAGAACACGAAAAAGAAAACGAAGACAAAACTCATTCCAGCATGGCGTCCTGATAAAGCAATGGCGGTAGAAGATATCGATGCGTTCAATGCATATATCGATAAATTAGAAGCTGCTGCAAATTGTGAAATAAAAGATTTCGAAACGCTCATCTATGCTCTTCGTGTTCGACATTCCTATTTCCACGAAAATGGCTGCCGCTTATCGGACCATGGGATTGAAACTGCCTATGCAGATGATTACACGGAAAAAGAAGTTCAAAAAATTGTTCAGAATGCACGGAAAGGCAAATCCCTGACCCCAGAAGAAATTGGCAAATTCAAATCAGCAATGATGTATGAATTTGGAATTATGGATTATGAGCGAGGATGGGTTCAGCAGCTTCATTTAGGAGCGCTGCGGAATAATAACTCCCGAATGAAAAAACTTCTTGGTCCCGATACAGGATACGATTCCATTGGCGATTTTGAAATTGCACGACCATTAGCAAAATTTTTAGATCGGCTCGATTCTCAGGATAAGCTTACGAAAACAATTCTCTACAATCTTAATCCGCGTGATAATGAGTTGATGGCGACAATGATAGGGAATTTTCAGGATGGAAAAATTCCTGGCAAGATTCAGTATGGCGCTGCCTGGTGGTTTCTGGATCAACTTGATGGAATGACAAGGCAAATTGAAGCTCTCTCGAATATGGGGATATTGGGACAGTTTGTTGGTATGCTTACTGACTCACG